>Ga0209075_1002637_pt1 | contig 15650 bp, 9 predicted proteins | sample Stecom2011_FD_187523 | JGI IMG/M metagenome (GOLD analysis project Ga0209075, IMG submission 187523) | Agricultural soil microbial communities from Utah to study Nitrogen management - Steer compost 2011 (SPAdes) (version 2) | ecosystem: Environmental > Terrestrial > Soil > Agricultural land...
TCCGTAATTTCGTTAAACACCACACGCTTATAACGGCTGTCATCACCACCAATGGCTTCGCGCAGGTGCCAGGCAATGGCTTCCCCTTCACGGTCCAAGTCCGTCGCGAGATAGATGGTGTCGGCGTCTTTAGCTAGACGGCGCAACTCTTCGATGACTTTTTCTTTACCCGGTAGAATTTCGTAACGGGCCTTCCAATCATTCTCAGGGTCAATACCCATTCTGGCAACTAAAGTGCGCATGGCCTTTTCTTTCGGCGTCAACTGCGCGGTGTCAGCTGCTTTAGCGCGCTTAGCTGGCTCTTTACCGGCAGCGGCAGAGCCACTGGTTGGTAAATCACGAATATGCCCCACACTCGACTTCACCACATACTCATTACCTAAGTATTTGTTGATGGTTTTAGCCTTAGCGGGGGACTCTACGATAACCAGCGATTTGCTCATTGCTCAGAATATTCCTGAAATAAATAAAGTGATACGCCTGCACTAGCACTGCCAATATCACAAAAAAGATACGATAACTTTGATTACAGTGAGGCTATATATAGGTTGAAAGCGGCTTAGGTCAAGTTTTTGGTCAAATTGATCATGGTTTTATGATCGAGTAAACAGGCTTTCTTCGCTTTGCAGTAAAGCAAAACGGGGCTGCAAAACACCCTCAACAAGGACCTGCTCGGTAAACATCGACAGCGGCCGCAGCCATAATCCAAACTCGCCGTAAAGCGCTTGGTAGACCACCAGAGACTCTTCTGTCTCGGAATGCTGAGCAACGCCTAAAACACGGTACTGCTGGCCTTTATAATGCTGGTAAAGCCCTGTTGCTATCGTCACTGCATCCTCCCAAATAAAAAAGCCGAGGCACTAGGCCCCGGCTTGAGTATTTAACTGGCGCTTACACGCGTTCAAATACTGTAGAGATACCCTGACCGAGACCAATACACATGGTCGCTAAGCCTAAAGTACCGCTGTTTTGCTTCATCACATTCAGCAAGGTGCCTGAGATACGTGCACCTGAGCAACCGAATGGGTGACCCAGAGCAATCGCACCACCGTGCAAGTTAACCTTTTGCTCCATTTTATCAAGGAGTTTAAGGTCTTTCAGTACTGGCAATGCTTGTGCAGCAAAGGCTTCGTTAAGCTCAACGAAATCGATATCATCGATCGTCACGCCGGCACGCTTCAATGCTTTATGAGTTGCTGGTACTGGACCGTAACCCATGATTGCTGGATCAACACCAGCAACAGCCATTGAACGAATAACAGCCATCGGCTCAATACCAAGATCTTTAGCACGCTGCGCAGACATTACGATCATGCAAGAAGCACCATCAGTAATTTGCGAAGACGTACCAGCAGTCACAGTACCGCCTTTCGGGTTAAACGCTGGACGCAAGGCTGCCAAGCTTTCTAATGTTGTCTCAGGACGAATGGTTTCGTCATAATCAAACATTTTCAAGAAGCCATCAGCATCGTAGCCTTCCATTGGGATAATTTCGTCTTTGAACTTACCTTCAACAGTGGCTTTCTGTGCCAAACGGTGTGAACGCTCACCGAACGCATCTTGGGCTTCACGAGTAATGCCATGCATTTTGCCCAGCATTTCAGCGGTTAAGCCCATCATGCCGGAAGCTTTTGCACCGTACAGTGACAAATGCGGGTTAGGATCAACGCCGTGCATCATGCTGACGTGGCCCATGTGCTCAACACCACCAACTACAAACACATCACCGTTACCGGTTTGAATCGCTTGTACAGCAGTGTGCAATGCGCTCATTGAAGAACCGCACAGGCGGCTCACGGTTTGCGCGGCACTGGTGTGTGGGATTTGCGTCATCAAAGAAGCCATACGGGCAATGTTCCAGCCCTGCTCTAGGGTTTGGTTAACACAACCCCAGATCACATCTTCAACTTCCGCAGGGTTTACTTTGTCATTACGAGTCAGCAAACCACGGATTAAATGTGCTGACATATCTTCAGCACGTGTATTGCGGTGCATGCCACCTTTCGAACGACCCATAGGGGTACGTCCGAAGTCGACAATCACTGCATCTCTTGGATTCAAGCTCATTTCTTTACTCCCGCTCTAATCTGTCCGCGATTAACCGAAAAAGGTTTGACCGTTTTTGGCCATTTCACGCAATTTCTCGGTCGGGTGATACAGCGCACCCAAGTCAGCGTATTTGTCTGCCAAAGCAACAAACTCAGCTACACCAATACTGTCGATGTAACGTAACGCGCCACCACGGAAAGGAGGGAAACCAATACCGTAAATTAAGCCCATATCTGCTTCTGCAGCGGTCTCAACGATACCGTCTTCTAGGCAACGTACAGTTTCCATGCACAATGGGATCATCATCCAGTTGATGATGTCTTCATCGCTCACTTCACGCTTCTCGTAAACAATCGGCGCTAGAATCTCAGCAATTGCGTCATCAACGACTTTCTTCGGCTTGCCGCGCTTGTCAGTTTCATAGGCATAGAAACCTTTGCCATTCTTCTGACCTAAACGGTCTGCTTCATAAAGCACGTCTACCGCTGAACGACGATCGTCTTTCATGCGATCTGGGAAACCTTCAGCCATTACATCACGACCATGGTGTCCGGTATCAATACCAACCACGTCCATCAAGTAAGCAGGACCCATCGGCCAGCCGAATTTTTCCATGACTTTATCAATGCGTACAAAATCAACACCTGCACTGACTAACTTGGCAAAACCACCAAAGTACGGGAACAGAACACGGTTGACTAAGAAGCCTGGGCAGTCATTGACAACAATCGGGTTTTTACCCATTTTCTGTGCATAAGCAACAGTTGTTGCTACTGCTTCGTCTGATGAATGCTCACCACGAATCACTTCAACCAAAGGCATCATGTGCACTGGGTTAAAGAAGTGCATGCCGACAAAATTTTCTGGGCGCTTGAGCGCTTTAGCCAGTAAATTAATCGAGATAGTTGAAGTGTTAGACGCAATGATGGTGTTCTCACCAACATGCTGCTCAACTTCAGCCAGCACTGCGTGCTTAACTTTTGGATTCTCAACAACAGCTTCAACAACGAGATCAACATTACCAAAATCGCCATACGACATGGTTGGGCGAATCGCGTTTAATGCTTTAGCCATTGCATCTGGTTTCATGCGCTTACGTTCAACGCGCTTAACCAGCAGTTTAGCTGCTTCTTCAAGACCTAACTGAATGCCTTCCTCGCGAATATCCTTCATCAGGATTGGCGTGCCTTTTAAGGCCGACTGGTAGGCAATACCACCACCCATGATACCTGCGCCCAATACGGCAGACAGCTTGACATCACGTGCGATTTTTTCGTGCTCTTTAGCTTTACGCTTCAGGGCTTGGTCATTCAGGAACAAACCAATCAGACTTTGCGCAACAGACGTTTTAGCCAGCTTGGCAAAACCCGCAGCTTCAATTTCTAATGCTTTGTCGCGGCCATGATTGGCAGCTTTTTGAATGGTTTTAATGGCTTCAACTGGCGCTGGGTAGTTAGGACCCGCTTTACCAGCAACAAAACCTTTTGCGGTTTCGAAGCACATCATTTGCTCAATTGCATTGAGCTTGAGTTTTTCTAGCTTAGGCTGACGTTTTGCTTTGTAGTCTAACTCACCAGAAATCGCACGCTTAACTAGATCAACAGCAGCAGAGTGCAGCTTATCTAAACTCACTACAGCATCAACTGCACCGACTTTTAAAGCTTCTTCAGCACGCCCTTCTTTACCAGCAGCGATCCACTCAATAGCGTTGTCTGCACCAGCTACACGGGTAAAACGTACCGTGCCGCCGAAGCCTGGGTAGATACCCAGTTTAATTTCTGGCAAACCAATTTTAGCGCTATCGGCCATGATGCGGTAATCCGCAGCCAAGCACATTTCAAAACCACCGCCTAAAGCGATGCCATTGATAGCAGCAACAGTTGGTACATTCAGGTCTTCAAAATCATTAAAGATCTTGTTGACTTCAAGATTGCCTGCAACCAGCTCTTCTTCAGAAAGCTTAAAGTTGTCAACAAACTCTGTAATGTCTGCACCAACGATAAATACATCCTTACCACTGGTCACAATCACGCCTTTAACATCGTTATTGGCTTTGATTGCGTCGACTGCAGCACGCAGTTCGGTAAGTGTAAGACGGTTAAACTTGTTGACGGACTCACCCTTGAGGTCGAAATTTAATTCGACGATACCACTTTCAAGAGTCTTCACCGTGATGGCTTTACCTTCGTAAATCATCAACTGATCTCCACGATATGGAAGCTGAACAGTTACACACTGGCCACTGATCAGCAATTAAACAATGTGCATAGCACGTTGCGTAGTACTTATCAGCATACTCGCCGACTCAACACTCATCAGAATGCCTGCTGTCGTGCCAATATGCATTTCATACGCCCGTTTGATTTGGGTGTGCACACATTCACGGAAATTCTTCTCTTTGTCAATTACAAGTCTCAAAGAAATATAGGAAATATGTGTCAATTAGCCGCAACCTGTTGTTTTTTATTACAAAATAATTAGCAATCAGAGGTAAACCAACTGGTCATACGCCATAAATAAGATTTTGCACGTGAACAAGTAGCCAAATTACTGATGAAACGGTAAAGTCAGACTATAGAGGCATAGTATTGCCTTATATAAAAACAACAACAACTACGCAGTATCGGAGCTTCCAGCCATGAAAAATCGTGTCTACGCATTATGCTTAAGCGCTCTATTTGCGCTACCCGCACCTCTTCTCGCAGAAGATGCTAAGCAACCTACAGAGCAACACGCTATCAGCAATTCTTTAAATGCTTTGTTCCTTATGCGTCTAGAAACACAAAGAAGTATTGGTGGTTTCTACATGCTCAACGGTCAGGAGCAGGGGCAGGATCAGCGCTATGCAAAGCAAGCCGAAGCCAACCTAGTTTTAGCACAAGAAAACTTAGCCAAACTCCCTACGCCTAGCAGTCCTGCAGCGCAGACTCTAAAAGCTAAGCTAGAGCAAGACCTCAATACTTATAGCACCGAACTGCGTCGACTGATCAGCCTGCTCAAGGAGCAAGGTTATACTGATCTACAACCCATAGCTGACCTTGCCAGTCTCAACAGCAGTATTTTACAAACCAGCATAGATCTTGAAACACAGATTCAACAAGACAACCAATACACACTGCCGAAGCTGACACAGCTAGCTCGCGAACAAAGCCTGCTGATTCAGGGCATCGCAGCTGACTATGCTGCACGTAGTGGCTCGGTTGGCGCATCATTTATTGCTGACGGCGAAAAACAACCGCTCGACAAGCTCAGCGAGCAGTTTGCTAATACGCTTTTAGCGATGCAAAAAGACCCAGTCAACACCAGTGATACCAAGAAATCACTGCGTGCAATTCAAACGAAGTGGCGTTACATTGAAAACTCGCTAAAAAATTACAACGAAGACAGCGTACCTTTTGTGATTGACAAGTACGCTCGCAGCATCACCAAAAGCTTCGAGCAACTCGCCAGCGATTACGCAAACTTAAACATTTAAGATCAACTGCGCCCTACCCATCTCGCGCATAGGGCGCTCCAGGAGGCTACCATGGCGTATTCCCACCTATTGATCGCCATCGATCTCACTGATGACTGTCATCGCGTTTTAGAGCGCGCCCACAAGCTTTGCCTCGCTCTAGAGTGCCAAGCAACTTTAGTGCATGTGGTTGAACCGCTCACCATGGCATTTGGTGGCGACGTACCGATGGATTTGTCTTTGCTCCAGCAGCAGCAAACTGAGCAAGCGCAAAATAAACTCAATGTTCTAGCGCAACAACATGAGCTACTGAAAAGCAATAACTGTCATTTACTCTATGGACAGCCCAAGCAAGAAATTCATCAACTAGCTAAAGATCACGGCTGCGATTTAATTATTGTCGGCAGTCACGGCAGACACGGTTTGGCCCTGCTGCTAGGCTCAACCACCAACGATCTGCTAGCTGGGGCGCCATGCGATGTACTAGCCATAGACCTTAAAGCGCACCCAGCCGATTAAGCATGCAACTGAGTACGCAATAACGCCTAATGGATCAGCTCATGACCATTGGGCGTATTTTTTGCAGTTGGGTTTCCAGCGAATACGTCATACTCGATGACATCGAAAAGAAACTTAAAAAAGCTTTAAGGTTAGTATCGCCGGCACAGGCATCATGAATGCGATGCCAAAGCGCCTGATTAACCAACTGCAATGCCTTGAAGTCTTCGGTCAAGCCGCTCAAATCCCAGTCCGGCACGCAGCCGTCTCGCGAGTTAAACAATTCGCGCATCAAATACATTGAAATAGTGCGTAAAGCGAACTCATTATTACTGGCAAAAGGCAAATGATTATTCGCCATAGGCTTAAGTCGCGCCAAAATCGGGCAGGCTGAAGTAGCCATAATCACGCCCAATAAAGAACGCAGCCCTTCTTCTAAATTAACCATTTTACTGTATTCACGCTCAGCAGTACGCACATGCACCCACGCTTTCTTAAAAGCAGGCAAGCCTCGAAAGTCCTCTACGACTGTTTGCAAATCAGCGGCGGCTGGGCAGTGTGTGTACTGATCTTTGCTTAGCGGACAGTTGCTGCACTTATGGTGCTCTAACCGCGTCCAAGCATGCAGCTCAGTTCCCTCGGCTGGGCTCAATCGATCACGTTCAAGCTCTATCTTATAATTAAACGCGTGCTCATCATCGAGCGTAATTCGATATTCTACAGCCATACACACCCCCATCAAAGGTTAACTATCCAGCTCAGCCCAGCGCTCAATAAGCACATCCAACTGCTCTTGTACCGTATTGACTTTAGCCAGTACGGCTTCAGTGTGTTCAGTCGTTTGCAGGTAAAAATCAGCTTGGGAAACTTGCTCATGCAATGCTGCAAGCTCAGTTTCTAAATCATCAATTTGTGCAGGGATTGCATCAAGTTCGCGCTGCAGTTTATAGCTGAGCTTTTTTTTTGGCACTATGCCATCATTTTCTTGCTCTTGCAGTGACTGCACATTTTTTTGCGTGGTTGTATGCGCTAGATCACTGTTCCCTAAACTATTCGCCACAGGCTCTTTCATTTCACTCTCGTCAGACGCTCCGAGCAAACGAATACTGCCGCCTTGGCGTAGCCAATCATCAAAGCCGCCGACATACTCACGCACTTTTCCAGAGCCATCAAAGACTAGAGTGCTGGTCACAACGTTATCAAGGAATGCACGGTCGTGACTGACGATCAATACGGTTCCTTTAAACTCCATCAAGACTTCTTCAAGCAACTCCAGAGTTTCCACATCAAGGTCGTTGGTCGGCTCATCAAGCACCAGTAAGTTGGCTGGACGGGTAAACAACTTCGCCAACAATAAGCGTGCTCGCTCACCACCCGACAATGCTTTAACTGGCGTACGCGCACGCTGCGGACTGAACAGGAAGTCGCCTAAGTAGCTCAGCACATGCTTGCTCTGGCCATTAATCATAATGGTGTCGCTACCTTCGCCGACGTTCTCAATCACCGTTTTTTCCGGATCAAGTTGGTGACGCAACTGGTCGAAGTAGGCGACTTCTAACTTAGTGCCTACCTCAATAGTGCCCTTGGTCGGTTGCAAGTCACCCAACAACAACTTCAGCAAGGTGGTTTTACCGCTACCATTGGCACCGAGTAAACCAATGCGGTCACCGCGCTGTAGGACCATCGAGAAGTCTTTAATCAGCTCACGTCCACCTTGGTGAGCAAAGCTGACTTTATTCACCACAATCACTTGTTTGCCTGACTTTTCAGCGGCACCAATGTTGATATTAGCAGCGCCTTGACGCTCACGGCGCTGACTGCGCTCAACACGCAGTGCTTTAAGCTCACGCACGCGGCCTTCGTTACGAGTACGGCGTGCCTTAATGCCTTGGCGAATCCACACTTCCTCTTGCGCCAACTTCTTATCAAACAGCGCGTTGGCGGTTTCTTCAGCCGCTAACTGCTGTTCTTTATGCTCAAGGAAACTCGCATAGTCGCCGTTCCAGTCAATCAGATGACCGCGATCCAACTCTAAAATTCGTGTTGCTAAGTTTTGCAAAAATGCCCGGTCGTGGGTAATAAACAGCACAGCGCCTTGGAAATTTAACAGCGCATCTTCCAGCCAGGCAATCGCGCCGATATCCAGGTGGTTGGTGGGCTCATCGAGTAATAACAAATCAGGTTCAGCAACTAACGCTTGCGCCAGCAGCACCCGACGACGCCAGCCACCGGAAAGCTCGTTCATTTTCTTATCAGCGGGCAACTGTAAACGGCTTAAAGTACTGTCGACCAATTGCTGCAAGCGCCAGCCATCACGTGCTTCCAGCTCTTGTTGCACGTGCATCATTTTATTTAAGTCTTCATCGGTTTGGATATTTTGACTGATGTGGTTGAACTCAGCCAGTAATGCGCCAACCCCATCCAAGCCTTCGGCAACCACTTCGAAAATCGTTTTATCATCGGCCACCGGCAACTCTTGCGGTAACTCACCAATCTTCAAACCCGGCGCACGCCATATTTCACCGGTGTCGGCTAAGCGCGAACCTTTCACCAAATGCATCATGCTTGACTTGCCCGTACCATTGCGGCCAATGATGCACACGCGCTCGCCGCGGGCAATTTGCCATGAGACCTCTTCCAACAGAGGTGTAGCGCCGTAAGCGAGTGATACTTGAGTTAATTTGAGCAAAGTCATGGTAGTTCTCCTAAAATCTGCGACGTATTGTACAGATTCGCGTTGCACTGCGTGAAGTATCTGCATTTTGGCCGATCCGCAGCTCTTTCGCCGCCGTACACAAGCAGATAAGCTATGCTGCCTTCGTCATAAAGATGATCATCTTTGGGCGCTTTACTGGGCATTTATTTTTGTAGGGTTTTTCATGCGCAGTCGCTACTTGCTACCTCTCGTATTGTTGATTACATTTTTTCCATCTTTATCGACGGCCAGCGCTGCTTCACTGACACAACAACGCAGCCTCTATAATCAAGCGAAACTGGCGCTGAGTAAAAATGATGCAGCGCCATATCTGCATAATCGTGCGGCACTGCGTGACTACCCTTTAACACCTTACCTTGCATACGATGAGCTGACTCAGCGTCTGCCCAGAGCCAGCGATGACGAGGTCGAAAAATTTCTTCTTGAGCACGGCGACTTACCGCAAATCAACTGGATGAAACTGCGCTGGTTACGCCTACTCAGCGAGCGTCAGCACTGGCCGCTGTTTCTTAACTATTACAGTCCAGAATTAAAGTTCACTGAATTAGACTGTCGCTTTGCTCAATACCAGTTGCAAAGTGGGCAAGCCGCAGCGGCTTTCGCCACGGCAGACAAACTCTGGCTCAGCGCGCAGTCACAACCCAATGCTTGCGACCCACTGTTTGACAGCTGGCGAGCCGCTGGGCAAATGACCGAAGATAAAGTCTGGCAACGCTTAAAGCTTGCCACTGACGCACGCAACTATGGCGTATCGACCTATCTGATCAAGCTCTTGACCACGCGTCAGGCGCGCGGCCAACTGCTGGTTGATGTCGCGCAAAAACCGGAGAAGCTCAAACAAACACAGCTGTTTACCGCAACAGATCCGCAAAGCGCTGAAGTCATTGCTTTGGGCCTGCGCAAGCTCGCAACTCAAGATTTAGATGCCAGCGTGCGCCTGCTCAAGCATTACGAAAAACAAGTGACATTTAGCGCAGCAGACCAACTCACTATCGCTAACGACCTTGGCTTACGCCTGGCTAAGCGTTTTGATGCGCAAGCTTTGCCGATTATGCAAAAGTACGACCCACAACTGCAAAACAGTAATTTAACCGAGTGGCGCGTACGTTTATTACTGCGCCTAGGGCGCTGGGATGAAGCCTACCAACTGATCGCTCAATTACCCGCAGATCTGGCTAGCACTAACCGCTGGAAGTACTGGCAGGCGCGCAGCCTACAACTGGCGCAACCCAACAGTAAGCAACCTTTAATTTTGTATCAACCCTTGGCGCGTGAGCGTGATTTTTATGGCTTTATGGCGGCGGATCGCACTGAACAGCCCTATCATCTCCAGCACCAAGCCTTAGCTCTGCAGCCCAAGACCATGCAAAAAGTCCGTAATGCGGCGGGCATGCAGCGTGCTCTAGAGTTTAAAGCCCGCGACGAAATGACCGAAGCACATCGCGAGTGGTATCACCTGAGTAACTTTTTAAGTCGTGATGAGCTAGTCGCTCAAGCGCGTATTGCCTATGATATGGGCTGGTATTTCCCTGCTATTCGCACCATTAGTAAAGCTCAGTATTGGGATGATCTGGAAATACGTTTCCCAATGGCGCATCAAAGCAATTTTGTTACAGAAGCTAAAAACCGCGGCTTACATTCCAGCTGGATGTTTGCGGTGACCCGTCAAGAAAGTGCTTTTATGATTCAAGCCAAATCCCATGTCGGCGCGATGGGCCTCATGCAATTGATGCCAGCCACCGCCAAAGAAACTGCGCAGCGCTATGGCATTCCCTTGGCCACGCCACAAAGCGCAGTGATTCCAGAAATCAACATCCAGCTTGGTGCGGCCTATTTAAGCCAAGTATTAGGGCAATTTAACGGTAACCGCGTACTCGCGTCAGCGGCTTATAACGCAGGTCCCGGCCGTGTGCGCCAATGGCTGCGCGATGCTAAGCATTTGCCTTACGATGTCTGGGTAGAGAGCATCCCTTTCGATGAAACGCGTTTGTACGTGCAAAACGTCCTGACTTACTCAGTGATCTACGGCGAGAAACTAAAAGCGCCCATGCCTCTGGTTGAATGGCATGAACGCTTTTTCGATCAACAATAGCCTGAGCTATAACGTTGTTTAATCTATTCAGATAAACAGCGTTATAGCGATATAAGCTTGGTTGTGCTGTTATAGATTCTCGTAACGGTTCATATCCAGTACACCAGCCTCAAGCGGTTCGCGCTCACGAATATGCTCGCTTAGGTCATGAAAATGCTGCCAAAACTGCGGATGGGTGCGGCGTATCCCCCAATGCTCAACAACCTTGCGAAAGCCAGATTCATCACTGACCATTTCTAACGCTCTGACAAAGGTCGGAATATCGGCAGCTTTTACATTGAAGATAAAGTTGGGGTAACTGCTGAGCACTTCTGGGTAAACGGTCAAAGTGTCTAAACCAGGCTGGTAACGGAATGATTCAGCACTCATAAAGGCGACATTACTGTGTGCTCGGTTGCGCAAAATGCTGTACACCTCGCGCTCACCATCCGCCAGCTCAACGCGCAGCATGCTCGCCTCAGGCAAGTAATTAATTGCTTTAAAGCCTGCTGCTGGGCGGCCTGCTAAACGCGCCAAAGCCTGCTCAACAGCAGCGGCTTCAGCAGTTAAACCGTCACGATGGCAATAAGCACCACGGCAACGATTGATCGGATCAGGTCTGGCATTGATTGGCTCAAAGCGCTTTAAGGCGCGCTGAGCAAACACCTGCAGACTGTTACGCTTAGGTAAGCCCAACGCACTTTTAGTGTCATCATCAATGTCGGTATAGTCCAGCCACAGCTTGACCTTACCGCTGTTTTGATACCAGTCATTTAATAGGTCTTCACGCACAGCTGGTGGCATTAAACGTAAAAAATTCACTTCTGAACCATTACGAATCAAATCAAAATACAGGCGTGTTTGCGCTTGATGGGCCACATTCCCAAAGACATCAAAGTTCACCACTAGCTGATAGTAAGTACGCTCTAGCAGTGGAAAATCCATCATCCACATTGTCTGCGGTATTTCGCCAATTAAGCCTTTGCGCACGGTAGCGCTGTCGTGCTGACGAAACACACTGAGCAACGCTTGATCATTACCTGCCCAGATGTGCGACCAATCGGGTAATTCAGCTTCACGGTAATGTTTCAGGCGTAGCTTTTCGTAGGCGTTACGCTTTTTCTTATAGCTGCGCCACAATCCTAATAAATTACTGATTTCATCAAACTGTCCTGGCATGGCCAACAGCGGTGTCGCCCTATCCTGATAAACAGAATCAGTTAGATAAATATCATGCTGTGGATCTTGGAAAAACACCCAGAAATTATCACGAATCACATCAGTAGCAATCTGCCCACGGCACACCGGCCCACGAATAAAGGTGCGGACAAAATACTCGGAATCATCGAGCATGAATTGATAACGCGCCTGCGCTGGAATTGCAGCAAAAGTCGCAAATGGATTAGCGCGTGAAAAAGCACCATAGTCAGGCACTTTGTCAGTACTCCAGTTATCGCTCAGAAACAATGTTTTAACATGTTTGAGCTTGTCTGGACTCATGGCGTAGGTGATATGGGTTTTATGCACTAATACATCTGTCACAGGAACAAAACGGTAATACATTTTAACCCCAGGCGTATCATTGGGGCGGCGCGAGGCAATCTGCTTAACCGCCTTACCGCTCGGGGTATAAGAACGCACAACTTGGAAGAAATGCTTTTGATCACCACCTTCAAAATGGATATGGGCAATAAATAAGTGTTCGTAGAGCCAACGACTGACAATCGATTCGCGCGCGCCCGGCGCATTTAAAAAGGCTTCCCACTGCTCAATTTGCTGCTGTTCAGCTGAATTGGCACGCCAAGGCTGCCAGTCAACCTGTGCGCCCTCTTCCAGCCATTGTTTAATCTTGGCGTATTGCTCATCAGTTAAACCCGTTACAGCAAATGGCATACCGTTGTGCGGGTTTTTCTGCGCATAGTTGGCAAACTCACTAGGGGCTGGGCACTCCTCTTTGCGCGCTACGCCAAGTACTAAATCATCAGGTAGGCGGCTATTGGCGGCAAAGGGCTGCGCTTTTCCCAACTCAAGCATCGACGCCAATAAAGAAGCCTGTGGCTGACCCGGGTTAAGCACATCAAAAAAGCCTTTTTCGCGCCACTGCTCAGTCTGTCGTGCATCAATAAACAATCGAGTGGTTTGCTGAGCCTTAGTACGCCCACCATTATAAATTGGCTGTTTATGCGCACCGCGCACCAATCCTTCACCGCTGCCCAAGTTCAATTGGCAAGGCGAGTCATAACAGGCATGACAGGCCACACATTTCTCGGTAAAAATCGGCTGAATATGTTCACTGTATCCAGTTTCGGCGGCATAGATCGAGAGACTTAAAACAAGGCATAAAAAACCCAAATACAATGCTTTCATCGTGCGGCAAGCCATTATTTCAAATTTAAAGTTTTGAAATATATCAAGAAAAACGCTTCAACACTGACTAAATTCACTTAATAACCCAGCATATGACTCATATATGCCGATGTTTTGCTATGATTGCCGACTTTATCTGTACCCAGCACTGATTAGGTAATTACTCATGGCCAACCATTTAGCACGTCAACACGCCCTAAAAGAAGCATTACAGCAGCGCATTCTGGTGCTCGATGGTGGTATGGGCACAATGATTCAAAGCTATAAATTTACTGAAGATGATTTTCGCGGCGAGCGTTTTGCCGATTGGCCAAAAGATTTACAAGGCAACAATGACCTTTTAATTTTGACCCAAGCCAAGCTCATCCAAGAGATTGAAAAAGCTTATTTAGATGCTGGCGCAGATATTATTGAAACCAACACCTTTAACTCAACCCAAGTCTCACAAGCTGATTATGGTCTTGAAGCGATCGCTTATGAGTTGAACTTTGAAGGTGCGCGCATTGCCCGTGAAGTGGCGGATGCAAAAACTTTAGAAACCCCAGACAAACCACGCTTTGTTGCTGGGGTGCTCGGCCCGACCAGCCGTACTTGCTCGTTATCACCGGATGTCAACAACCCAGGCTTTCGTAACGTCACCTTTGATATTTTGGTGGAGAACTACAGCGAAGCCACGCGCGGCCTGATCAACGGCGGCGCTGACATTATTATGATCGAAACCATCTTCGATACGCTGAATGCTAAAGCGGCTATTTTTGCCGTTGAAGGTGTTTTTGAAGAACTTGGTATAACCCTGCCAATCATGATTTCCGGCACCATCACTGATGCCTCTGGCCGCACTCTCTCAGGTCAAACCACTGAAGCGTTCTGGAACTCGATCCGTCACTGCAAACCTATATCAGTCGGCCTAAACTGCGCTTTAGGGGCGAAAGAGCTACGCCCTTACCTGCAAGAACTATCCGAAAAAGCCGATACTTTTGTTTCTGCGCACCCCAACGCTGGCTTACCCAACGCCTTCGCTGAATACGATGAAACCCCAGCCGAAACCGCAGCAATGATTGAAGAATTTGCGGCCTCCGGTTTTTTAAATATTGTCGGTGGCTGCTGCGGTACCACACCAGCACACATTCGCGCCATTGCTGAAAAGGTGGCTAAATACCCACCTCGCGTCATCCCAGACATTGCAAAAGCCTGTCGTTTATCGGGTTTAGAACCTTTCACTATTGATCGTAAATCACTGTTCGTAAACGTCGGTGAGCGCACCAATATCACGGGTTCTGCTCGCTTTGCGCGCTTGATTCGTGAAGACAATTACACTGAAGCCCTCGCCGTTGCCTTGCAGCAAGTCGAGTCAGGCGCTCAGGTGATTGATATCAACATGGACGAAGGCATGCTCGACTCAAAAGCAGCCATGGTCACCTTCCTCAATCTGATCGCGGGTGAGCCGGATATCTCGCGCGTACCGATCATGATTGACTCATCGAAATGGGACATTATCGAAGCTGGCCTGAAATGCATTCAAGGTAAAGGCATCGTTAACTCCATCTCAATGAAAGAAGGCGTGGATGAGTTTATTAAGCACGCCAAACTCTGCCGCCGTTATGGTGCAGCCGTGGTAGTGATGGCCTTTGATGAACAAGGTCAAGCCGATACTGCAGCGCGCAAACAAGAAATCTGTGCGCGCTCCTACGACATTTTGGTCAACCAAGTCGGCTTCCCGCCAGAAGATATTATTTTTGATGCCAATATCTTTGCCGTGGCGACCGGTATCGAAGAGCATAACAACTATGCTGTCGACTTTATTGAAGCCTGTGCGTGGATTCGCGACAACCTGCCATACGCCCTGACCTCAGGCGGCGTCTCCAACGTATCCTTCTCCTTCCGCGGTAATAACCCGGTGCGCGAAGCAATTCACTCAGTGTTCCTTTACTACGCCATTCAGAATGGCTTAACGATGGGCATCGTCAACGCCGGTCAACTGGAAATTTACGATCAGATCCCTGCAGACCTGCGCAACAAAGTAGAAGATGTCATCCTTAACCGTCACCCAGGCGCGACCGAGGCCTTACTGGCGATTGCCGAAGACTACCGCGGTGATGGCTCGGTGAAAGAAGTTGAAACCGAAGAGTGGCGTAGCCTGCATGTTAACCAACGCCTAGAGCATGCATTGGTTAAAGGCATTACCCAGTGGATCGTGGAAGACACTGAAGAATGCCGCCAGCAATTTGCTCGCCCGATTGAAGTGATTGAAGGACCCTTGATGTCCGGCATGAACATCGTTGGCGACCTGTTCGGCAGCGGTAAAATGTTCTTACCGCAGGTGGTTAAATCCGCCCGCGTAATGAAGCAGGCAGTGGCCCACTTAGTGCCCTTTATTGATGCTGAAAAAGGCGACAAACCTGAAGCCAAGGGCAAGGTCTTGATGGCCACGGTTAAAGGTGACGTACACGATATTGGTAAAAACATTGTGGCCGTGGTGCTCGGTTGTAACGGCT
>Ga0209075_1002638_pt1 | contig 15644 bp, 14 predicted proteins | sample Stecom2011_FD_187523 | JGI IMG/M metagenome (GOLD analysis project Ga0209075, IMG submission 187523) | Agricultural soil microbial communities from Utah to study Nitrogen management - Steer compost 2011 (SPAdes) (version 2) | ecosystem: Environmental > Terrestrial > Soil > Agricultural land...
GCTGCCGCCAGGGCAGTAGCCGATCAAGTGCGTGGGGTCACCCCGGAGCCGGGTGCATTCATGGAGCACGACGGTGTGCGCCTCAAGGTGTTGGAAGCCGCAATCGCCCACGGCGCCCCAAGACTGGAACCTGGCGAACTGGGGGAGTGGAACGGCCGCCCGGTGCTGGGAACCGGTACTGATCCGCTCGAACTGATTCGAGTGCATCCGGCGGGTAAGAAGGCCATGGCAGCCACCGATTGGTGGCGCGGACGTGCGCGCGCCGGCCAGGAACCCTCCTCATGAGCCGGGGCGAGCAACGCCGCGGTCGACCTGCGCAGCGCATCCAACCCGCACGTCGTATTGCTTTCGAGGTGATCAGCGCAGTGCGGGAGTCTGATGCCTATGCGAACCTCCTTCTGCCGGTGAAGCTCGAACGCGCGGGACTCCACGGGGCCGACGCGGGCCTGGCGACCGAGCTCACCTACGGCACGCTTCGTCGACAGGGCTACTATGACGCGGTCATCGCGGTCGCGGCTGGCCGCTCGACAGACCAGATCGACCCACCCGTGCTTGACGTGCTTCGGCTGGCCTGCCACCAACTCCTCTCCATGCGGGTCGCTGAGCACGCTGCCGTTGATGAGGCTGTTTCCCAGGCGCACGAAGTCGCGTCCCGCTCGGCAACCGGGTTCGTCAACGGCGTCCTGCGCACCATCACCCGGACTCCGCCTGAAGAATGGCGGGAACGTGTGCTCGCCCAGCCTCGGAACGAAGACGAACGCCTGTCGCTCGACCACTCGCATCCGGTCTGGATCGTCAGGGCCTTCCGTCAGGCGCTGGCGTCAGAGGGGCGCGCCGGCGAGCTCGAGGCCTTGCTGGAGGCGGATAATCGGGCGCCGAAGGTCAGCCTCGTCGCGCTGCCCGGTCTCGCCACCGTCGGTGAGACTGCGGGGGAACCCGCACAGTACTCTCCGCTGGCGGCCGTGAGCGACGGAGGCGACCCATCCCGGTCCCCAGCCGTTCGCGACGGCCGCGTCCGGGTGCAGGACGAGGGCTCCCAGCTTGCCGCGCTGGCCCTCAGCCGTGCTCGGCCGGTCACTCCCGGCGAACGCTGGCTCGACCTCTGCGCCGGACCGGGAGGCAAAGCCGCGCTGCTGGCCGCTGAAGCTGTTGCCGGGGGAGCCACGCTGGTTGCCAATGAGGTGGTTCCCGCCCGCGCACAACTGGTGAGGAACGCGCTCTCGGTGTTCACCGACCCTCCCCAGGTTCTCGTAGAGGACGGCACCCTGCTGGGTGAGCGATTCCCCGAGCAATTCGATCGCGTGCTCATCGACGCACCGTGCACGGGCCTGGGGGCGCTTCGTAGGCGCCCGGAGGCCCGCTGGCGCAAGGTTCCGCGCGACGTGCCGGAGTTGGCCGCCCTTCAATCCCAGCTGCTGGAGTCCGGTCTCGCCGCCGTCAAGCCGGGCGGTCTGCTCGCGTACGTCACCTGCTCGCCGCACCTCGCCGAGACCAGGCTGGTCGTCGAGAACGTCCTGAAGAAGGCAGCAGGCGCGATCACCCAGCTCAATACCGCTGAGATCCTGCAGGAAATTGCGGATGCCCCGCTCGACCTCGCGGATTCAACCACCAGCGTGCAACTGTGGCCACACCGCCACGGAACGGACGCGATGTTCATCTGCCTACTCCAGAAAGCCTGACGCGCCGCCCAGCGCACGGCGCTCAGTAGGCTGTGGGAATGGCCATCCGCATCAATCCCAGCATCCTGTCGGCCGACTTCGTGAACCTGGAGCCCGACCTGCACGCGATTGCGTCCGCTGACCTCGTGCACGTGGACGTCATGGACAACCACTTCGTTCCGAACCTGACTTTCGGCCCTCAGATGGTGGGCCGTATCCAGGATGTATCGCCAATCCCACTCGATGTGCACCTGATGATTGAAGACCCTGAGCGCTGGGCGCCCGGGTATGCCGAGCTCGGCGCGTACTCCGTCACGTTCCACGCCGAGGCGGCAGCCGACCCGGTTGCGCTGGCCAGGCGCCTGCGCGAGATCGGTTCCCGGGCGGGAGTCGCCGTGAAGCCGGGAACCGCCATCGAGCCGTTCCTCGACCTGCTCCACGAGTTCGACCAGGTGCTGGTGATGACAGTCGAACCTGGCTTCGGGGGGCAGTCGTTCATGCACGAGACGATGCCCAAGCTGCGGCAGCTGTCCGAGGCGGTTACCCGTTCGGGGCTCGATGTGTGGCTCCAGGTCGACGGCGGCATCAACCAGGACACCATCGCGATCGCTGCGGAGGCCGGTGCCAACACCTTCGTCGCGGGCTCCAGCGTCTTCGGGTCTGCCGATCGCGCGGCACAGATCGAACTGCTGCGCACCGCGGCAGCGGCGCACAGCCACTAGTGATGGTTGAATTGGTTCATGAGCGAAACCAACAAGACCAAGCCTGAGATCGACTTCTACGACGGCGAAGCCCCCACCGAACTCGTCATCACTGATATTGAGGTCGGCGACGGCGCCGAGGCCACCCCTGGCGCCACCGTCGATGTCCACTACCTGGGCGTCGACCTCGAATCCGGCGAAGAATTCGACTCGTCGTGGAGCCGCGGACAATCGATCAACTTCCCGCTCGGCAGCCTCATCGCCGGGTGGCAGCAGGGAATCCCCGGAATGAAGGTCGGCGGCCGGCGCCAGCTCATCTGCCCGCCGAACCTCGCCTATGGCCCCGCCGGTGGAGGGCACCAGCTCTCCGGACGCACCCTCATCTTCGTCATCGACCTGCTTGGCGTGAGCTGAACTAGTAGCCTGAGCGGGTGAAGACTTTCGACGACCTCTTCGAGGAACTGGAGCTCAAAGCCCAGACCCGACCGGCCGGTTCCGGCACGGTCGCACAACTCGACGCCGGTGTACATGCAATCGGCAAGAAGATCGTCGAAGAGGCCGCCGAGGTGTGGATGGCCGCGGAGTACCAGTCGAACGACGAAACGGCCGAAGAGATCTCCCAGCTGCTGTACCACCTGCAAGTGCTCATGCTTGCGAAGGGGCTGTCGACGGCGGATGTCTACCGACATCTGTGATGCGTTCGCATCACCCATCGCCAGATACTGACTAGAAAGCTTCCACCATGCTTCGCATTGCAGTGCCCAACAAGGGCTCCCTCGCAGACACCGCGGCTGAGATGCTGCACGAAGCCGGATATGCCGGCCGTCGTGACCCGCGCGCCCTGACCGTCTCTGACCCGAACAACGACGCCGAATTCTTCTACCTGCGTCCGCGTGACATCGCCACCTACGTGGGGTCCGGTGCGTTGGACGTGGGAATCACCGGTCGAGACCTCCTGCTCGATTCCGGTTCGGCAGCCACCGAGGTAGCCCACCTTGATTTCGCCGGCTCGACTTTTCGTTTCGCGGGCCCCGGTACTCGCTTCCAGCAGCTCGATGACCTGGCCGGCATGCGCGTGGCCACCAGCTATCCCGGACTGGTGGGCGACTTCCTCACCCGTAACGGTGTGACCGCGGAACTGATCCGGCTGGACGGCGCCGTTGAGTCGGCGGTAAAGCTGGGGGTGGCGGATGCCGTTGCCGACGTCGTCTCCACCGGCTCGACCCTGCGCTCACAGGGCCTGGAGATCTTCGGTCCGGTGATTCTCGAATCAGCTGCCGTGCTCATCAGCGCCCCCACAGAGCCGGCCGGGCTGCAGACCCTCAAGCGTCGCCTGCAGGGAGTTCTGGTGGCGCGCCAGTACGTGATGATGGACTACGACCTTCCCGCAGAACTCATCGAGGAAGCATCCGCCCTGACGCCAGGACTGGAGTCACCCACCATCTCGCCGCTGCGCGACAAGGACTGGGTCGCGGTGCGCTCAATGGTCAAGCGGGTCGGCATGAACCACGTCATGGACGAGCTGTACGAGCTCGGTGCCCGGGCCATCCTGGTCAGCCCCATCCACGCAGCCAGGCTCTGACGATGAGCGTGTCCGTTCGCGTCATACCGTGCCTCGACGTCGCAGCCGGCCGTGTGGTCAAGGGCGTCAACTTCCTGAACCTTCGCGATGCGGGGGACCCGGTGGAGCTCGCCCGCAAGTATTACGAGCAGGGCGCCGACGAGATCACCTTCCTCGACGTGACCGCGACCGTCGACAACCGATCGACCACGTATGACGTGGTGAGCGCGACGGCTGAGCAGGTCTTCATTCCGCTGACGGTGGGAGGCGGGGTGCGAAGCGTCGAAGACGTCGCCCGGCTGCAGGGCGCTGGAGCAGACAAGGTCGGCGTGAACAGCGCAGCGATTGCACGGCCCGAACTGCTCTCCGAGATAGCAGACCGATTCGGCGCGCAGGCACTCGTGCTCTCACTCGACCTGAAGCGGTCGGATCGGGTGCCGTCCGGGTTCGTGGTGACGACCCACGGTGGTCGCACGGAAACCGACCTCGACGGGCTCGCCTGGGCGCGCGAGGCGATCGAACGGGGGGCGGGCGAACTGCTGGTGAACTCCATCGACGCCGACGGCACCAAGCAGGGGTTCGACCTCGAGCTGGTCCGGGCGATGCGAGAGGTCAGCACTGTTCCCCTGATCGCGAGTGGGGGAGCTGGTGCCCTCGAGCACTTCGCGCCCGCGGTCGCCGCCGGCGCGGACGCCGTGCTGGCCGCATCCGTCTTCCATAACGCAGAGTTCACCGTCGGCGATGTGAAGCGCGAGCTTGCCAACGCCGGCGTCAACGTTCGTGAGGTGGCCCGGTGAGACCAGAAGATTTGGCGGCGGCAATCGAGCGGGCGTCCTTCAACTCCGACGGTCTGCTGCCGGCGATCATCCAGGAAGCGGACACCCGTGAGGTGCTCATGTTGGGCTGGATGGATGCCGAGGCGATGCGCCGCACCTTCACAGGGGGCCTCGTGACCTTTTGGTCACGCTCCAGGCAGGAGTATTGGCGCAAGGGCGACACCTCCGGCAATCAGCTCCACGTGCGATTCGCGGCACTCGACTGCGACGCGGATACTTTGCTGGTAACCGTCGAAACCGTCGCTGCTGCGTGCCACACCGGTGCGCACTCCTGCTTCGACGTCGACCCGCTGTACTTCACCCACGAATGGAAGCGGTCGTGACTTCCACCACACGAGAGCAGTTCGACCGGCTCATCGCGGATCACCGGGTGGTGCCCGTCATCCGTGAACTCTTTGCTGATGGCGAGACGCCGGTGGGTATTTACCGCAAGCTGGCCGAGGGCCGCCCCGGCACATTCCTGCTCGAGTCGGCCGAGCAGGGTGGAATCTGGTCACGGTACTCATTCATCGGAGTCTCATCGTTCGGAGTTCTCACCCAGACGGCAGATGCCGCCACCTGGCTGGACTACGGGATCCCGGCCGAGCGCGCGCTAGGCACGGCGCCACCCACTCGGCCCCTGGACGCGGTCGCCCACCTGCACGCCCGGTGGGCAACCCCGGCCGTTCCCGGGCATCCGCCCCTGACCGGCGGGCTGGTGGGCTTCATCGGCTGGGAGGCGGTGCGCCAGGTCGAGCGCCTGCCGAACGTGCCGCCGGCCGACTACGAGATTCCCGGCCAGGCCTTCAGCTTCGTCTCCGAACTGGTCGTCGTTGACCACCGCACCGGCACAGTGCTCCTGGTCGCCACAGCATTGAACGACGGCGAAGAGGAAGCGGATGCGCTCTGGCAGGACGCGCAGGACCGCCTCGGCTCGTTGCAGCAGCGGCTGGCCGAACCGGCAGAGGCCTGGCTCGCAGAAGTCGACCTCGGGCAGGAGCCGAATCCCACCTCCCGCACGACCGAGGCTGAATTCGTTGCTTCCGTCGAGCGGTCGAAGCGCTACATCCGCGATGGCGATGTCTTCCAGGTGGTCATCTCCCAGCGGTTCGACCACGAGTCGACCGCTGAGCCGATCGACGTCTACCGGGTACTCCGCACGCTGAACCCGAGCCCGTATATGTACCTGCTGTCACTCGACAGTCCCGACGGGGAGCCGTACTGGGTCGTCGGCTCGTCACCGGAGGCGCTGGTCAAAGTGCAGGACGGCCGCGTGTACAGCCACCCCATCGCGGGCTCCAGGCCCCGCGGGTCGTCACCGGACGAGGATGGCACCTTCGCGGACGACCTCCTGGCTGACCCCAAGGAACGCGCCGAACACCTCATGCTCGTGGACCTGGCCAGAAATGACCTGCAGAAGGTCTGCCAGCCCGGAACCGTAGAAGTGACCGAGTTCATGCAGGTCGAGCGATTCAGCCACATCATGCACCTGGTGTCCAGCGTCGAGGGCGACCTCGTGCCAGGACATTCACCCCTCGACGTCTTCACCGCCACCTTCCCCGCCGGCACCTTGTCAGGCGCACCGAAGCCGCGCGCGTTGGAGATCATCGACGAACTGGAAGTGGCACAGCGGGGCCTCTATGGCGGCGTTGTCGGTTACTTCGACTTCGCGGGCAACCTCGATCTCGCCATTGCGATCAGAACCACCACCATCTCTCACGGGGTTGCCCGTGTGCAGGCGGGCGCCGGCCTGGTCGCGGACTCTGACCCGGCATCCGAATTCATCGAGTCGCAGAACAAGGCTGCGGCTCCCTTACGGGCGATCGCAGTGGCCAACACCCTGCGACGGGTGCGGTGACCTGATGCGTCGAATCAAGCCGGTGAGCCTGCTGGCGGCAGTGGCCGTCAGCGGGAGCTCCCTGTTGTGCTGGACCATGAACTGGTTCACCGTGACCCTCACCGACCATGAAGCAGCCGCCGATGCGATCACCGTTACCGGTGAAACTGCTGCGCCCGCCCTGGCTGCCCTGGGACTGGCCGGCCTCGCGCTGGTGGCAGCCCTGGCGATCGCCGGCCACGCGTTTCGCATCATCCTCGGCATTCTTCAAACAGCTATCGGCGCGAGCGTCGCGTTGTCTGCATGGGGCGCCATCATCGACCCCGTCGGGGTCTCTGCCGCTGTCATCACTGAAACGACCGGAATCGCGGGAGAAGAATCCGTGCGGGCGCTCGTCGACACGGTGGCCCCCACCTTCTGGCCAGCGGCCACCCTCGCACTTGGGCTGCTGACGGTCCTGTGCGGAATCTTCATCGCGTCGACCTCCCACCGGTGGCCACGCGCCGCGAACCGCTTTCAGGCAACTCGGTTTGAGGAAACGGATCAGCCACGCTCCTCGATTTCCGACTGGGACTCCCTGAGCGACGGTTCCGACCCGACGTCACGATAGACTTTGGGGGAATTCAACCCCCGCTAAGGAGCAGTATGAGCGACGACATTTCAGACCCCGGACACGGCCACTCGCCCGCAGCGTGGACTGCGGTCATCATCATGCTGATCGCATTCACGATCGGCACGATTGCGTTCTGGCTCGACCTTCCGATGGTTGTCTGGGGTGCAGCAGGACTGCTCGTCGTCGGTGCGATCGTCGGATGGGTGATGGCCAAGGTCGGTTATGGCGTCGGCGGGTCACGCTACACGCCTGGCAACCGCTGACTCGATCGTGCTCACAGAACCCCTGCCCGAATCCCACGAACGCGCACCGGACGCCTCGCTGCTGACCGAACTCATGCAGGGCGCTATCGCCGACGCTGAGGCCCGCAAGTCGGTCCGAAGCCTGGCGCAGGTCGAGGCCGCTGCCGTCGCGCAGGCCCCGGCGCTCGACGCCCTGGAGGCGCTGGCTCCGGCCGCCCACGTCAAGATCATCGCCGAGGTTAAGCGTGCGAGCCCTTCGCGAGGCGAGATGGCGGAAATCCCGGACCCGGCGGCGCTGGCCGTGTCTTACGAACTCGGCGGTGCAAGCGCCATCAGCGTGCTCACCGAGCAGCGACGTTTCGGGGGGTCCCTCGGCGACCTTGAAGCGGTGCGCGGCTCAGTTGCCGTGCCGGTCCTGCGCAAGGACTTCGTTGCCGAGCCCTATCAGGTGTTCGAGGCCCGCGCCGCCGGAGCAGACCTCGTGCTGCTCATCGTGGCGGCGCTCGACCAGCCAACGTTGCAACAGCTGTACTCGCTGATCACCTCGCTCGGAATGACGGCGCTGGTAGAAGCACACGACGCCGACGAGGTGAGTCGTGCCCTGGACATCGGGGCGGGCCTCGTCGGCATCAATGCACGCGACCTCCGCACCTTCGAGCTCGACCAGAACCTCTTCGGCGACCTGGCTGACCGCATCCCCTCTGGTGTGATTCGCGTTGCAGAGTCCGCCGTCAAGACTGTCGCTGACGTCGCGCACTACCGGCAGGCCGGGGCAGACGTCGTGCTGGTCGGTGAAGCACTCGTCACCGGCGGAGATCCGGTGGCGACCCTCGCAGAATTCCTGGCCGTCTGATGGCACTTCGCGACCAGGTGGGTCCATACTTCGGCGAGTACGGCGGGCGGTTCATGCCCGAGTCGCTCATCAAGGCGATCGATGAGCTGGCGGCGGCCTATGAGACGACCAGGAATGACCCGGACTTCCAGGCAGAGCTGACCGAGCTGCACCGTAGCTATACCGGTCGTCCCTCGATCATCACCGAAGTGCCCCGGTTCGCCGAGCACGCCGGGGGAGCGCGCATCATCCTGAAGCGCGAAGACCTGAACCACACCGGTTCGCACAAGATCAACAACGTCTTAGGCCAGGCCCTGCTCACCAAGCGGCTCGGCAAGACGCGGGTGATTGCCGAGACCGGCGCTGGACAACACGGTGTTGCCACCGCCACCGCGGCCGCGCTGTTCGGCCTAGAGTGCACCGTTTACATGGGTGAGGTCGACACTGAGCGCCAAGCGCTGAATGTCGCTCGCATGCGGCTGCTCGGCGCCGAGGTGATTCCGGTGACGACGGGTTCCAGAACACTCAAGGACGCCATCAATGAGGCATACCGCGAGTGGGTCACCTCGGTGGAGACCACCAACTACATCTTCGGTACTGCTGCCGGCCCGCATCCGTTCCCGACAATGGTGCGCGACTTCCAGAAGATCATCGGCGAAGAAGCGCGAGCGCAGGTACTCGAACTCGCTGGTCGGCTGCCAGACGCCGTGGCGGCATGCGTCGGCGGCGGATCGAACGCGATAGGCATTTTCCACGCGTTCCTCGACGACGCGGATGTCGCCCTGTACGGCTTTGAGGCCGCCGGCGATGGAGTGGATACCGACAGGCACGCCGCTTCCATCGAGCGGGGCCGCCCGGGAGTGCTCCACGGCGCGCGCAGCTACCTGCTCCAGGATGAAGACGGGCAGACCGTGGAGTCCCACTCCATCTCGGCAGGCCTTGACTACCCGGGTGTCGGGCCGGAACACGCATGGCTGTCCGACCTCGGACGCGCGAAGTACCTGCCTGCTACCGATACTGAGGCCATGGAAGCCCTGCGACTGCTCAGCCGCACCGAGGGGATCATCCCCGCCATCGAATCGGCGCACGCCCTCGCGGGTGCGCTGCGCCTCGGCAGGGAACTTGGCCCCGACTCCATCATCCTGGTGAACCTCAGCGGTCGCGGCGACAAGGATGTCGCGACAGCGGGACGATGGTTCGACCTGATGGATGAGGGAGCGCGCCAGGAATGAGCACCACGGTTCACTCGGTCGAAGAACGTATCCAGACCCGCAAAGCCGAGTCACGAGGCAGCCTCGTCGGCTACCTCCCGGTTGGCTTCCCCGACCTGCCCACCAGCATCGACGCGGCAGTGGCCCTGGCCGAGAACGGCGCGGACGTACTCGAGCTCGGCGTTCCGTACTCCGACCCGGTGATGGACGGCCTCGTCATCCAGCAGGCGACCCAGGAGGCCCTCGCCGGTGGTTTCCGAATTCGCGACGTCTTCACGGCGGTCGAAGCGATTCGCGCCAGGGTCGACGTACCCGTACTGGTCATGACCTACTGGAACCCGGTGCTGCAGTTTGGCGTCGACCGCTTCGCGGACGCCCTGGTGTCCGCCGGCGGAGCCGGGCTGATCACGCCGGACATCACCCCGGACTCGGCGGATGACTGGATCGCCACCAGCGAGCGGACCGGGCTTGACCGGGTGTTCCTCGCAGCGCCGACCTCCACCGATGAGCGACTGAAGCAGACCGTGGAAGCGACTCGCGGGTTCGTCTACGCCGTGTCCACCATGGGGATCACCGGGCTCCGCACCGATCTCGACGCAGCAGCACGCACCCTGGTGGGGCGGCTGCAGGATGCTGGTGCCCGCACCACGTGCGTCGGCATAGGCATCTCCACACCCGACCAGGTGCGCCAGGTCCTCGAATACGCAGACGGTGCCATCGTGGGTTCGGCACTGGTGAAGGCACTGGCCGACGGGGGTGTGCCAGCGCTGGCCCGTGTCGCAGCGGAACTCGCCGCTGGCACCCACCAGTGACAGCAGTGCGTGATCGACAGTGCGTGATCGACTGGCCCTGAGCAACTAGGCTGTTCACGGCCACGCGCTTCACGTCAGGCATACCTCGACCGACAGATAACGAAAGGCGACCAGTTCCTTGTTGCCCCTGAGCATTCCCAGCCCAAGTTTCGACTGGCAGTCGTTCAATGTCGGTGCCTGGCTCCGCGATCTCGGCCTGGAATGGGCGACGTTCAACCTGGAGATCCGCGCGTACGCGATCTGCATCCTCATCGGAATCTTCGTCGCGGCCTTCATGACCAACCGTCGCCTGGTGCGTCGCGGGGGCGAGCCCTGGGTGATCCTGGACATCTGTCTTTTCGCCGTGCCGCTGGGAATCATCGGTGCCCGCGTCTTCCACGTGCTCACCCACCCTGACGACTATTTCTTCCCCGGCGCAGACCTCATGCGCACCCTGTACATCTGGGAAGGCGGCATTGCCATCTTCGGCGCCCTGCTCGGTGGTGCTGTTGGCGCGTGGATCGGTTGCCGCGTGACGGGTGTGCGGTTCTGGAGTTTCGCGGATGCGCTCGCCCCGGGCATCCTGCTCGCCCAGGCGTTCGGGCGCTTCGGCAACTGGTTCAACCACGAGCTTTTCGGCCTGCCGACCGACCTTCCGTGGGGCCTGGAGATCGAGTCCTCGAACCCGGCATTCCCGGCCGGGCTGCCGGAGGGCACGCTGTTCCATCCCACGTTCCTCTATGAAGTCATCTGGAACGTGCTTGGCGTACTCTTCCTGCTGTACATCGAGCGCAAGTACCGGCTGGGTCGCAAGGATGTTGCCGGATTCTCGGTGCCCACCCTGATTCCCGGCGCCTATCGGCTGCAGTGGGGTCGCCTTTTCGCGGTCTACCTGATCTGGTACGGCGTCGGTCGCACCGTCTGGGAGTCGATCAGGATCGACCCGAGCGAGATGTTCTTAGGCGTTCGCACGAACGTCTGGGCCGCCCTGGCGGCGATCCTCGTCGGCCTCATCATCCTGGTAGTCCAGGCCCGCCGTCACCCCGGTGCCGAGCCGAGTGTCTACGCACCGGGTCGAGAATGGACGCCGGATGCTGTTGTACACTCTGACGACACGTATTCAGACAGCGACTTTGACGACGATGACGACGCCAGCAGTTCGGAAGTCGCTTCCCCTGTAACCACCGGCGCAGCAGCGCCCGCCACAAGCGGGTCCAGCGCCAAGTCGTAACCTCGATCCGTCGGATTCCGATCCCCAGGATTGATCCCGGGCAGAACCCTCGCCCTCCTACCGTGTGATTGCTCTTTGCGGGCCGCTGATGTCCCACACGCAAGGTTCTTCTTCCCTGAGGACGGTTCTGCATGTTTTCCGACCCGAAAATACCCACCTCTTCTCCCGCCCGGCTCCGCTTCAGCGCGACCCCGGCGGCTACCGGTCTGTACGACCCGGCGCTCGAACACGATGCCTGCGGTCTTGCGATGGTGGCGACCCTGCGCGGGTCAGCCGGTCACGACATCATCGCAACGGCGCTCGAGGCACTGCGCAACCTGGAGCATCGCGGTGCGATCGGATCTGACGCGGGGACCGGCGATGGCGCCGGCATCATCACCCAGATTCCTGACGCCTTCCTTCGGGAAGTGGCCGGGTTCGAGCTCCCCGCGAACGGCAGTTATGCCGTCGGTATCGCCTACCTTCCCGAAGAGGTCGACGAGAGGGCCGGGATCAAGCAGTCGATCGCTGGACTCGCTGCCGAGGAAGGCCTCATCGTGCTTGGCTGGCGCACGGTGCCCGTTCGCCCAGACCAGTTGGGCAGTCTTGCCCGCGCCGCCATGCCCGCGTTCGAGCAACTGTTCCTCAGCAGCGCACGAACGGATGCTTCCGGCGCACCCCTGTCGGGAATCGCTCTCGATCGACAGGCATTCCGCCTTCGCAAGCGGGCCGAACGCGAACTGACTGTCTACTTTCCCTCACTGAGCTGCCGCACGCTCGTCTACAAGGGCATGGTGACCACCCTGCAGCTGGAGCCGTTCTATCCCGACCTCAGCGACGAGCGCTTCGCCTCCAGGCTGGCGCTGGTGCACTCGCGCTACTCGACCAACACATTTCCCTCCTGGCCGCTGGCGCAGCCGTTCCGGATGATTGCCCATAACGGTGAGATCAACACTGTGCAGGGAAACCGCAACTGGATGCGCGCCCGCCAGTCCCAGCTCGAATCCGAGCTGCTCGGAGACCTGAAGCCGATCCTGCCGATCCTCACTCCCGGGGCCAGCGATTCCGCGTCGTTCGACGAGGTCGTCGAATTGCTGAGCCTCAGCGGTCGCTCGTTGCCCCACGCGATCATGATGATGGTTCCGGAAGCGTACGAGAATCGTGCGGACATCCGCCCTGAACGTCGGGACTTCTACGAATATCACTCGATGCTCATGGAGCCGTGGGACGGCCCGGCCGCACTCGTCTTCACCGACGGAACACTGGTCGGCGCGACCCTGGACCGCAACGGACTGCGGCCTGGCCGGTACCTGGTTACCGATGACGGCCTGGTGGTGCTGGCCAGTGAGATCGGGGTGCTCGATATCGACCCGAGTCGTGTTGTGCGCAAAGGGCGACTACGACCCGGGCGGATGTTCCTGATCGACACGGACGTAGGGCGCGTGGTCGAAGACGATGAGATCAAGGCGGAGCTCTCCGCGGCCGAGCCGTGGGGAGAGTGGCTGCAGAACGGTCGCATCAACCTCAAGGACCTCCCAGAGCGCGAGCACATCGTGCACACGCCAGCATCCGTCACCCGGCGCCAGCGCACCTTTGGCTACACCGAGGAAGAAGTGCGAATCCTGGTTGCCCCGATGGCGCAGCACGGTGCTGAACCGCTCGGCGCCATGGGGTCAGACACGCCAATCGCGGTCCTGGCCGATCGTCCGCGTCTGCTCTTCGACTACTTCACCCAGCAGTTCGCGCAGGTCACCAACCCACCGCTCGACTCGATCCGCGAAGAGGTCGTCACCTCGATGACCCAGAACCTCGGGCCGGAACGCAATCTCCTGGCGGCGACGCCGGCCCACGCGTTCCAAATCGTGCTCGACTTTCCGGTGATCGATAACGACGAGCTGGCGAAGATCCAGCACATCGACGCCTCCCCGGGCAGTCGAACCACCACCACCGTCAAAGGGCTCTACCGGGTGGACGATGGACCCCAGGCGATGGAGGCCCGCCTCACAGCAATGTGCGAAGAGGTGGACGACGCCATCCGCGAAGGCGCACGCTACATCGTGTTGTCGGACCGGGACTCCACGCGAGATCTCGCTCCCATTCCGTCACTGCTCATGCTTGCGGCGGTGCACCATCACCTGATCCGCAACGAGAACCGCCTCAAGGTCGGCATCATCGTCGAGGCAGGCGACGTGAGGGAAGTACACCACGTTGCCCTTCTGATCGGCTTCGGTGCGGCTGCGATCAACCCGTACCTGGCCATGGAAACGGCGGAAGACCTGGTGCGCCGCGGCATGATCACCGGGATCACGCCGGACGAGGCCGTCCACAACCTCATCAAGGGGTTGGGCAAGGGCGTGCTCAAGATCATGTCCAAGATGGGCATCTCGGTGGTCGGTTCCTACTCGAGCGCACAGGCCTTCGAAGCGGTCGGGTTGTCCAGAGAGTTCGTCGATCGTTACTTCACCGGCACTGTCAGCCGCCTCGACGGTATCGGTCTCGAGGTTGTCGCTGCCGAAAACCTCGCACGTCACCGGGACGCCTACCCGCAGGACGGCGAGAAACCTCACGAACGTCTCGCTGTCGGTGGTGAGTACCAGTGGCGCCGGGACGGCCCGCCGCACTTGTTCAACCCGGAGACCGTCTTCCGCCTCCAGCATTCCACGCGCAATCGGCGCTACGACATCTTCCGTCAGTACACGAAGCTCGTCGACGACCAGGCCAAGAACCTGATGACTCTTCGCGGGCTCTTCGCGCTGAAGTCCGGTGAGCGCACTCCGGTGCCCATCGACGAGGTGGAATCGGTCTCGTCGATTGTGAAGCGGTTCAGCACCGGCGCCATGAGTTACGGCTCCATCAGTCAAGAAGCCCACGAGACACTCGCCATCGCGATGAACCAGCTCGGTGCCCGCAGCAACACTGGCGAAGGAGGGGAAGATGTCGACAGACTGCTCGACCCCGCCCGCCGCAGCGCCATCAAGCAGGTCGCTTCCGGGCGTTTCGGGGTCACCAGCCTGTATCTCACCCACGCCACCGACATCCAGATCAAGATGGCGCAGGGCGCGAAGCCGGGAGAGGGCGGCCAGCTACCGGCGGCCAAGGTGTACCCGTGGGTAGCCCGAACGCGACACGGAACCGCCGGTGTCGGTCTCATCTCGCCGCCGCCACACCACGACATCTACTCGATCGAAGACCTGAAGCAGCTCATCTTCGACCTGAAGCGCGCGAACCCGGCGGCCCGCATCCACGTCAAGCTGGTCAGCCAGTCGGGCATCGGTGCAGTGGCCGCCGGGGTCTCCAAAGCGCTTGCGGATGTCGTGCTCGTCTCTGGTCACGACGGCGGAACCGGTGCGAGCCCGGTGAACTCGCTGAAGCACGCCGGAACCCCTTGGGAGCTGGGACTGGCGGAGACGCAGCAAACCCTGATGCTGAACGGCATGAGGGACCGCGTGGTGGTGCAGGTCGACGGTCAGCTCAAGACAGGCCGCGACGTGATCGTCGCCGCGCTCCTGGGTGCCGAGGAGTTCGGGTTCGCGACGGCCCCGCTGGTGGTCTCCGGCTGCATCCTTATGCGCGTCTGCCACCTCGACACCTGCCCAGTCGGGGTCGCTACCCAGAACCCCGAGCTTCGTTCCCGCTTCACCGGGAAACCCGAGTTCGTGGTCAACTTCTTCGAGTTCCTGGCGCAGGAGGTGCGCGAATACCTGGCAGCCCTCGGGTTCCGCTCCCTGGATGAGGTGATCGGCCGCAAGGAACTACTCGAGGTCGACCGGGCGGTCGAACACTGGAAGGCGGATGGTCTGGACCTCAGCCCGATCCTGGGCGGGCCGGTGTTCGCCGACGATGCTCCCCGCGCGAACCGGCGGCCTCAGGACCACGAGTTGGAGAGCCACTTCGACGTAGAACTCATCAGCCAGGCATCCGAAGCCCTTCGTTCCGGCGAATCGGTTTCGGTGTCGCTGCCGGTGAGGAACACCGATCGAGCCGTGGGAACGATGCTCGGGCACGAGGTCACGCTGCGCCACGGTGAGCACGGCCTGCCCGCGGGCACGATCGAGGTCAACCTCACCGGGTCTGCTGGGCAGTCGCTCGGCGCATTCCTGCCGTCCGGGGTCTCCCTCCGTCTGGAGGGCGAGAGCAACGACTATGTCGGGAAGGGGCTGTCCGGGGGGCACA
>Ga0209075_1002639_pt1 | contig 15636 bp, 18 predicted proteins | sample Stecom2011_FD_187523 | JGI IMG/M metagenome (GOLD analysis project Ga0209075, IMG submission 187523) | Agricultural soil microbial communities from Utah to study Nitrogen management - Steer compost 2011 (SPAdes) (version 2) | ecosystem: Environmental > Terrestrial > Soil > Agricultural land...
CGCATCTTCTGCTCCTCCATCCACTCCATCACCTCGGGCTCGGGCCAGTAGCCGCGCAGGCCGATCTGGACGAAGCGATGCCCGGGGACCGCCCCCGACTCGATGAGGCGACGCATCGGCAGTCCGTGGCCGTTGAGGGCCCCACCCGTCTCGAAGCCGGTGTCGGCGTGGGCGTCGAAGTGGATGAGGGCGATCTCGCCGAATCCGTGGACACGGGCCAGACCGAGGGCGTTGGGCCACGTGATGCTGTGGTCGCCGCCGAGGATGATCGGGACCTTGCCCGCCGCCGCGATCGACTCGACCACGTCGGCGATGCGGGCGATCGAGACGTCGAGATCTCCGGGGCGAACGTTGATGTCGCCCACGTCGACGACACCGAGCAGGCCGAGCGGGTCGATGCCGGTGGGGAGGTGGGGCCGGAATCCGTCCATCGCCCCGTAGTCGGCGTTGCGGATCGCCGAGGGGCCGAACCGGGCCCCGGGGCGGTAGGTCGTGCCCCAGTCGAACGGGGCTCCGACGATGACGACGTCGCCGTCACCGAGGGAGTCGGGGGTCACCGCCGGGACGCCCAGGAAGGACGATCTGGCAGCGAACGAGATGTATTCCGCTGCAGCGAAAGGAATCTCGTTCTTTCGTTGTTCGTAAGGGGTGTACATCTCTCACCTACGCTAACCGCACCTCTGACCCCATGACCTCACGCCGCATCGTCAACACCTACCTGCTTCTCAGCTTCCTGCAGACGCTTGCGGCATCGTTCATCTGGGGGGTCAACACACTCTTTCTCCTCGACGCAGGTCTCAGCCTCACTGAGGCCTTCGTGGCCAACGCGGCCTTCACCGCCGGCATGATGATCTTCGAGGTGCCGACGGGGGTGGTGGCGGACACCGTTGGCCGGCGAACGTCGTTCATCCTCGGGGCGGTGACCCTGCTCATCAGCACTCTGGCATATCTCGGGCTGTGGCAGATCCAGGGCGGGATCCTCCTCTGGATCCTCGTGTCCGCCCTCATCGGGTTGGGCTTCACCTTCTTCACCGGCGCCACCGAGGCCTGGTTGGTCGATGCCCTGGACGCCACCGGATACAAGGGCGGGGTCGACCGGGTGTTCGGCAAGGGTCAGAGCGTGATGGGGGCGGCCATGCTGATCGGGACCGTCTCCGGCGGCTTCCTCGGACAGGTCAACCTCGCGTTGCCCTACCTCTTCCGGTCGGGTGCTCTCGTGGCGGTGATCGCCGCCGCGCTGATCCTGATGCGCGACATCGGCTTCACCCCGGAACGGAACGGCTCGGTGGCCCAGGAGATGCGCTTGCTGCTGCGGGCCTCCGTCGAGCATGGCCTGCGCAATCCTCCGGTGAGGCTGTTCATGTTCGCCGCCCTGTTCGCCGACGGCGTCTTCATCTGGATCTTCTACGCCTTCCAGCCCTACCTGCTGGAACTGCTCGGTGATCCGTCGGCCGTGTACGTGGCGGGCATCGCCGCGGCGGTCTTCGCCATCGCCCAGATGGTCGGCGGCTCGAGTGTCGGCTTCTTCGCCAATCGATTCAACAGCCGAACGTCGGTCCTGTTGCTCAACGTGGGCGTGGCCGGAATCGGCCTGGTCCTGGTGGGCGCCGCCGACCTCCTCCCGACGCCTGCCGGCTTCTGGGTTGCGGTGGCGCTGCTCACGATGGTGGCCATGCTCGGAGCGGTGGCCACCCCCATGCGGCAGGCGTACCTCAATGCGGTGATCCCATCCCGGCAGCGCGCCACCGTCCTCTCCTTCTCCTCGTTGATGGGCTCGGCGGGCGGGGTGGTGGCCCAGCCGGCCCTCGGACGCGTCGCCGACGTCTGGTCTCTGGCGGTCGGGTACGTGGTCGGCGGCATCATCTACCTCATCCAGCTGCCCTTCATCTTCCGGGTGAAGCGCCTGGGTCTCCAGGCAGACGAGACGGCGAAGTCCGATAGCCGGGGGGCCTAACTACGGTCACCGGCTCTCATGGCCGAGACATCCAACGAATCATCGCTGGGAGCCGCGGTCACAAAGGGAATCCTCATCGGGATCCCTTTCGGGCTCCTCATCATGTCCATCGTCTTCTGGCTGCTGGGGAGCATGGATCTCCCCAACGCGGTAGCCGCTGCTGCTCTCCCCGGCACGCTCTTCGGCGTGTTCGCCGGGGGGTTCACGGGGGTGACGATCGTCACGCTCAAGGAAGACTGATCGAGATGGGGCCGCGCCTGTCTAAGGCGACCGACCACTCGAGACGTAGCGGTTGCCCAACGGGCTGACGAAGACGAAATCCCCTTCGGGTCCGGGCTCGTAGCGCCATCCCTTGTCGAGGAGTGTGTGATGCGCCTCGCAGAGGGGAGCGAGATTCCACAGTGTCGTGGGCCCACCCTCGGACCAACGCCGTCGGTGGTCGATGTCCGCCTGACGCGCCGGCATCCGACATCCCGGCCACACACAGGTCGGATGCTGTGCCCGTATCCGTCGGCGCATGGCTGCGGTCGGGCGTCGCCGGATGGTGCCGGTGGCAACGGGGCGGCCTCCGTCGGTGACGATGTACTCCCAGCGGCAGCCCGTCTGACGGGCCACGGTCTTCCGGGCGACCTCGGCCAGGACCGGGCCGAACCCGGGCAGGTGACCCGGCTCTTCACTCTCGCCGGTGAGGGTGCGGACGTCGGCCACGATGTCGACCTGGCCTGCCGGCGCTCCCTTCACCGGCCCGGACAGTGCTTCGCTGCGGCCGGTGAGGAGATCGAGGAACACGTCCGCCTTGATCTGATCCAGTGTTCGCGGGTCGCCTTTGCGCCGGGCCTTGCGGGCGAGCCAGTTGATCCGCTTGGCCGCAGCCACGGCCAGGTCGGGGGGCAGGTCGAGACCGAGCAGGTTGGCCGTGGTGTCGGGGTTGGCCGAGAGCACTATGCGACGCTGGTCCAACCCGGCTCGGTAGCGGCCTTGTGCACTTTCGGGGTCCACCTCGAGACAGAGACGCGACAGCCGGGAGCGGAGTTGCCCGGTGGTGAGTCGTGGCGCCTCGGCGCAGACCCTCTCCAGGACGCGGTCGGTCGCTTCGGCGCCGACACCCCGAACACCGTCGATGAGGACCCTGGTGCGACGCAGATCGATGTCTCCGCGTTCGAGCAGGTCGGCCACGGGCCGATGACGCCCCAGATCTCCGGCGAGCTCCACCTCGGATCGCGAGGCAGCCCGGGTCAGGTGAAGTGCGGCGGCGACCTCGGCAGCTGCCGACTCCTCGTCTCCGTAGACCCTCGCGATCTCGCCGACGGTGCGGAGCCGCCGCGACTGGATCATCGAGACCAGCCGGTCCTCGGCGCGGAGCAGGTGGACCAGGTCGTATGCCGAGATGCGGGACCGATCGACCGTGAGCACGATCATCGCCAGGGCCACTGCCCACGGGAGGTCGGCTAGATCAGGGGGGAGACCGTCGCCACGGGCCCCTTCATATGCCCATGGCGGTGCGGCCGGCCCCGGGTCCGGCTCGGCGAGACAGCGGGCCGTGATCCGATCGGCTCTCTCGTCCTCCTCGAGGAGCTCTTCGGCAGTGAGACCGATCGTCTGACTCATGCCACCAACGTATCGGCAGGCAGTGACAGATTTCGTCAAGCAGCGTCGTCGACCGCAGCTGCTTGCCGATCCATCTCGCTCCACTCCGGGCGGAACGAAGGGACCAGGACGGCCAGGAGGTGGACGAGGCCGAACACCAGGAAGGCGGGGGAGAGTCCGATCGCGGTGATGGCCGCTCCGGCAATCACACCTCCGAAGGGGATGCCCGCCCAGGCCAGCGATCCGCCCAGGGTCCGCACCCGGCCCAGGAGATGTTCGGGCACCCGCTCGAAGAGGATGGCGGCGATAATCGGGTTCAAGAACCCGATGGCGAAGCCGGTGAAGGCGTGCACCGCCACGATCCAGCCCAGCGGGACCGCCGTGGCCAGGATGATGAACCGGGGGACCCCGCCCAGGACGAACCCGAGGACGTAGGCGGGCCGGCGTGGTATCCGGTCGCCGTACGCCGAGGCCAGGAGGGACGACACGATGGCCGCGCCGGACAGCGAGCTCGCCAGCAGACCGATGGCCGTGGGCCCGTGGCCGGTCTCCTGAGCCCAGACCGGGATCAGGACGGAGAACATGGCCGTGTCGATCAGGTTGGTGACCGTGATCATCCCGTACATCGACATGAGGAGTCGATCCCGCTTGAGGAAGGCCGCACCCTCCCGAAGCTCGCGCCGGTAACTGCCCTTCTCCGCCCTCCTGCGCTCCTTCCGGGGAAGGAAGACCGCCACCAGGAGACCGCCCAGCAGTTCCAGCCCCGCCGTGATCCACAGGGAGGTGGCGGCGCCCCACGCCGCGACGACGACACCGGCAATCGCCGGGCCGACGACCGTGGCCGTGCGCTCCACTGTTCCCACGAGTCCCGTGACCCTCTCGAGCGGGACCCGCGAGTTGGCCGCCACTTCGGGCATGAAGATGCCCTTTGCCGAGTTGGAGGGGCCGTCGGCGGCACCGATGAAGGCGAGGAGGACGAGGAGGAGCGGGAAGGTGAGGACGTCGAGCCCGTGGAGGAGCGGGATGAGCGCCACCCCGGTCGCCACGACCAGGTCGGCGATCATCACGACCCGGCGGGGCCCGACGCGGTCGATGAAGGGGCCGGACAGCGCCTGCGAGATGACGTAGGGACCCATCTGCGCGGCGACGACGACCCCGGTCCGAACGGCACTGCCGGTGGTGGTGAGTACGAACCAGGGGACGGCGATCCCGGATATGCGGCTGCCCGTCCAGGAGGCACCGTTGGCGGCGAGCAGGGCGGCCAACTGGCGCCATCGGCCCATCAGTGTCCCTCCACCCGGAACGCCTGGATCTGGACGTGGAAATGCTGCGCGTCCTCGGGGGCGTCCTCGGCGTCGTGCTCCCGGTATTTCTGGAGCACGGCAAAGATCTCATCCCTCAACCGCAGAGCCTCCGCGGCGGTGAGCCGGAGGCCGAAGTCGCTGAAGGTGCTCGCCTTGCGCCACTCCTCGGGCTCGGATGCGATGCTCTCGACGGCCCGTTGCATCTGCTCGGCGTAGACGAGTGCGAGGGCGCGATGAAAGCCGGTGGACTGCTCGAGTCCCTCCTGGTCGAGGGTCTCGGTGTCGAGCCGGGTCGAGCGGCTGACCGCGCGCCACCACCGCTCCCTGCCGGTGCCGCGTTCGGTGTCCTCCGCGATCATCCCGTGCTCGGCCAACTGTCTGAGGTGATAGCTGGTCGCTCCGGTGTTCAGGCCGAGGCGTTCGGCAAGGCTGGTCGAGTTCTGCGGCCCCATCGTGCGGAGGATCCCCATGATCTTGATCCGCACCGGATGGGCTATCGCCCGCATCGACTTCGCGTCGAGGATCAACTCGTGGTCGGGGGATGGCATGCCCCGACTCTAGGACTACAAAGAGTCCTTTGCAAACAACCCTTTGGAGTTACCCGAGGCTCAGAGCTCGTCGCGCAAGCTGAAGACGATGGTCTGCAGGTCGGTGAACTCGTGGATCCGCTGTCGACCCCAACCCGTGTCGGTCCCGGCAGCACCACCGAACGGCTGGAAGGTCTCCCATGTGTCGGTCGAGTCGTTGACGATGACCGTCCCGGAGCGGATCCGGTCGGCGTAGTAGAAGGCCTTGGTGAGGTCGTTGGTGAACACCGCGGCCTGGAGACCGAGACGGGTCCGGTTGGCGACACCAACGGCGTCCTCGTCGTCACGGGCGGTCAGGATCGGGAGCACCGGACCGAACGACTCCTCCCGGGACACCATCGACTCCTCGGGGACCCGGTCGAGGATGGTGAACTCGTAGTAGAGGTCGGTCGGGAAGCCCGAGGCCCGGCGGCCACCCATGAGCACCTCGGCTCCGCGCTCAACGGCGTCGGCCATGTGCCGGTCCATCTTCTGGGCGGTGGCCTCGTTGTTGAGCGGTCCCATGTTGGTGGTCTCGTCGAACGGGTCGCCGAGACGGACCTCTTCTGCGGCCTTCATGGCGGCCTCGACGAACTCGTCGTGGACCTCGTCGAGGACGATGAGGCGCTCGGTGGCGACGCAGACCTGGCCCGCGTTGTAGTAGGCGCCGTACACGGCAGCCTCGGCCGCCTTCTGGATGTCGGCGTCGGCGGTGACGATGGTCGGCCCGTTGCCGGACATCTCCATGATCGACCGCTTCAGGCCCATCTGGGAGACGATTCGGGCGCCGGTCGCGGACGACCCGGTGAACCCGATGGCGTCGACACCCGGATGGGTGACCAGCTTCTCGCCGATCTCGCCCGCGCCGGGGATGATCGAGATCGCACCGGGCGGGACCCCCGCCTCCTCGAAGACCCTGGCCATCTCGAGCAGGGCCCAGCAGGTGAACTCCGGCGGCTTGACGATGAGGGCGTTGCCCGTCGCCAGACCCGGCCCCACGTACTCCATCGGGATCATCACCGGGAAGTTCCACGGGGTGATCGCCGCCCAGACGCCTACCGGGCGGTGCACGGTGAACATCCGCCGGGTGCGCTCGGTGGTCGGGATCACCTCGCCGGAGAGACGCTTCACGTCCTCGGCGGCGATCTGGAAGTAGTCGCCCGACTCGGCGACGTCATCCACCGCTTCGGCGTGGAAGGGCTTGCCCTGCTCCAGGGTCATGATCCGCGCCACCTCCTCGACCCGCTCCTGCCAGAGGTCGTAGATGCGAAGGCACATCTCGGCGCGCTCGAAGGCGGTCCAGTGGCGCATCTCCTCGGTGGCCTGCCTCGCCGCGGCGACGGCACGGTCGATGTCGGCCTGTGAGGCCTTGGGGACGTTGTAGATGTGCTCGCCGGTGACGGGGGAGTGAACCTCGTAATGGCCCTCTCCGGTGCCCTGGGTCCACTCGCCGGCGATGAACAGGTCGAGGTCTTTGGCCATGGCCCAAAGGTAGCCCCTGTATCCTCGGCGGGCACCTGGAAGGAGGTTCATGAGTCTCCAGGGAGACCGTACCGCAGAGATGTTCCGTCGCGGCCAGGCTGCTCTGGTCAACGGTGTATCGAGCATGTTCCGCTACTGGGGGCCGGACGACACGCTCGTGATCGATCGGGGCGAGGGCGGCCACGTCTACGACATGGACGGCAAGCGCTACATCGATTACCAGCTCGGTTTCGGCCCGGTGATCCTGGGTCACGGGCACCCCAAGGTTGTCGAGGCCGTCGCCGACGCCGCGGCCAACGGCACCACGTTCGCCATGACCCAGCGGCGGGAGATCGAGGCTGCCGAAGTGATCCGCAAGGCGATCCCCTGGGCGGAGGGCATCCGCTTCTCCAACACCGGTACCGAGGCGACGATGCACTCGATCCGCATCGCCCGGGCCTACACGGGACGCGACGTGGTCCTCAAGTTCGAAGGCCAGTACCACGGGGTCCACGACTACCTGCTGTTCTCCACGGCCGGAATCGATCCGGAGGCGTTCGGCTCCCGGTATGCGCCGATCGCCGTGCAGGCCAGCTCTGGCATCCCCGAGGCGATCCGCTCGTACGTCCGGACGGTGCCGTACAACGACCTCGACGCTCTCGAGAGGGTGTTCCGGTCGCACAGCGAGGAGATCGCTGCGGTCATCGTCGAGCCCATGCTCGGCAACGCGTTCGGGATCATGCCGCAGCCCGGCTTCCTCGAAGGCGTCCGCCGCATCTGTGACGAGTACGGGGCGCTGCTCATCTTCGACGAGGTCAAGACCGGGTTCCGGCTCGCCCTCGGTGGCGCCCAGGAGTACTTCGGCGTCACACCGGACATGGCGGCATACGCCAAGGCCATGGGTAACGGTTTCCCCGTCGCCGCCATCGCGGCCAGAGGCGGCGCCCTCGACGCATGGGCCAAGGGCGGGATCGCCCAGGCCGGGACCTACGCCGGGAACGGCATCTCCACGGCCGCGGCCTATGCCACCGTCAGCGAGCTGGCCACCGGGGAGCCGCTGCGACAGGTGGAGAAGATGGGCACGGCGCTCATGGACGGGATCCGGCAGATCCTCGTCGACCAGGGCGTCGAAGGCTCCGTGCTCGGTGTTCCCGGAATGTTCTCGATCTTCCTCGGCCAGGGTGAGGTCAAGGACATCCGTGATGCCACCCGACACGACTCCGTCCTCTACGAGGAAGTCCTCTACGGGATGATCCGGCGCGGGGTGATGCCGTGCCCCGACGCACTCGAGCCGTGGTTCGTGTGCGCGGCCCACACCGACGAGGACGTGGCAACCACCCTTCAGGTGTTCGAAGAGGCGCTGGTGGAGGCGCGCAAGTGATCCGAGTCGCGGTGTCGGGGGCGGGCGGGAAGCTCGCCACCCCGATCATCGACGCGATCACCGCCGCCGACGACCTGGAACTGACCGCCCTCTACAACCCGAACCGCGCCGGCCAGACGATGGCCGGCATGGTGGTCACCGGCTCTCACGAGGACGTGTCCGCCGACGTGGTCGTCGAGACCGCCCATCCCGACGTCGTCTTCGACAACCTGGAGGCGTGGAGGGCGGCCGGTGCCGCGGCGGTGGTGGGCACGTCGGGCTTCACGCCGGAGAGGCTCGGGCGTCTCCGGGAGATGTGGGGCACCGACACCCCGTGCCTGGTCGTTCCCAACTTCGCAATCGGGGCGGTGCTCATGATGAGGTACGCCGCCGAAGCCGCCCGCTACTTCGAGGCGGTCGAGGTCGTCGAGCGTCACCACGCCACCAAGCCCGACGCCCCGTCGGGCACCGCTCTCGCCACCGCGATGGGCGTCTCGGCAGGTGAGGGCAAGTCGTCGGAGCATGGCGAGGAGCTCGTTCCCGGAGCCAGGGGTGCGTCGGTCGAGGGCGTGCGGGTGCATGCCATCCGGCTGCCCGGCCTCATCTCCCATCAGGAGGTGGCGATGTCCAACGCCGGCGAGTTGTTCTCCATCACGCACATGTCGACGAGCTACGAGTCATTCGCGTCCGGGGCCGTGCTTGCGGTCCGGAAGGTGGGATCGCTGGCCGGCGGTGTGCACGTCGGCCTGGACGCCGTCCTCTAGGCGAGACCTTCCGGGGTGTCGGGCACGTCGACGGCGTGCTCGGCGAGAGCCGTCAGCGGCACCAGCTCCAGGACTGCCTCGTGGGTGGCGGCGAGCACCACCGGGGCGGCGACTCCGTCCTGATAGGCGCGGAGCCAGTTGCGGGCGGTGACGCACCACCGGTCACCCGGGGCCAGGCCCGGGAATGCGTACTGGGGTGCCGGTGTGGTCAGGTCGTTGCCGATCGACTTCTGGTGAGTCAGGAACTCCCTGGTCATGACCGCGCAGATCGTGTGACTCCCCAGGTCGTCCGGCCCCGTGCGGCACGAGCCGTCCCGAAACCAGCCCGTGAGCGGGTCGACGCTGCAGGGCTCCAGGGGCTCGCCGAGGACGTTGCGATCGGCCATCAGAGGAACGCCACCGTGAGTGCCCCGACGACGAAGGCGTAGACGGCGAAGGGAACGAGCCCGACACGCTTGATGACGGCGAGGAGGAGGGAGATCGCCAGGTACCCGGAGAGCGCAGCGGTGAGGAACCCGACACCGAGGGCCGCGTCGAGCCGTCCGGCGCCGGCCAGGTCGGGTATCTGGAGCAGTCCCGCCCCGGCGATCGTGGGGATGCCGAGCAGGAATGAGTAGCGGGCCGCCTGGGACGGCTCGAACCCCCGCATGTTGCCGGCGGTGATCGTCGATCCCGACCGCGAGATGCCGGGGATCAGGGCGAAGGCCTGGGCTAGACCGACGAGCGCGGCATCGGGGACTCGTCCTTCTTCGAGCCGGCGAGTGCCCCGGGCGAACCGTTGGCCGATGAGCAGGATCACCCCGGTGCCGATCAACGCCCAGCCCACGTTGGAGACGGTGTCCTGGAAGCGGTCGAGGGTGCCCTCGAGGAACAACCCGGCGACGGCCGGGATCGTCCCGATGATGACCAGGAGCAGGATGCGCCGACCGTCCGGATCGCTGCGGAATCGGAGCATCCGGGCGACGTCCTCGCGGAAGTAGAAGAGCACCGACGCCAACGTGCCGAGGTGGAGGACCGCGGAGATGGCCAGATCGGGTTGGGCGATGTCCAGACCCAGCCGCGAAAGGAACGCCGGAACGATCACCAGGTGTCCTGAGGATGAAACGGGGAGGAACTCCGTGAGACCCTGGACGAGGCCCCAGACCAAAGCAGCGAGCACGGGAGCACGGTAGTTCTCGATGGGGGGTTTACCGGTCAGCCGGCAGAGAGGAGAACCACTACGCCGCCATTGGCTGCCGCTGCGGCTGCACTTGCGGCGTGCTCGGGTGGCACGGCCACCATGCCACGCCCGGATCCGAAGGGGTCATCGTCGGCACCGTCGGCCACCAAACCCTCGACCGTGACGCCGGTCTCGACGATGAGGACGAGCACCCGGTCGCCCGGTTCGGCTCCCGGCCCGATCTCCACCGGGAAGGCCCACCAACCCGGGGGCAGGGTCGGGGACTCCTCCGTCGCAGCGGGTTGCTCGACCGGCGCGGGTGGCGGGGGACGCGACTCGAACCAGATCGCCAAACCGATCAGGAAGACAGCCGCGAACCAGCGCCCCCACGGCGGCCTGTCGAGCCAGAGCATGACCCGAACGTAAGGCCCGGCGCTGCCGCGGGGAAGGGGGATCGTCAGTCGGCCGCGGGTGCGGCGGTCTTCTCCGAGGTCTTGGACCCGTTGGAGGAGTCGCTGCTCGACGAGCTCTTGGTGCCGCCGCGAGCGTCGGTGGCGTAGAAGCCGGAGCCCTTGAAGAGGATGCCCCGGGCGTGGAGGACCTTCACCAACTCGCCACCGCAGTCGGCGTGCTTCTTGAGAGGCTTCTCGGAGAACGACTGGAAGACTTCCAGCGATTCTCCACACTTCCTGCAGGTGTACTCGTAAGTCGGCATAGTCGTTCGGGGGTCGAACTCTAGAACCGCGTAGGGGCCTCTTCCATTCCGCCACTTATCATCGGCTCGTGAATCTGTTTCTTGCCATCGCCGGCGCCTACATCATCGGCAGCATCGACTTCGCCGTGATCGTCGCCCGGATGAGAGGGGTCGACATCCGGGGCGTCGGCTCCGGGAACCCGGGCACCTCCAACGTCCTCCGGACGATGGGCAAGGGCCCTGCGGCGATGGTCCTCATCGGAGACACGCTCAAGGGCGTGATCGGGGCGGCGGTGGGCATGGTCGCCTCGGGGACCCTCGACTCCACCGTGCACTGGGCGTTCCTCGCCGGTCTGGCGGCCGTCGTCGGCCACTGCTACCCGATCTTCCACCGGTTCAAGGGGGGTCGGGGAGTCGCCACCGGGCTCGGGGTCCTCTTCTGGACGGTGCCGTGGCTGGGTCTCGGCGCCCTCATCGCATGGCTGATCCTGGTGAAGCTGACCAAGGTGGCCGCCCTGGCGTCGCTGATCACAGTTTTGGCAACCCTCCCGGCAGCATGGATCATGGGTGTGCGTGACCGGGCGTTCCTCTGGGTGTGCCTGATGGTCGCCCTGATCGTCTTCCGTCACCGCGACAACATCGCCAGATTGATCAAGGGGTCCGAGCAGAAGGTGCCCACATGAGCATCGAAGTCGCCGTCATTCCCGCCGCCGGGCGCGGCACCCGGATGAGGCCGGCCACCCGGGTCGTGCCCAAGGCGCTCCTCACGGTCATCGACCGCCCCGCAATCCAGTACGCGGTCGAGGAGGCGGCGCGGGCCGGCGCCACGGAGGCGATCGTGGTCGTCGACCTCGACGCCGGGCACCTGATCGCCCAGCATTTCTCGCTCGAAGGCCCCCTCCCCGGATTGGAGGACGTTCGGGTGCGCCCTGTCGTCCAGGAGGAGCCACTCGGCCTGGGTCATGCCGTCGCCGAGGCGGCGCACATGGTCGCCGGCCGTCCCTTCTTCTGTCTGCTCTCGGACAACCTGGTCCGGCCCGGTCACGACGTCCTGCCCGCCCTCGCCGACGGGAGCCGGGACGGTGATGTGTCCGTCGTGTGCCTCCGGCCGCTCGACGACGACATGCTCTCCAAGTACGGGGTGGTCGCCACCGGGTCGGATGCGACCGAGGGATACGTGGAGCTGACCGGGGCCGTGGAGAAGCCCGGTCCCGAGAAGGCCCCGTCGCGTCTGGGTCTGGTCGGCCGCTATCTGTTCACCCCGGAGATCTTCGGCCTCCTCGAGGATGCCGAGCCCGGGGTGGGGGGCGAGATCCAGCTCACGGACGCCATCGACGCCCTCGGCCGGAAAGGACGGCTCCGGGGTTGGGTGGCGCCGACCGACCTCCTCGACACGGGAACCCCCGAAGGCCTCCTCCACGCATCGATCGTGCTGGGTCGTCACCGTTACGGGGACATCGTGAACGATGCCGTCTGATCTGCTCTCGATCGCCGAAGTCCGTTCCAAGATCCTGGCGACGGTTCCCCGCCTCGCCTCCGAGACCGTCGGTCTCGCCGATCTGGCCGGGCGCGTCCTCGCCGAGCCGGTCAGGGCGACCGAAGACGTCCCCGGCTGGGACAACTCCGGCATGGACGGCTACGCCGTGCGTGCGGACGACGTCGCCACAGCCGGCGCCGTGCTCGAGGTGATCGGGGACATCCCGGCGGGAGGCGTGGCGGCCGGGTCTGTCGGTCCCGGCCAGGCCTTCAAGATCATGACGGGCGCTCCGATGCCCGACGGCGCAGACACCGTGGTCCGGGTCGAGGACACCAGCGAGACCGAGGGCCGGGTGACCATCCGGCAGGCGTACGAGCGCGGCACCTATGTGCGGCCGCGGGGAGGGGACGTCCCGGCCGGCGACGTGGTGATCCCGGAGGGAACCCGCCTCGGGCCCCAGCACGTGGGGATGATGGCGGCCCTCGGCGTGGTGGAGGCGATCGTGTCGAGAAGACCGAGAGTGGCCGTTCTCTCCACGGGCGACGAGCTCCGCCCGGCGGAGACGCCGGTGCTCGAGCCGGGGACCATCCGGGACTCCAATCGGCCGATGCTCATGGGTCTGGTGGAAGCCGCGGGGGGAGAGGTCATCGACATGGGGAGCGTCGCCGACGATGACGACCTGCTCCGCGCGGTCATAGGGAGGGCCGTCGCCGAGGCGGACGTGATCATCAGCAGTGGCGGCGTGTCGATGGGCGACTACGACGTGGTCAAGGCGGTGCTGGGCGGCGAGGCGGGGGTCGAGTTCCTCTCACTGGCGATGAACCCGGGCAAGCCGCTCGGTTTCGGGATGGTGGGCGGCCGACCCTTCTTCGGGCTCCCGGGCAACCCGGTCTCGGTCCTCGTGTCCTTCGAGCAGTTTGCCCGTCCCGCCCTCCTGGCGATGCAGGGGGCGAACGCCTTGCTCCGGCCGCGGGTGCGGGGGGTGGCGGGGGAGACCTTCACGAGCGACCCGGCGAAGGAGGCCTTCCTGCGCGCCCGCATCGTGGACCACGCCACCCTCGAAGTGGTGTCGACCGGTGGCCAGGGCTCCAACGTCCTGTCCGGCGCGGCGGCGGCCGATTGCTTCGCAGTCATGCCGGTGGGGGTTGACAAGGTCGAGCCGGGGGACAGCCTGTTGCTGGAGCTTTTCACCGCCCAGGAGAACCGGGGAGTGGGGGATGAGTGATCTGACACATCTCGATGAGTCGGGCGCGGCCCGGATGGTCGACGTCGGCGACAAGCCGGCGACCCGCCGTGTCGCGGTCGCCGAGGCGGTTGTGGTGATGTCGCCGGAACTTCTCGAAAAGGTGTTCTCCGGGGGCATGCCGAAGGGGGACGTGATCGCGGTCGCCCGGGTCGCAGGTATTCAGGCGGCCAAGAAGACGTCCGATCTCATACCTCTGTGTCATCCGATACCGATCGATTCCGTGTCCGTGGACCTGACGCCGGATGGGCATCAGATCCGCATCACCGCTACGGTGACCACGACCGGTACCACCGGTGTGGAGATGGAGGCCCTGACGGCTGCTTCGGTCGCCGCCCTCACCGTCTACGACATGGTGAAGAGCGTGGAACGAGGGGTGACCATCGAGTCGGTGGGCCTCGTGTCGAAGTCGGGTGGCCGGTCGGGAGAATGGTCGAGGGTCGTTGGAGGACAGGAGTCCCCATGACTACCCTCCGCCCAGCGAGATACCAGAGAGTCAGATGCCAACGATCGTCATAGTCGCCCTTCTGGTCATCGCAGGCGTCTGGGCCGTCTACCTGATGCCGGTGGTGTTCGGTGACCGTCGCAACACCCCAATGTCTTCCACCGAGGACTTCGATCGCTGGACCCATTCGATGGCCAACGTCCAGAAGCAATCGGTGGCCGCCCTCGCCTCGAGCAAGCGCTCGGTGATCCGGCAGCGTCGTCGTCGCACCCTCCTCGCCCTGGCCGTGCTCATCGCCGGCTCGGTGGCGATGGGCTGGCGGATGAGCTCGGTGCCCTGGCTGCTGGTCGGCGCGTTCTTCGGTGTCCTGACCGTCGCCTACCTCATCGTGCTGGCCCAGATGCAGCAGCGCCGGAACATGCGTCTCAAGGTGACCCACGTGGCCGAGCGGCCGAGCGAGTGGGAAGAGCCGCAGATCCGGGTCATCGCCAACTGATCGCCCCTGGCGGTCGACTCCGGCACCCGGGGTAGAATCTCGTCTCCCGCAAGGGGCTGTAGCTCAGCCTGGCAGAGCACCTCGTTCGCAACGAGGGGGTCACGGGTTCAAATCCCGTCAGCTCCACCAACACCGTCCGCCGGCACGGAGAACGCATTTCTCGAGACCCATGATTGGGACGAGTACGGGCAAGCCGAGTGGGAGCACAAGGAGATCGAGTTGGCGGCACACGACGTCCTCCAGTCCCTGGACAAGGCCCGGTCACGCTGAAGCCTCGGTCAACAGGTGACCACCGGATCGACACCCGCGTGCCGGTCTCGGGTCCACTCCAGGAGATCCGGGATCAGCGGTGACTCGGCTTCGACCAGGGGCACGTGCCCCAGCCCCTCGTACATGCGGTACTCGACCGACACGCCCGCCTCGCACAGGCCGGAGACGTAGCCGGCCTGCATCTCGGGGGTGATCAGGGAGTCCGAGCCGCCCTGGCCGAGCAGCACCGGGGCGTCGATCGTGTGGGGAGGTCCGTTCTCGACGAGGCGGGTGGTCAGCGCCCCTCTGGTGATGTCGTTGCCGAAGGCCGAGAAGTCGAGGGCGATTGCGGAGAGCACGGAGGTCAGCACCGAGGGCTCCGACAGACAGCGACCCGTGATCGCCTCGACCGAGAGCCTCGCCCCTGGCTCCACGTAGTCGGCAACCCGGACGTCCGGATAGTTGGCGGCGTAGGCCGTGACGCATAGGCGGCGAAGATGCTGCCCCCGGTCACGTTGCCCAGGTTGTCGACCAGGGCGACGAGGTTGCTGGCCGGGGCGAGTGCGGCCACCCCGATCAGATCGACCTCCGGGGCATAGGAAGGGCCAATGGCCCCGGTCCACAGCGCGGCATGGCCGCCCTGGGAGTGGCCCCAGACCACGGTCCGTTCGGCGAGATCGAGCTCCGGCATCTGCCTCGCCGCTCGAACGGCGTCGAGGACCGACCGCGCCTCACCCTGGCCGATCAGGTATGGGTGCGGTCCCGCTGTTCCCAGACCCACATAGTCCGTCGCCACGAGCACCCACCCCTCCTCGACGACCTCCTCCACCGAGAAGAAGGCCCCGGTGGAGAAGGTTCCCTCAAGGACGGAGGGCGC
>Ga0209075_1002640_pt1 | contig 15635 bp, 10 predicted proteins | sample Stecom2011_FD_187523 | JGI IMG/M metagenome (GOLD analysis project Ga0209075, IMG submission 187523) | Agricultural soil microbial communities from Utah to study Nitrogen management - Steer compost 2011 (SPAdes) (version 2) | ecosystem: Environmental > Terrestrial > Soil > Agricultural land...
CGTTCCAAGGAATATCCCCGTACATATAACGAAGACATCCGTTTTCTGCAGTTTTTGGGTGAATTCGCCGAAAATATCCCCGCCTGGATCATCGCAACTATGCAGGAGAATATCGAAAATACCGGCACGCTCTCCGGTGAGATGCTGCACAAGATTAAAGACCGCTACCCGATCCGTTTCCGGCTCAGCGGTGAACACGTCAAAGAGATCGTCTCCCGCCGCCTGGTCCAGAAGAAACCGGCCGCCGCGGAAGCGCTGCCGGAAATATATAAAAAACTGCAACAGTCCTTCGGTCAATTGCCTTTTTCCCGTAATGACTTCAACGATCTGTACCCGGTCCACCCTTCCACAGTAAAGCTCCTGGATGAACTGCGTCCCCTCTTCTCCCAGCACCGGGGGGTTGTCGATTTTATCCATTACCGCCTGGCCGGCGATCGGAGCCGCGGTATTGATTCTTTCCTGGAACAGCCGGCCCATCTCCTGCTCACCCCGGACCACATTTTCGACCATTTCCAGGACCGGCTCCGGGAAACGGTGGAGACCAATCCCTATAGTGAACAGGTTTATCGCCACTTTGAACGGGAAACCGAAAGCATCTTCGACAGCCCGGCGGACGCCCGGGTGGGCTTGAGCCTGCTCAAGCTGCTCATCTTGGGCGCGCTGGCCCCGGCGCCCAAGGCTTTTTCCCCTGCGGAACTGGCCCGGCTGCTTCTACACTGTTACAGTGAGGTGGAAAGCGGGGTCAACTACGAGTACGTGGAGGAGCTCCTCGAGCAGATGCACGCCCGCGGCGCGTATATCGCCGCACGGCAAAAAAACGGGTCGACTGTGTACACCATTGACCTTAAAGCCGACATGTCGCTGCTTCTCCAGAAGAAACTGGACTATATCGCCGGCGCCTTTGCCCCCGGTGATCCCAAAATCATCGAGGGAGTCCTGCCGTGGGTGGACGAAAGTCATCTCCCCCTGAACCTGCTACAGGAAGAACCCTTGCGGGAGGAGGAAATATCCTGGCAGAACACCCGGCGCCGGGGTAAAATCTTCTTCGGCAACCCTGCGAACCTTTCCTCCGATTACCTGGAAGATTTACGGGAAGAACTGGAAAGCACAGAAACCGATTTTCTCTTTTTCATGCTGCCCCCTTCCTTCACCGGCAGGGAAAAAGAACCCCCCGCCGGCCGGCCGCTGAAAGGAGAGGCCGGCGCGGTAGTGGGCAACTACACGGGGGTTTGGGTCCCCCGGGAGATTATCGCCCGGGAAGAGACGGAACTGCGCCGGGCTTACGCCTGCCGCCTGCTGCAGAAGGAATACGCCGACGACGAAAGTCCCGTGGGTAAACAGGTGAAAAAACAGCTGGAAACACGGCTGGCCGGAGAAAAACAACGGGTCAGAGAAATTTTTCGCGAGCTCTATGCCCGGGGGGAACTCTACGCAGCCGGTCAGGCCCTGTCTCTTTCCTCCCTCGTTTACCTGCCTTTTTTCGCCCTGGTTTCCCAGTGCGCCGCCGAAATATTGAAGGCCCGTTTTCCCCGCCACCTTGAGATCTGTCCCCAAAGTGAACAGGTTAGCGCCAGCCTGTTGCAGCGGGCCTTAGACCTGTTGAGCGCCTCTCCCCTGGAAGAAGAGCCGGAAAGAGGCATACGTATGGCAATCGAAAACTACCTACAGCCCCTGGGCTTCATCAAAAAGAAGGGCCGGAGCCGGCGGCTGGAGTTCAACCCAAAAACATCCCCCCTGGCGGCAAAGTTTTTTTCGCATATTCCGGAGACGGGACGCACCGCCCTCACCCGGGTATATTGGAAACTGCGCAAAGGCCCCTTCGGCCTGAGCAAAAAGGGTTTCCAGACACTGGGCGCCACCGCTGTGCTCAGCGGGGCTGTCTCCGCCTACCAGGGCGGGCGGAAACTGGCGCCCTCTCAGGTCAACATCTACCGTTTTGAAAAAATTGACGAGATTGGCCCCGGTACCTTGATCCGCCCGGAACTGCAGGGTATCCTGGCGGAAATTCCGTTCTTGCCGGCGCGCCTGCGAACGACCCCGTTGACCTTCTTCACCCAACAGCAGGCCTGGGAGGCGGTTACTGCATTCAAGGAGGAATGGGGAGAAAAAAGCAACGAAATCAACAGCCGGCTCGAGCAGCTGAAAAACTATCATCTCTTTGCCGCCGTCGACTGGAAACGTATAGAAAAAACTGTTAACCGGTTTCAGGAATTTTTAGGTGAAATCAAGGTCTCTTACACTTCCCAGGAAGGCTTAGAACGTTTTTTGACGGCTTTCCAGTCCCGTCCCCTGCTGGCCGGGGACTTTAAGCGCCTGGAAGCTCTGGCGGATTTCCTGGCCGCCGGTCTCCCGGAGATCCTGCGGCTGGGCCATTACTTGAAAGACCCGGCGCTGGCGTTGCCCCCGGAGAAGCGGTATGAAACCCTGCGCCGGCGGCGCCGGTTCTTGCTCGAACTGATAAGTGATGAATCCCTTTTCTGGGAAAAAGAAACCCGGGGGAAAGCCGGGCGCGAGTTCCGGCAGTTCCTCGAGGAATACGTCGCCCTGTACCTGGAAGAACACAACAAAGAGGTCGGGCCGGAGCGGTTACAGCCTTACCGTGCCCTCACAACGGACGGGGCCTACCGCCTTCTGGAACAACTGGGACGACTCAACGCCGTGGTGGTGAAAGACGATATCATCAGCATTAACCGGGAACTGGCCCGGCCCTTGGAACGGGAATGCGGCGCCGCGGAAGAACCCCTTCTAAAAGACCGTCCCACCTGTTCTTGTGGTTTCCGGCTCGGAGAAAAGGTGGAACTTCCAAACCTCTCCTTCCTTAAAAAACGGCTCTGGCGCGGAATAAAATCTTACCTTACACAGCTGCAGGAGGATGAAAACCGGCGCCGGCTCACAGCTTACGCCGAGCACCTGGAGATGGTGGGGCGACGCCGCGAGGCCGCTCCCTTGAAAGAATTGCTAAAAATTGAAGCCGGCGGAGACGAAGACGAACTGCTCCCGCGCCTTGAGGCCTTGGTGAACCAGTCTGTGGTAGCCCACTTGAACCGGGCCCTCACCGGTGACGCCATCATTGCCGAGCGACACCTGACAGAACTCCGGGAAATGCTGGCAGACCGTGTTTTTACCGCCGTGCAGTTGCAGGAGATCTTTCATACCTGGCTGTCGGGAGACGGGACCGGTCTGCCCGAATACGTGAAAATAACCGGCGACAGAGAACAAAATCTTCCCGGCGCCGGAGCAACAGGGGCTGGAGAGGCTAAAGACTTCCTGCAGGAAAGATTTCCCCGCCTGGTTCCTCTCAGCGGCCGGCTGGGCGAAATCGAACTTTTTGCCCTCGCCCTTCTGCCCGCCTGGTTCAATTATCACGCCCCGGCCGGGGACCACCGGGAAAAAATCGAAGCCGGGCTGGCCGGCGAATACTTTTCTCTACAAGACGAAGAATGGGCACGGTACCGGGAAGACCTGGCCAAGCTGGGGGAAACCATCCTGGCGGAAAGAGACAGCCTCCCGCCGGGTTTTTTGGAAGAGGTGACCGGGACGGCCGGCGCCCGGTTTCCGGCCGAACGGCTGCTTGAACTTTATCACCAAGGTAAACCAGCCGCCGTTTTCCAGTTCGACCCCCAGTTGGAACTCCTCCTGGACGAACCTTTTTTCCCGGCGGTAAGTAAAGAAATTGCCAAAAGGCTGGCCGGGCAGGTCTCGTCGGAAAAACACCTTGTCAACCTGCGTGTAACAACCGGCGCCCTCCGGGAGGCGCAAAAGACTCTGGCGAAAGAAGGACCGGTCCTTACCCCGTCCCTTGTGGAAGAGAAAAAGACGGTCCTGTCTTTTCTGGAGACCCTGGCCTCCGCCAACCTTCTGCTCCGGGAGACAGAACGGGCGGCAGGTCAACCACCCGGCGAAGACAAAGGCTGGGAGCGCTTCTACCGCCTGCTCTCCCCTTTTGAGCTGCTGCTGGGCCGGTTGGAGGAAACTCCCCTGCGTTCACTGCTTCCCGGCGCAGTCCTGAAAAATTGGCGCCGGCATTATACCGGTCTCCTTGACCCGTTGCTGAAAGCTTTCACCACCTATTACGAGCGGGAAGCCCCTTCTCGCCGGCAAACCCTGCGCGGTCTCCTCCGCCGGCTGCCCGGCTGGGCCGAACGAAAAGAAGGACGCGGCGGTGTTTTCCTGCTGCTCCTGGACGGCGCCCGGCTGGACATCTGGAACACCCTCATGGAAAAACTCCTCGCCGCTCAGCGACTGAGTCTTCTGCAGGAAGGCCTCCTGTGGGCGGCGACGCCCACCGTAACCGAAACCCAGCTGCAACCGCTGCAAGAAGATGGACTCCTGGGCTGTATCCTACACGTGGACGAAAACATGGTGGCCGAAGCGCTCTCCGATCCCGAATCTCTTCTCCCGGCGGCCGACAACTCCCGTCCCCGTCCGGAGGGCGTAGCCCTGACCATGTTGAAACTAGATTATGTGGACGAGAAAGCGCACGCTTCCCGGGACGTTCCGCCCGTCCTGGCCGAAGAGCTCCTGCTGCAAAGTAAAAAACGGCTCTGGCCGCTGCTGGAAGTTTTCCCCGCCGGCTCGCTCATTCTTTTAACCGCGGATCACGGCTTTAAGACCAATCTTCACCTGGACAAACACAACAAGGAAGAACCTCTCTACCTGCACGGCGGAACCAGTTTCTTCGAAGTCCTGACCCCCTGGAGCCTGCTGCGAAAAGGCTGAAAGCGGTCTTTTAGCGTAGACAAAATACATATACATGAACGAAAACAGCTTATACCGGCTTATGCTGAACGGTTTTTGTAAACTTTTCCATATCAATAACCTTTCCTGTCAACCTGGATTCTTCAGCCGCAAAGGCCATTAGGTGACTTTGCACGGATATGTCATCAGCCGTAGATGATTTCTTTTTTCCGTTACCGCGAATCCGGGATACAAACTCCCTCATTATCCCCTCATCGCCACCACTGTGTCCTCCGCTTGTTTCCACGGCCTTGATGGTCTCAATCCCTTCTGAATTAAAATCATAAATTTCAAGCTCGTTTTTCTCCAAATGCCCCCGAATTTCACCTGTTGTTCCCATTATCTTTATCGTCCTGGAAATTTCATGGGTGAAAGCGGACATGGTAAAAGCGGCTGTTATTCCGTTTTTAAACTCCATATTAACAACCTGGTGATCAACAACATTGTTGTCACAATGAAACACACACCGTCCATACGGGCCTTCCTGCAATGCTTGAAATACCGCCCGGCGATGAGCTTTATTGGTAATTGTCAAAACCGGCCACTCATTTGACGGTTTGTTTAAATAGACTTTTAAAGCAGAATAAGGGCAGTCTTTTTCCACCCGGCACTCCAAGCATCTTTCCGCAGCGCCGGCCGGCTGATTTTCTTTTTTAAAATACATTAGGGAGCCGAAAGATGATAACCGAACACAATCCGCCCCAACCATAAAAAGAAGAATATCCATATCATGACACGACTTGGCAAGAATCATCGGGCTTGACTCATATGAATTTCTCCAGGCGCCTCTGACAAAACTATGCGCGTAATGCCAATACCCGACATTTTCATTGTGTTGAATTGAAACGACCCGCCCAATACGTCCTTCTTGCAACAAAGCTTTCATGCGTATAAAAAATGGGGTATAACGAAGCACATGACAGATCATAACTACTTTCTGCGATTTTTCCGCCAACTGTCCAATTTTTATACATTCCTCCGGATCGGGAGATATTGGTTTTTCTATGAGAATATGATATCCTTTTTCAACGGCCCGAACGGCCGGTTGAAAATGCATTTTATCTTGAGTGCAAATGAGAATGCCTTCACCCAAACGAGGCCCGGCCAATAAGTCTTCCCACGATCTATATTGAAATTTCTCCGGTATATTAAATAATCTGCCGAATTTTCTTCGGCGTTCTTCATCAATTTCCGCAACCGCGGTAAATTCCAACTCTTTCGCGTGTTTACGCACGTACGGCGCATAACAATCAGCCCCGCGCGCGCCGGCTCCGCACAAAACAAGTTTGGTCTTTTTCATAACTATTCCTCCGGACGGTTTGTTTTATTTTAAATCTATGTCAACTTTTCAAACCGGTCAAAGTTATCCCGGCGACAAAATATCTTTGGGCGAAAAAATAAACAAGAAGCATTGGGATGATACTGAGTGTCGATCCCGCCATGAGGTAAGAGTATTGCGCCTCATACATGCTTAAAAAGAATGAAAGACCGGCCGTAACGGTTGTTTTGTTTAAAGAAGAGATATAGACGATTGGGCCCAAAAAATCGTTCCAAGACCACATAAAGGTAAACACACCCAAAGTGGCCAACGCCGGTTTAATTAACGGCAGCATGATTTTCCAATAGATAACGAAAGGGTTTGCTCCGTCGATTTTCGCGGCGTCTTCTATTTCATTCGGTATGGTTAAAAAGAATTGTCTTAATAAAAATATCCCAAAAGGAGTACCGAAAAAACCCGGGATAATTAAAGGTAAATGAGTGTTAACCCAATTAAGCATCCGGTAAAGAATAAATACTGGTACCAGGGTAACTGCCATTGGAATCATCATTGTTCCCAGCATAAGCAGGAAAATGAAATCACGGCCGGGAAAACGAAACCTGGCAAAACCATAAGCCGCCAACGAAGAGGAAAGCAAAGCACCGAAAACATGAAGCCCGGAAATCTTCAAACTGTTCGTAAAAAGCCTACCAAAAGGCAAGAAATTCCATGTGTGTACATAATTGACCCATCTAACCGGATGGGGAATCCATGTAGGCGGTATGGCAAGAACTTCCGCCCCACTTTTTAATGATGTTGAGACCATCCAAAGAAAAGGCAGCACCATGGTGAATGCTCCCAATACCACAACGGCATAAATAAAATAATCGCCGAGATTTCTTCTTTTTTTGTTCAAAGACCGTTTGTTTAGACGCATTCTTTTTTTATTGTAATTGTTGACCAATAATTGCTCTTTTTTCATGCATTTTTCTCCCCCTTCTCTACCACTTTGTACATTATTGATAATGAACAAACCGGCTGGAAAATTTCCAATTAAAGATGGTTATCAGAAAAACCAGTATAAACAGAATCCATCCCATTGCCGAAGCATAACCCATATAAGAAAATCGAAACCCTTGTTCCCATAAATAATAAACAATAGTATATGTCGCCACACCGGGTCCGCCGCCGGTCATGATATAAGCCTGTTCAAAAACTTGTAAGGAGCCTATCATTCCGATGATCAACATAAAAAAAGTTGTGGGTGATAACAACGGGATAGTTATATTTTTAAATATCCCCAATTGACTTGCCCCATCAATCTTTGCGCATTCATATAAATGTTGAGGGATATTTTGAAGCCCTGCCATATAAAGTACTATATTATAACCCAACCCCTTCCAAATACTCATTATCCTAATGGCGGGCAACGCCAATTGAGGATTTGTCAACCAAGCGACAGGTGAAAGACCTAATTTACCAAGGAAATGGTTTAAGAGTCCGAAGTCATAATTATAGAGCCAAGACCAGAGAAGCGCCACTGATACCGTTGATGTAACATAAGGAAGAAAATAACATGTTCTGAGCCACACAATACCTTTGATCGCTTTATTTAAAGCCACCGCCAGCAGAAGGGAGAGCACTATACTGGCGGGGATAGTCACTATTGTATAATACAAAGTATTTAAAACAGACCGGTGAAAAATTGGGTCCCTGATGAGATCCTTATAATTTGTCAAACCAATAAACTCCGGGGCAGAAAAAAAATCCCAATAGGTAAAGCTTAGCCCCACTGCCGCCACAATCGGGCCAATCCAGAAGATAATCAAACCCAGAATATATGGTGAAACAAATAACAAGCCCCAAAGCATCTCGTGTTTCTGCGGTTTTTCTCTTTTCACAGGATCACCTCCATGATGTAAAAGTTGCGCCGCCGGATGCATGCTGCATCCGGCGCGCTCTTTTATTTACTGCTGTTTAAGGTTTATTGATTATCCGCGTTATTTGCTGTGAAAGCCTTGGTAACGCTCTGGCAGGGGTTGTTTGACCCAATAAAACCAGTTCCATGGTTCTGAGATATTCCGTGTCCCACTCATTGTAGTGAGGAGCGATAGGGAACATCCGAGCGTAATTCACCGCGTTAAGAAAAACCTCCTCACAACTCTCCCCGTTACCATACGGCAACTTTTCAAAGAAATCGCTGGAATAAACCGTCAATGCCGGAATGGCTATGTTATTATCCGCCAAGTACTTCTGCGCATTGTCCTGTGACAAATATTTCGCCAGTTTCCACGCAGCTTCGGGGTGTTTTGTTTCGGAAAAAACCACATTGGCCAATCCGTGGAGAGTAGTTGCTCTTCCTGCAGACCCTATGGGTAACGGGGCCACATCCCACTGGAAGCTTTCAACATCTTGATACAGGGCAATCATAAAAGGCCCGTCAAAACTCATGGCTAGTTTTCCGGTGGCAAAAGCCGCCCAGCCCAGACTTTCAGCTTGAGCGGGAGTCGGTGCAATATGTTTTTCATTCACCCAGTCATAAATTTGCTGAATAGCTTCTTCGGCCGCAGGTTGCTCAAGTAAACATTCGGTCAGATCCTCATTAAAAACTTCTCCCCCGTTGGCCCAAATTACCACAACCCTGACACCACTTATAACAAGCGGGGTTAATGTGGTAAATGTCCGGTCGGAACTTACTGCGGTTATATTGTTGATGTTGGTGGATTTCACCCGGAAATGATAGGTTGTCGGTCGTGTACCAATTTTTCCACCTGGTAAAGCACGAATTTCTGCCATGCCGGGTCCCCGGCGTTTACATATCCTCCACCGTAATACTTATTCTCGTCAATGCTTCCGTCTCCGTCTTTCCAATATCCACCATAGAGATACCTTTCATCTTGGACCCAAGTTCCCTGCTGATCAAGGTACCAGGGCATATACCCATTATTCCGCCAAGTCAACCCGGTTCCCCAGGAAGAATAGTCCGAAGTTATGTCGAGATACTGGTACTGTTGGTAACTGTCATCATATGTGCCGTCAGGGGTCGCTCCTCCTTCAACATCGACATAATTACCTTCGCTGTTAAAATTCCACGGATTGGGTCCATGTACCGGCCCGGAAGGTCCGGAGTATCCTTGCGGTAACAATCCCAGTTCAATGCCCCTTTGAACAGTCATGTGGCCGCTTGAACCCGGAATTATTGTCCCCAGCATTTCCCCTACGGATATGTAACCCAAAACAATTGCATCATCAGCGGTTCCCAGAATGCCATCGGCTCCACGCCTGATCTCTTGTACTTGGTTTGAGGTGACTGATTCCAGGTAGTAATGATCTTCACCAACATTCAAAACCTTCAATGTTGGTTCGAGAACCACAACATCATATGTTTTAAGTAAATTGACTCTACTCTGGTCGAGGGTTCCATACCAAAAAGTTATCCGTGAGTATTCATCAATCCCCGGGATTTTACCGTAAAAAGGGGAATCCGCCGCAACAACGGGAACAACCCAAGAAGTTACCGCACAACACACTAAAAGAACAATAATTTTCCTCCTCATATTGAATAATTCTCTAACTCTTCGCAATAATTTCCCCTCCTTTTTGGTTGTTTTAAATAACCCTTCTTGCACTCTAAAAGTTCACCGCTAACACCTCCTTTCATGCTGGATAAGAAATCATCAGTTTATGGGAGACATAATATTATTCTATTATCTTTGCTTCATATGTTATCATAATTCAATCATGAATTCAATTATATTTATCTATTTATTTATCATATTTCAATCATTTTTCTGCTTTCAACGATAATCTCCAAATCTCACGGTAATTCCTTAAGCCCATTCTGTATATTTCCCAATAAAAGTGTATTCCCGGCCTAAAATATGATGGTTGTAGGACAAATAAAAAAAGCCGCATAAATTTTTGCGGCCGGTAAATCTCTTTCTAATTTCCTCCGTCTTAATCCTCATACCCATTGGGGTTGTTTTTCTGCCAGCGCCATGAATCAACACACATCTCGGTAATTCCTCGTTGCGCCGTCCATCCCAATTCTTTTTTCGCCTTGGACGTTTCCGCATAACAAACCGCGATATCGCCCGGCCGTTTCTCCACTATTTCATAGGAGATTTCTTGGCCGGACGCTGCCGAAAAAGCGTCTACCACTTCCAAGACACTGTATCCCCGCCCGGTTCCCAGATTATATGTCACCACACCGGGGGAAGAATTCAATTTTTCCAAAGCCTTTATATGCCCGTAGACCAGATCCGCTACATGAATATAGTCTCTGATACCCGTACCGTCCGGAGTGGGATAGTCATTGCCAAACACTCTCAATTTATCCCTTTTTCCCACAGCTACTTGGGCAATATAAGGAACAAGATTATTGGGAATACCGTTGGGGTCCTCGCCGATGCGTCCGCTTTTGTGCGCTCCTATGGGATTAAAATAACGCAGTATGGCAATGTTCCAGGATGGATTGGCATGAGACAAATCACGAAGTATTTGTTCAATCATTAATTTTGTCCGCCCGTAAGGATTGGCCGGTGATAACGGAAAATCCTCACTAATCGGAACCGTGGGCGGGTTACCGTACACAGTTGCCGATGAACTGAAAACCAGGTTTGTTACACCAAATTTATTCATTGTTGCACAAAGATTCAGTGTGCCCGTGATATTGTTCCGGTAATACCGCAAGGGGTCTGCTACCGATTCCGCAACTGCTTTCAACCCGGCAAAATGTATTACCGCCTCGATTTGCGAGTCTCTAAATATTTTTTCCAGGCTTCTTATATCAAGTAGATCAGTCCTGTGAAAAGCAAAAGACTTTCCTGTGATTTCACCCACTCTCTTTAATGCCGTTTCTCTGCTGTTTATTAAGTTGTCAACTACTATTATTTCATATCCCGCCTCCAGGAGATCAACACAAGCATGACTCCCGATATATCCCGCGCCTCCAGTCACTAATATCGCCATTTTCAACAACGCCCCCTCTAAAAATACTTGTCAGCAACAGCTTCCATTTCTGCTTGTTTTTCTTCCATATCTTTAACCAGCTTAAATTGGTTTCGCGCTCTGTCCAAATTATGATTTTCCCGCCGTATTTTAAAATATATATCGCCGTTCAAATAATCAGTGAGAAACCGGATACCGCATTCAAACGTCATTAGTTTGGCGGAAAAAGCCAAATACTGCAATTCTGCCGGGGTTATAAGCTCTCGTGCTGATTCTAAAAATCCCCGGGTGAATTCTTCATACAGGTCAAGCTTGATCTCGACTTTTGACAAATCCTTCTCATCCTCCAGGGCGGAACTGGCGCCAAAGCGAATGGAATCACCAAAATCGTACAAGGTGGAACCCGGCATAACGGTATCGAGGTCGATAACGCAAATCCCTTCTCCTGTCTGATCGTCAATCATAATATTATTGAATTTAGTATCGTTATGTGTTACCCGCAAAGGTATTTCTCCCTGTTTCAGCAGGTCAACAATGAGTGATATATCGTTCTTTCTTTCTTTTACAAAAGCAATTTCCGCAGCGACTTGCCGGGTACGGTCCAGCGGATCATTCTCCACCGCTGCTAAAAAATTTTCGTAGCGCTTTACTGTATTGTGAAAATTGGGAATAGTCTCATACAAAGTATGCGCCGGAAAATCACTGAGCATTTTCTGGAAATTGCCAAATGCCCGGCCGGCATGGTAAAAATGTTGAAAATCCTTTACTGTATCATATGTTCGCGCGTGTTCAATAAAAATATAACCACGCCAGTAATTCCCGTCCGGACTTTTGTAAAAACTCCCTCCTTCAACTGTGGGAATGAGATTAAGCGTTTCTCTTTTAAAATCCCCCCCCGCCGATGTTATCTTATCCCGCAGGTGTTGTGTTACTGCCGAAATATTTTTCATCAGATTTTCCGGTGATTGAAATACCTTATGGTTTATTCTTTGCAGAATATACCGGTGAACAGTTCCGTTTTCCTTCCGGAAATAAGCCGCGAAGGTATCATTAATATGGCCGTTACCGTACGGGTCGGCCCGTAAAAATTCTCCTGCAAAAGTAAAATTTTTGACTACATTCTGAAAATCAAATTCCTGTTGCTTTTGTTTCATTTACGAACCTCCCATAGATTCTCCGGGTAAGTATTTTCTCTAACCAACCGGTCAACGGCCTGTTTCACCAGCGGTCTGTCCTTTTTGTAGGTCATTCCATACCATTGTTCACCGGAGATAAGAACCTTTACCGCGGCTTTTTTCTCAGCAAGCAGAGTGTCGATTACCAACGGCAAAAAATATTCCGCACTCACGATATTTTTCCGGTTGTTTGCAAAAAAGCCGGGAAATCCCGCTTCAATTTCATTAAAAAGGCCCGGGGTAAATCCCCACATATTCATGGAGACAATGCTGTCTTTGGGTATTTCTATCCATTCATTATCATCTTCAGTATATCTTATACTGCCGCCGCATCTTTTAATCTTAGTCCGTTCAACAATTTCTCCCAAATAATTCCCGGGATTTATCCGGCAAATTCCCCGCGCCACGTGACCATGCTCGGTCAAAGTGTTTTCAAGCCTAAAACCTATCATACAAAAATTATAGATCTCTCTGTTGTTTTGAGTGCCGGAAAGGTAGTCGCAAAGCATTTTAAATGAGGTGCGGCCGTAAAAATCATCCGCATTGATGACAGCAAAAGGTGTATTGACGGCATTCCGGCAACAAAAAACAGCATGTGCGGTCCCCCAGGGCTTTTCTCTTCCGGCGGGGGCTTTCAGCCCGGCCGGTAAATCATTAATATCCTGAAAAACATATGTCGCGCCGGTAACTTTTTCGATTTTTTTCCCTATTCTTGTTCTAAATGATTCTTCCATATCTTTCTTGATCACAAAAACAACTTTGGCAAACCCAACTTCCAGGGCATCATATATGGAATACTCCATAATACTTTCCCCGCCCGGTCCAACCGGATCAATTTGTTTCAACCCCCCATACCGGCTGCCCATACCGGCTGCCATTACCACAAGTGTAGGTCTGGTCATTTAGCACAACTCCTTTTTTAGCACAAAATTTATCTGATACTTTGAATGTGTATCTTATTTATCATTTCTTTTAAAAAGGCTGTTGCCGAACAAATAATCATTAATTTATAATTTTCTTTCAATATCCTATCATAAAGTGGTTATCTATTCAATAATATAATTCATTTTCCTCTGTGTGACTCCATCAATTAACAACCATGAAACAACCATATGTATTGCACTTCTTTGTTAATGCAAAAGCCCTCTATAAATTTTCGAAAATTAACTTTAGCGTTTAAAAATCGAAACACACAAATACCGTCATGAACCGGCTTTATAATTTTTTAAAAGTTCTTCCCATGTTGGCTGGCCTTTTAACCCACCGGGAGCCGTAGTGTTCATGGCGCCGCAATAACATCCAAAACGCAAAGCGTCTTCCACCGGCCAACCGTGAAGATAACCGCGGAGAAAACCGGCGTCAAAACTGTCGCCCGCTCCGACACTGTCAACAAAATTAACGGCAAAGGATGAAACCTGCCATTGCCGCTCTCCTGTCCCGGCCAAAGCCCCCCGGGCGCCGAGTTTTACCACCACCAACGGGACAATTCCGGCAGTTTGCCGCACGGCGTCTTCCAGATTCCCGGCGCCGGTGACGGCGAGGATTTCGTTTTCGTTGGGAAAAAAAATATCACAAAACGGAAGTATTTCCTTAACTCCATCCCAAGTGTTGTCCGGATCCCAGTTGGTATCCAAACTGACGGTTATACCCATGCTTTTCGCGGTTTGTACTATTTTTTTAAAATAGGGACGTAAATTGGACAAGAGAAAGAAACTGCCAATATGAAGATGCAAAGTCTTTGCCAGCAAGGCCGGAGAAAGCCGTTCCGGCGGCATGACCGTCAGGCTTTGCGTATCAGTTAAAATCGCCCGGTCCTCTTCCCGGCAGAGGGTAAAACTGGCGGCTGTGCGCAACCCCGCTCTTTTTTCCACTTCCCCGGTGGCCACACCGGATTCCCGCAGCCGCTTTACAACTAAATCACCAAAAAGGTCATCGCCCACAACACCCACCACCGCCGCACGCAATCCCAGTTTGGCCGCTTGACAGGCAAAAATGCTGCATGACCCGCCCAATTCCAAAAAATACCTGTTGATCCTTTTCTCCTGTTGGCCAAAAACCGGGTCGGCGCCGGTCAGAATCAAATCCACATTAAGATCAGCCGGAGTAAGCACGTCATACTCAGCCATACCCACCCGCTCCTCCCGGACGGGGATAAACGGTTACCCCCCGGACCACACGGCTGATTGTACCTTCAGGATTGGGCGCATCCGGTCTGACACCCAATTCCAGGGCGCGAAATAACCCCAACTGTTGGGCAAATAATATATAAAGCGGGGCGAGATGCACGTCTGCCAAATGTTCTTTTGTTGCTTCCAAAACAGGAAAAACCGCCTCGGATAATTCATTGAAGGCCTTGTCTTCTTTGTCACACAGGATTATATGACTCAGACCCAGTTTTCGCCCGGTCAATTCTTTGATCAAATCCAACTCATAAGCACGACGGTAAGAATTACTGGAAAGCAGGTATACCACCAAGGTTTTCGGGTGGATAATCGCGGCCGGGCCGTGACGAAAAGCTAGAAAAGAATGATAAAAGGCGGCCACCTTGCCGTTGGTCAACTCCTGCTGCTTTAAGTGGGATTCCGCCGCTATACCCCTTAAAGGACCGTCTCCCAAAAAAACCGCCCGGTCATAGTCTTGTTTTGTCAGATATGACAAACGGGAAGAATACTTATAAAAAATTCTCGCGGCATACGCGGCCGTTTTTTTCACCAGTTCTTCATAGAAGGATATTCTTTTCAGGTAGGCCAAAGCCGTCCCGGCAACACACATGGAAGTAAACGAACTGGTCATTGCCAATCCTTGGTCGTTGGCCTCGGGATCCAAGACAATTGCAAAAGCTCTTTTCGGTCTATTTGCCGCCGCGCGAACAAGCTGTCCTTCTTTGTTGCAGGTTATAATTAAATGATAACAACCGGGAGAAAACTCATCGACAATATCCAGCGCCGCCAAACTCTCAGGGCTGTTACCCGACCGGGCAAAGGAAATCAAGAGTAACTTCTCATTCCGGCGCAGGTAGCTTTCAGGAGCAATCACTATTTCCGTGGTGGGGACAGCATCCACCCACCGGCCTAAACCGGCGGTTAAAAACGGCTGCAGCGTCTGACCTATATAATCGGAAGAACCGGCGCCGGTAAGAATAATACGATTCCCTCCAGATATCCCGGTTCTTTCCAAAAACCGGCGCAATTCCGGCGCCGCCTGTTTTATTATGGCTACTGTTTTTTCCCACAGCATGGGCTGACGAAATATTTCTTCCGCTGTATGCGCCACTCCCAGTTTTTCTTTGGTAACAGCATCCATTTCCGCCAATCGACTCAATTCATTCTTCATTTTCTCTACCCTCTTCATTCTGGAGGTTTCGGCGCCACGATAAGCTTGATTCCTTTCTTTTTCAAACCTTTCTCCAGATCCGGCCGTACTCCGTCGTCAGTTACAATCATGTCGAAGGCTTCCGCCGGGGCAAACCGGCAAAGGTCTACACGACCGAACTTGGTGGAATCAACCAACAATAT
>Ga0209075_1002642_pt1 | contig 15629 bp, 13 predicted proteins | sample Stecom2011_FD_187523 | JGI IMG/M metagenome (GOLD analysis project Ga0209075, IMG submission 187523) | Agricultural soil microbial communities from Utah to study Nitrogen management - Steer compost 2011 (SPAdes) (version 2) | ecosystem: Environmental > Terrestrial > Soil > Agricultural land...
CGGAAGTCTTTACCGTTCATTATGTGCTGAAGAATCGCAACGGTGAGTTGGTCGACACCTCTGAAGGCAGTGAACCACTGCACTTTCTGTATGGCGCGCCTGAAATCATCGAGGGTATTCAGCGCGCTGTGAAAGGTCGTAAAGCGGGGGACTGCCTTGAGGTAACTATTCCGCCGGAGCTCGCTTACGGTGAGTACCGGGACGATCTGGTCCGCACCGTGCCCCGCTCCCTGTTTGAAGGTATCGAAAGCCTCGAAGTAGGGATGCGGTTCCAGACCAACTCCGGCGAAGCAGCCCAGGTAGTGCAGGTGTTGTCCATTGACGGTAATCTGGTGAAGGTTGACGCCAATCACCCGCTGGCCGGTTTTACCCTGTATTTTGATCTGGAAATTCTGGGCTGCCGGGAGGCAACCGAAGATGAGATCGCCCAGGGCCGGCCCCTGTTCTAGAGCCCGGGCCCGAAAACGGGGCTGAAGTGTGACCTGTGTCACGGTGTGTAACCTTCTGATAGCGTCATGTAGGTTCGTGAATAGGATGTATAATTGCTGTAACTCGATGTTGCCTGTATTGTCGGAGGCAAATCCCGGAAACTTATTGACATAACAATAGAGATGGATGGCGTGGAGCAGACAAACGAGAGTTGGCGAATCCTGATCGTAGAAGATGATGAGCGTTTGGCGAACCTCACTCGCGAGTACCTCGAGAGCAACGGTTTGGCCGTTTCTCTGGAAACCCATGGCGGTGCGGCTGTTGAGCGCATCCGAAACGAACAGCCGGATCTGGTGGTGCTGGACCTGATGTTGCCGGGGGAAGATGGCCTGTCTATCTGCCGGCGTGTGCGGCCGTATTATTCCGGCCCGATCATCATGCTTACCGCCCGCACCGACGACCTGGATCAGGTGCTCGGCCTGGAGATGGGTGCCGATGACTACATCGGTAAACCGGTTCAGCCTCGTGTGTTGCTGGCCCGTATTCGTGCCATGCTGCGCAGGCTGGAGAATGCGCCTGGAGCGGCAGAAGACGCGCCGGTAGAAGCACCGGTCCGGCTTCAGTTTAACGACCTGACGGTGGACAGCTCCATGCGCGAGGCCTGGCTGAGCGAGGAGAGCATCGATCTGACCAGTGCGGAATTCGACCTGTTGTGGCTGCTGGCCAGTAATGCCGGCCGGGTATTGAGTCGGGAAGAGATCTTCACGGCGCTCCGAGGCATTGAGTACGATGGCCAGGACCGTTCTATTGACGTGCGGGTGTCTCGCATTCGTCCTAAAATCGGCGATGATCCGATTCATCCGCGCCGGATCAAAACCGTACGGAGCAAGGGCTACCTGTTTGTAAAGGAAGCCTGACCGCTTCTGGTGCCGGCCTTGGCGGCCGGTACCAGCCACCAGGGTTATTTTCATGTCCCTGAAGTTCTTTCTGAAAATCTACGTGCGCATCGCGGCTCTTGCCGCTGCTGTGCTGATGCTGTGTGCGTTGTTGTTTCTCGGCCTTAACAGCGTACGGGCCCAGCACTGGCATGAGTACGCCGCTGAGCCCCTGATGCGGTGGCTGGCAGCCATGCCGGACCCGGCGGGGCAATACCACTGGATGCCTTCGTTGTTTGGTCTGCAGACTCTCTCGCCCGCTCAACTGCAGGATGCGCCGGTTCTGGCCGAGCGGCTGGCATACGGCCAGGTAGTGGCCGAGCACAACGACGCCGGGCAGCGCTTTCTGGTGCGCACCGTTGACGGCCAGATCCTGAGCCTCACCTTTAAACAGACCTACCCGGACCTGACCCGGGCCCTGGCGTTGCTGGTACGCTGGCATCTGAACAGCACCACGCCCGGGCACCGTGCGATGGTTGCGGAAGAGCTCGGGCACGCGCTGAAGGTTACCGTTGCCCCGGTAGAGAATGCCGGCCAGCTGCCGGATCAGGCCGTTCTGCAGGAGCTCGGCGAGCGGGGCTTTGTGGTGTTCCAGCGCAGCAGCCATGCCAGGGTCTTGCTCCAGCTCTCGGAAGGGGAGCTGGTGGTGTTGTCCATGCCGGCACCGTTCAATCCCTGGGGCTGGCCGGTGATGGTTCTGCTCCTGGCCATCATCGGCGGAGTCCTGGCACTGACGTTGTACTTCGGGCTGCGGTTTGTTGACAGCCGGTTGCGCAAGATAGAAGCGGTGGCGATACGGATTGGTCGGGGCGAAATGGGTGCGAGAGTGGAGTCAGAACCCGGTACTTTTCTGTCCCGGCTGGCGAATTCGTTTAACGGAATGGCGGAGCACCTGCAGCGGCTGGTCCAGGTGCAGAGGGAGATGATCCATGCGGTGTCCCATGAGCTGAGGACGCCGGTGGCCCGGATACGCTTTGGTATCCAGATGATTGAGTCGGCCCGGACGCCGGAGTCTCTGGAAAAACAGCTGGGCGGAATCGACGATGATATTCAGGAGCTGGATGAGCTGATTGATGAAATCCTCACCTACGCACGGCTGGAGCAGGGTGGGCCGGTCTTCACGCTGCGGGAGGGATCGGTCCCTGAGATCGCCCGGCACGTGGTCAGGGAACAGCAGTCCATTCGGGAAGGCGTCGGGATTGAGTGTCGTATCAGCGCCAGCTCAGAGCGCTGGGCAATGGCCGATATGGAACCCCGATATATCCACCGGGCATTGCAGAATCTGGTGGGTAACGCCGCCCGGTATGCCGAAGGGCGGGTACTGGTGAACTGCCAGCTTGATGAAGACACCTGCCGGATTGATGTTGAGGACGACGGGCCCGGTATCCCGGAGCAGGACTGGGAGAAGATCTTTACCGCTTTTGCCCGGCTGGATGACAGCCGGACCCGCACCTCCGGTGGCTATGGTCTTGGCCTGTCGATTGTCCGGCGTATCCTGTACTGGCACGGTGGTCAGGCCTTTGTCGGGCGTAGTGACGAGCTTGGTGGTGCCAGGTTCAGCCTGGTGTGGCCGCGACGGAAGCCGGCCGACCCGATTTTGTGAACCAGCCCTCAATGCCTCACCGGTTGTAACAAAGGACTACATAACCACAACTGAACCGGACGGGGTGATGATCAATAATCGCAAACGTAAGGGATGACTTTTGAGGTTGTAGTTCTAACGAACTTTCCTTGTTTCATTCGTCATTTAGAGGCCGGAGCATTCCGGTCTTTTTTTTGCCCGGATTTTGCCTCCGTTAACCCTCGCCGCCGGCAGACGCTGGTAGAATCTCCTGAAAACAACAGGAGAATCTGATGTCCCCCTATCTCTTGGCTATCGACCAGGGCACCACCAGTTCCCGCGCGATCGTTTTTGACCGTTCCGGCATGCAGGTTTCGGTTTCGCAGCAGGAGTTCCGCCAGTATTTTCCCAAAGATGGCTGGGTGGAGCACGATGCGGGTGAAATCTGGGAAAGTTCGCTTTCGGTCTGTCGTGACGCACTCGCAAAGGCCGGGATAGAGGCCTCGGAGCTGGCGGGTATCGGGATTACCAACCAACGGGAGACCACCATCATCTGGGACCGCCGCACCGGAGAGCCCATCCACCGGGCGATTGTCTGGCAGGATCGCCGTACCGCCTCGTTATGCACCAAACTTCGTACCGATGGCCATGAGACGCTGGTGGTGGAGCGTACCGGCCTGCTGATCGATCCCTACTTCTCCGCCACCAAGATTGCCTGGCTTCTGGACAACGTTGAAGGGGCCCGGCAGCGCGCTGAAGCCGGTGAGCTTGCATTTGGCACAGTCGATACCTGGCTGCTGTGGAATCTCACTAAAGGCAAGGCGCACCGGACCGATGCCACTAATGCCTCCCGGACGGCGCTGTTTGATATCCATACCCAGGCCTGGGACAGCGAACTGATGAAGCTCTTCCGGGTGCCGGAGGCGCTGATGCCGGAGGTACTCGACTGCGCTGATGACTTTGGCGAAACGGCAGCAGAGTGGCTCGGTGCCGCGGTACCCGTTGCCGGTATTGCCGGCGATCAGCATGCGGCGCTTATCGGCCAGGCCTGCTTTGAGCCCGGGCAGGCAAAGAGTACCTATGGTACCGGGTGTTTCCTGATGCTGAATACCGGTGACAAGGCCTTGCGGTCAGAGAACCGGCTGCTCACCACCATGGCCTATCGGCTGAACGGAAAACCCTGTTATGCCATTGAAGGCAGTATCTTTGTGGCGGGCGCGGCGATGCAGTGGTTGCGGGACGGGCTCAAGCTCATCGCTCATGCCGCGGATTCAAAAGATCATGCCGAGCAGGTGGGCGCCGACAACGCCGTGTACCTGGTGCCGGCATTCACTGGCCTGGGCGCTCCCCACTGGGACCCTAATGCCCGGGGCGCTATCATGGGGCTGACCCGGGATACGGGTATCGGCGAGATTGTTACCGCCGGATTGCAGTCTGTGTGCTATCAGACCAAGGACCTGATCCGGGCCATTCGCAACGATGGGGCGGGGCTTGGGTCGCTGCGGGTGGATGGCGGTATGGCGGTGAACGACTGGGTGATGCAGTTTCTGGCAGATATCCTGAATGTGCCGGTGGACCGCCCCCGGGTAACGGAAACCACCGCTCTGGGGGTGGCTTACCTGGCTGGTTTGCAGACGGGGGTGTTTGAGAGCCTGGAGCAGATCACTGAGATGTGGCAGTGCGAACGTCAGTTTGTGCCGGACATGCGGCCCGCGCTCCGTGAATCACTGTATGCGGGCTGGCTGGATGCGGTCGAGCGGATCTGCAACACCTGAGGCCAGAGACGCCTCAGGCGGTGCGTTCAAAGGCGATCAGGTGATCGGCCGCCACCCTGACTGGCACCTGTTCGCCAACCTGAAAGTCCAGATGGCTGCGGAACAGGGTTTCAAATTCGGTGCCGCGGGGGCAGCGAAACCGGTACAGGGTCGAGGTGCCGGCAAAGGTCTTCTCTACTACCACGGGTTTCAGGGGTGAGGCTTCGTCGTGGACGATGTCGTCCGGCCGTAGGAGCACATCCACCAGAGTCCCGGCCTGCCACTTATACGCGCGGTTGCCGTAGATGGTCCCCAGCTCGGTTTCGATGGTATCGGGCCCGAGGGCAATGCCGGGAATAAACGTGCCCTGGCCGACAAAGCTGGCAACAAACCGGTTGGCGGGCTCGTGGTAGAGGTTGTAGGGGATGTCCCACTGCTGGATCTCGCCGTTTTGCAGCACCGCCGTCTGGTCGCACATGGCGAACGCTTCTTGCTGGTCGTGGGTAACCAGAATCGCGCTGATACCAAGCGATTTCAGGATTTCACGCACATCCAGACTGAGGCGGCGGCGCAGATCGGTATCCAGGTTGGAAAACGGTTCGTCCAGAAGAATCAGCGTGGGCTCAGGGGCCAGCGCCCGGGCCAGGGCGACACGTTGTTGCTGCCCCCCGGAGAGTTCGTGGGGATAGTCATCGGCCAGGTCCTGCAGATGAACCAGGTCCAGCAGCTGGCCGACCTTCTGGCGACGCTCGGTCTTGCTCAGGTGTTGCAGGCCAAAACCTACGTTATCGGCAATGCTCAGATGCGGGAACAGGGCATAGTCCTGAAACACCATCCCGATCTTGCGTTTCTCCGGCGCCAGCGTACGGCCTGGCAGGCTGATCGCCTGACCCTGCAGGCGGATCTCGCCATGGCTGATGGGCAGAAAGCCGGCCAGGGCCCGGAGCATCGTACTCTTGCCGCAGCCACTGGGGCCCAGAAGGCAGCCAATATCACCATGCCGTAAGGCAAAATCGATGCCTCGTACCACCGAGTCCTTGCCATAACCACAGGCCAGGTTGTTCACTTCCAGAAGCCAGCCGGGTGCCGGTGCCGTTGTGGTGGCCATGAAGTCAGTCCAGGCGGTTGAGGATCAGAAATTCCAGCAGAGCTTTCTGCGCATGCAAGCGGTTTTCTGCCTCATCCCACACCACTGAGCCCGGGTGGTCCATCATCTCAGCAGAGATTTCCTCGCCCCGGTGGGCCGGCAGGCAGTGCATGAACAGTGCATCCCTGTTGGCCAGCGCCATCAGCTCCGGGTTGATCTGATAGCCCTGGAACGCCGCTTCCCGGGCTTTCTGTTCGTCTTCCTGGCCCATGGAGGCCCACACGTCGGTAACCAGCAGGTCGGCACCGGCGGCAGCTTCGGCAGGGGTACGGTAGACCGTTACCCGGCCGGCATGGGTGGCCAGCAGCTCGCTGTCCGGGTCATACCCTTCGGGGCAGGCGATGTTCAGATGGAAACCGAAGCGTTCCGCGGCATTCATGTAGGAATGGCACATGTTGTTGCCGTCTCCGATCCAGGCCACGGTGGCGCCCCGGATACTGCCGCGGTGCTCCCGGTAGGTCTGCATGTCGGCCAGTAGCTGACAGGGATGAAAATCATCCGTCAGGGCGTTGATAACCGGTTTGCTGGACGCCGCGGAAAAACGTTCGACGGTGTCGTGAGCGAATGTACGTATCATGACTGCATCCACCATCCGGGAAATCACGATGGCCGAGTCTTCAATCGGCTCGCCGCGGCCGAGCTGGGTGTCCCGGGGCGAGAGGAACATGGCGGAGCCGCCCAGCTGCACCATGCCGGCCTCGAAAGACACCCGGGTGCGGGTGGACGACTTTTCGAAAATCATCGCCAGAACCTTGTTTTTCAGGGAGTCTCTGACGTTGCCCGCACGCCACTCCCGACGCAGACGGGAGGCATGATCCAGCAGAGCTTCGAGTTCGCTGGTGGTCAGGTCGTTCAGTGTCAGAAAGTGTCTTACTGCCATGCAAGGCCCCTTTAAGGAAAGTCCGCAACCGATCGGTTCTGAAAAAAGGGAGTCAGTCTAGCCCGTCATAACCCCTATGACAACGCCCGTTAACCTGCGCTTGCTCCGTATCAATCCGCCCGGCTTGGTGTGGGGTCTGGCTGGTGTGTACAATAGCCGCAAGAGCCGGAATGCGGCGCTCCTTTTCTTAATCAGAGGTGTATGTTCATGGACATCAACGAAACCATCAAAAGCCAGCTTGAAGAAAATCCGGTGATTCTGTACATGAAGGGCACCCCGCAGGCACCGCAGTGTGGATTTTCGGCCCGTACCGTTCAGGCACTGATGGCCTGTGGCGAGCGCTTTGCGTTTGTGAACATTCTGGATAATCAGGAGCTCCGTGAAGCGCTGAAAATCTACTCCAGCTGGCCTACCTATCCGCAGTTGTACGTTGGCGGTGAGCTACTCGGTGGTTGCGATATCGTACTGGAAATGGCGGAAAGTGGAGAGCTGGCCAAGGTGGTCAAGGATGCCGTCAAGCAGGCCGAAGCCTGATCTGACGTTCAGGACCGCTTGGGGTTGAACACCAGTTTTATTTCAAAGCGGTCCGACTCTTCTCCCACAGGCTCCGGGTAGGGGCTTGCTGCCAGAGCAGCACGATAGGCTGCCTCATCAATTCTCTGTACTCCGGTGGATTGTAATACCCGGGCCCGGGTCAGTGCACCGTTGGGCAACAGTGTCAGTTCAAGTGTCATGGTGACGGGTTGGGTCAGCCGGGAAATGGCCGGCAGACGCTGCTGTTCCAGCTTTTCCGCCAGGTGTACCGCCAGAGCAACCAGGTAGGGGTCGTCCTCGGCCGCCAGCTGACTGATTTGGGTTGTGGGCTCGGGGGCCAGGGTTGTGCCGGGCTGCGGTGCCGATGGCACGCCGGGCGCACGCTCGGCAGCCGGGGGTTCGGGTGTGCCGGGCGCAGGTGTGGCTGGCACCGGCTCAGGAGCCGGTGGCTCGGGTTGCGGGCTGGCCCGTGGTTGGGCCGGCGCCGTGGTTGTAACGCGATCGGGCAGGAGCGGTACTTCGAACTCCGGGTGCCGGGGTGCCGGGGCGGCTGAAGCAGCCGGCGTGCTGGCAGAGGCAGGCGCGGAGGACGGGCTCACCAGCTGGAACGCGATCCGGTGGCTGAGGTCATCGCGCGGAGGCAGGGGCGACGGCAGGCTCGCCAGCAGCAGGGTATGTGCCATAAACGCCAGAGAAAGGGCCAGGGCAAGCCGGTAGGATGCCGGGCTGGCCGGGCCATGGAGGGGCTTCCCCGGCATCGTGATCAGGCGGTCTTCGAGCGCAGGCTGCCTACCATTGCATTAAGCGCACGGTCGATAAGCGCACCTTGCTCCAGCAGAATCAGGCGGCCCCGACGCATCTCGTGGGCCAGCTCAAGCCGCGATTTCTCGATTACCTTCAACCCCATTCGGTTAACAAACACAAAGCAGTCCGCTTCATCAATAATGGCCGACAGTTTGCAGCGGAACGAGGTACCGTTCACCAGGCTGAACTCCACCCAGCTACCGATTTCCAGCTTGTCGAGCTGGGCAACAAACTCGGCAATGGCGGCGTCGTCCAGATCCTGTTGATGGTCAAACCTGGACTGAACGGACTCTTCTTCGGCAGGTGTTGGTTCTGGCTCTTTCCGGGTCTTGATCGATGAGTTGGTGCGGAAGGCATCCGCCAGTTCATGCTTGAGCTGGCTCATCATCTGATCCAGACGATTGGTGTTGTAGGAAACCTCCTCCAGCCCGGTACGTAGCGTTTTGAGAAGCCCGGGTACAACCCGTACCCACTGGTCTCTTTCTTCGTCTTCTTCGTGCGGGTGCAGGCACCAGATCAGGTCATCCACCACCCGTACGGTCTCCTGCCAGCGGTGCTCAATGTCGTCCCGCAGGTAGGCCAGAAACATCACCCGGCTCCAGCCATGCACCAGAATGTCGTGCACCGATTCGGGCAGGTCGTAACGGGTGACTTTTTCTTTCAGCAGGCGATCCACGGCTTCCTGGGCTTTCTGGGACCGGATACGGCCGCGCTCGGATTCCCGGGTGCGCTGTTCCACCAGCGATGCTTTCCGGTTTTCCCGCTCCAGGAACTGTTCGAACCCCTGATTGAGGGTTTCGAACAGGCTGATATCGCCGTCAAATTCGTTGAGGATGCGCTGGACCACGGTGTGTATCTGGTCATACAGCTTGTCCCGGCTCTTTTCGTCGCTGCTGCTCCAGCCAATACCGGCTTTGGCCAGGGAGTTGAGCAACTTGCGGGCCGGGTGAGAGGCCTTGCTGAAGAAGCTCTTGTCCTTGATCACCACCTTGAGAATCGGGATCTGAAGGCGGCTGATCAGTACCTGGACCGGTGACGACAGGTTGTAGTCGTCGAGAATGAACTCGAACAGCATCGATACCAGATTGATCAGGTCTTCGTCGACTTCGCTCAGTGCCGCTTTCTGCTTGTTGTGAGCAGCGTTTTGTGCAATCAGGCCCTGGATAATCTGTTTCAGATCGACAACCACCGGCTCGCCACTGCTGAGATCGCCGGAGCTGGGCAAGGCCTGCTGTCCCGGCAGGCTGCCAAGCAGGTCGATGAGCTCGTGGGCACCCATCACCCGGAGTGAAGGGTCGATATGACGCGTGGGGAGGCCGGCATTGGCCCGTTGCCGTGCCAGCATCTGGCGAATCTGCTCGAACAGGGCCATGTCTTCGGCGCTGGGCTGGTAGCTGGCGTCCGGGCTGGCCGGCGCTGCGCTGTGCTCGGGCATCTGGGCTGGGGCACGCTTTTGTTCGCCGGCTTTACCCTGATACCGGAAGTTGGGAATGATGCCCGCCTGGATCAGAATGCGGTTGGCTTCATTCAGCAGCATGCCGAGGTTGGAAATCACGTAGCGGTCAAATTGCTTGAGGACGATCAGGCGCTCGCGAATCTGGATTTCCAGAGCCTGGATAGCCTCGATAAAGGCGGTACAAAGGTGTTCCGGGGCCATGGGATTAACCGGCGAGGCCTCGCCAGCGCCCGGGTAGACCTCGCTGAAGCGCGCCTGCAGTTGCAACAGCGGCCCCTGGAAGTGTGCTTTTGCCTTGGTGACCATGGCATTGACCGCCACCTGTTCTTCCAGGTCGTCGTCACCTACCAGCGACAGACTGTCGGCATTCTGGGCCAGAGAGGCTTCTTCGCTGCGGTTCTGGTCAGTGGGCGGCTCGGCAAAGTAGCGTGCTACCGCATTCTGGAAGTGGCGCTCGACACCTTTGCGCTTGATGCGGATCTCCCGCATGGCTTCAAAATAACGGTTCTGCTCGTTGTTACTGCGGGAATTGTTCGCCAGCTCGAACAGGGAATCGTCGACCGCGTCGAATGCGCCCTGTAGTAAATCGCCCAGTCCCGCGACAACGGTGTCACGGATACGGGCAACCTCCGGCGGCACCGGGTGGTTACTTGCCGCTTCCCTGTGTTCGCGGAGGTAATGTATGCCGGACTGCTTATTCATGGCCGACTCCTGTTTACGCCTTAACCGGATACATGACCGAGCTGGATAGTGCTTTTTAGTATCCCCTAAATTTAGCCTATTTTTGACTGGAATGACACGACTATTCATCAGTCTGTATGGGCCGTTAACTGCGACCGTGCTTTTTCCGCTTGCGAGGATGAACAATTGCCGCTTTTACAACGTTATCCTTGATCTGCAGGACTTCGATGGGGTGTCCGTCTACCCTCAGGCACACGTTGGTGTCCGGGATGTTTTCCAGGGTTTCGGTGATCAGGCCGTTCAGGGTCTTGGGGCCATCGGTCGGGAGGTTCCAGCCCAGGGTCTTGTTGATGGTGCGAAGCGCGGCACTGCCGTCAATAATAAAGGTGCCGTTGTCCTGGGGGATGATGTCCATCGAGGTGGCGGCAAAGTCGGTGGTAAACTCGCCCACGATTTCCTCGAGAATATCCTCAAGCGTGGCAAGGCCAAGCACGTCGCCGTACTCGTCAACCACAATGCCAAACCGGCGCCGGCCCTTCTGGAAGTTCAGTAGCTGGGTGTTCAGCGGCGTGCTTTCCGGCACGAAGTAGGGCTCCGAGCACAACTGCAGGATCATGTCCTTGTCGATGTCTTCCCGCTGCAGCAGGCGGGCCGCACTGCGCAGGTGGAGTATCCCCCGGATCTCGTTGATGTCACCGGCAAACACCGGCAGGCGGGTGTGCTGGCAGTTCTTGAGTTGCCGGATAATGGTGTCCAGGTCGTCCTCGAGGTCGATGCCGACCACGTCGTTCCTGGGGACCATGATGTCATTGACGGTCACGCTGTCCAGATCAAGGATGCTGACCAGCATGTCTTTGTGCTTGGTGGGGATCAGTGCGCCGGCCTCGTTGACCACCGTGCGCAGTTCTTCCCGGCTGAGGTGGTCGTTAGAGGCCTGGGCGGACGATATTCCCAGTATCCGCAGAATCAGTGTGGTGAGCAGGTTAACGAGCCAGACCAGCGGATACAGGAGTTTGAGCAGGGGAATCAGGGCGTGGCTGGCCGGGAAAGCGATCTTTTCGGGAAACAGGGCCGCCAGGGACTTTGGCGTGACTTCGGCAAAGATCAGGATGACCACGGTCAGAAGAATGGTGGCGATCGCAATGCCGGCGTCGCCCCACAGCCGGATGGCAATAACGGTGGCGATCGACGACGCAAAGATATTGACGAAGTTGTTGCCGATCAGGATGACCCCAATCAGCTGGTCTGTCCGGTTCAGCAGTTTCTGGGCACGCAGCGCCCCTTTGTGGCCCGTTTTCGCCATGTGTTTGAGGCGGTAGCGGTTGAGGGACATCATTCCGGTTTCTGAGCTTGAAAAGAAAGCGGAAAGGACGATCAGGCCGATCAGGAGGATGAACAGCGCGGTGAGCGATGTTTCGTTCAAGAGAGAAACCCTTACATTTGGGACACGTTGCGAAAATAGGAGTTATGGTTTGCGGATGTCAAGCGGGTTTGCCCGCTAGGCGCCCCGCTGGAAAAGCAGCTCCAGGACAAATTTGCTGCCGTAGAAGGCGATCATGAGGAGTGCGCAGCCGGCGAGTGTCCAGCGGCTGGCCGTGATCCCGCGCCAGCCCTTGGTGTAGCGCCCTGCCAGCAGGCCCACAAAAACCAGCAGTGAGAGCAGGGAAAAAACCGTTTTATGGGCCAGGTGCTGGGCGAACAGGTCTTCAATGAATACGGCACCGGTCACAATCGCCAGGGTCAGTAGCACAACGCCGGCCCAGACAAGCTCAAACAGTACCGACTCCATGGTCTGCAGCGGTGGCAGGTTGCGCACCAGCACGCTGCTGTAGTTCCGCTTGAGCTGGCGGTTCTGGACGTACAGCAGGCCGGCCTGGATGGCCGCGAGGGTGAAGAGGCTGTACGCCGTAATCGACAGCGCAATGTGCGACAGCATGCCATAGCTCCCGCCCGGCACCACGCGAGAGGGGGTGTGGGTGATCAGCGCCAGCACAATGGTCAGGCACGCCAGCGGGTAGGCGCCCAGAAACAGGCTACCCACCGGTTTGGTCAGGTTGAGGCCCAGTAACAGAAAGACGATCAGCCAGGTAATCAGTACCGAACTCTTGAAAAAGCTCACATCAAAACCGCCGGCTATCTGCACCGTCTGGGCGATAAGCAGCCCGTGGCCGGTCAGGGCCAGCACGCCAACAAGGGTGGTCAGCGCCAGGCTGGGCTGGACGCGGCCACGAAAATGCAGAGCCTGCAGTGCAGTCCCGATGCTGTACAGGAGAAGGGCAATAACCGCGAGGATCAGCGTTCCCATGACGTTCTTGAAGTTGACCTTTATAAGGTGAAAGCAGCTCGGAGTTGTTCAGAGGCTTGGTAGTCTGGGTATAATGTCGCGATTATGCAACAGGAATCAAGCCGCCCTCGCTGGGTTCTTGATTTGTGTGAACAAATTCTCCGGGGTACGGAAAAGCAACATGTTTGAGAATCTTCAGGACCGGCTATCCGGCAGTTTGCGCAAGATCTCGGGTCAGGCGCGCCTGACCGATGACAACATCAAGGACACCCTGCGTGAGGTACGCATGGCCTTGCTGGAAGCGGATGTGGCGCTGCCTGTGGTCAAGGCGTTTATCGAGAGTGTGCGCGGGCGGGCGATCGGGCAGGAGGTGCAGCGCAGTCTGACCCCGGGCCAGGTGTTTGTGAAGGTTGTCCAGCAGGAGCTGGAGCGGGTTATGGGCGAGGGCAACGAGACCCTTAACCTCGCGGTGCGTCCTCCCGCCGTCATTATGGTGGCGGGCCTGCAGGGTGCCGGTAAGACCACCACGGTGGCCAAACTCTCCCGGTTTCTGAAAGAGCGCCAGAAAAAATCCGTGATGGTGGTCAGTGCGGATGTTTATCGCCCGGCTGCGATCCGGCAGCTGGAAACTCTGGCCGGCGAAGTGGGGGTCGAGTTCTTCCCCAGCACCGCCGAGCAGGACCCGGTGGATATCGCGAATGCGGCCATCGAGGCGGCTCGCCGCAAGCACAGCGATGTACTGATTCTGGATACCGCGGGTCGCCTGCACGTTGATGAAGCCATGATGGGCGAGATCGGCCGCCTGCATAAAGCGGTGGATCCGGTGGAGACCCTGTTTGTGGTGGACTCCATGACCGGCCAGGACGCTGCCAATACGGCCAAGGCATTTAACGATGCCCTCCCGCTCACCGGGGTGGTCCTCACCAAGACCGACGGTGACGCCCGGGGTGGTGCGGCTCTGTCGGTGCGTCATATCACCGGCAAGCCGATCAAGTTCCTGGGTGTGGGTGAAAAAACCGACGCCCTTGAGCCTTTCCATCCGGACCGGGTCGCCTCACGCATCCTGGGTATGGGCGATGTGCTGTCGCTGATCGAGGAAGCCGAGCGCAAGCTGGACAGGCAGAAGGCAGAGAAGCTCACCAAGAAGATCAAGAAAGGCAAGAGCTTTGATCTGGAGGACTTCCGGGACCAGCTGCAGCAGATGAAGAGCATGGGGGGTATTGGTGGTCTGCTGGAGAAACTGCCGGGCATGGGGCAGATGGCTCAGGTGGCCCAGGCTCAGGTGAATGACAAGTCGGTCGGGCAGATGGAAGCGATCATCTGCTCCATGACGCCTAAGGAGCGCCGCTACCCGGATGTGATCAATAACTCCCGCAAGCGGCGTATTGCTTCCGGGTCTGGCACCCAGATCCAGGATGTGAACCGTCTGCTCAAGCAGCACAAGCAGATGCAGAAGATGATGAAGAAGTTTGGCAAGAAAGGCGGAATGGCCAACATGATGCGCGGTCTTGGTGGTATGATGCCCCCGGGCGGCGGTGGTGGAATGCCGCCGTTTGGCCGTATGTAAAAAGCCTTACACATAAAATAGGGAAACCGCTCGTTTCCCTATTTTCATTGGCGCATTTTTGGCATAGAATAGCGCCCCTTTCGAGTATGGGTCTTCGCGTCAACTGAGATCAGTGAGGCGCGAATCGTACAAAGTTCGTACAACAGAACAGGATATTGGTCGAAATGGTAACAATCCGTTTGGCTCGTGGCGGTTCCAAGAAGCGCCCGTTCTATCATCTGACAGTTGCAGACAGCCGCACTGCCCGCGACGGCCGCTTTATCGAGCGCGTTGGTTTCTTTAACCCCGTTGCCCGTGGCCAGGAAGAGCGTCTGCGCATTAACCGTGAGCGTGTTGAGTTCTGGCTGGGCCAGGGTGCTCAGACCAGCGATCGCGTTGCCCAGCTGCTGAAGTCTGCTGACTAATTGCAGGCTGAGACCGGGGTCTGAATGGCATGACGCAGCATCCGCAGGAAACTGTGATCGGCCGGATTACCTCGGTGTTCGGGGTCAAGGGTTGGCTTAAGGTCTTCTCTTATACCGATCCCAGAGACGGAATACTGAACTACCGCGACTGGACTCTGGTTCTGGACGGCAAGCGTATTCCGGCAAGGCTTGAAGAGGGTCGCCGCCAGGGGCAGGGGATCGTCGTCAGGCTTAAAGGTATTGAAGACCGTGAACTCGCACTCAGCTACGGCGGTGCGGAGATCCGGGTTCCGACGAGTTTGCTGCCGGCGCTTCCCGACGGGGAGTATTACTGGCATCAGCTCGAAGGGCTGGAGGTGTTTACGGCTGAGGGTGAGTGCCTGGGTAAAGTGCATCACCTTCTGGAAACCGGTTCCAACGATGTCCTGGTGGTGCACGCAACCGCGGCTTCCATAGACCAGCGTGAACGGCTCATTCCCTATCTGCCCGACCAGGTGGTGCAGGGAGTGGATCTCGAAAGCTCACGTATGGTGGTGGACTGGGACCCGGAGTTCTGACGGGTGTGGATTGGCGCAGTCAGTCTGTTCCCCGAAATGTTTTCTGCGGTGACGGATTACGGAATTACCGGCAGGGCGGTTCGTGAGGGTCTGCTGACTTTCAGGGCCTGGAACCCGCGGGACTATACCCATGACCGTCATCGTACAGTGGATGACCGGCCCTATGGCGGCGGCCCCGGAATGCTGATGAAAATTCAGCCTCTGAGGGATGCCATACATGAGGCCCGGGCATCGGCACCCGGCAAGGCCTGTGTGGTCTATCTTTCACCCCAGGGTGAAAGGCTGGATCAGTCGGTGGTTGAGTCTCTGGCCGCCGAACAACAGCTGATTCTCGTTGCCGGTCGTTATGAGGGCGTAGATGAACGCCTGATATCGGCGGAAGTCGACCGGGAAGTCTCCCTGGGTGATTTTGTGCTCTCAGGTGGCGAACTGGCGGCGATGGCTGTCATTGATGCGGTAACACGCCTCATCCCCGGAGCGCTGGGTCATGCGCAGTCAGCAGAACAGGATTCCTTTGCTGACGGTTTGCTGGATTGTCCGCACTACACCCGGCCCGAGGTATACGAAGGTCAGGCGGTGCCGGAAGTTCTTTTGGGCGGTCACCATGAACAGATCCGGCGTTGGCGATTGAAAGAA
>Ga0209075_1002643_pt1 | contig 15626 bp, 11 predicted proteins | sample Stecom2011_FD_187523 | JGI IMG/M metagenome (GOLD analysis project Ga0209075, IMG submission 187523) | Agricultural soil microbial communities from Utah to study Nitrogen management - Steer compost 2011 (SPAdes) (version 2) | ecosystem: Environmental > Terrestrial > Soil > Agricultural land...
CCCTTTCGGTGCAGGGGTGTTTTGCTCAGGTATAAAAAAACCCGGCTCGCTGGCCGGGTTTTTTTGTGGAGGCAGGATCAATTACTTGATCTTGGCTTCCTTGTACGCAACGTGCTTGCGGACAACCGGATCGTACTTTTTGATCTCGATTTTTTCCGGAGTGTTACGCTTGTTCTTTTTGGTCGTGTAGAAGTGACCAGTGCCTGCTGATGATACCAGCTTGATTTTCTCGCGCATGATGCGGCTCCTTAAACTTTCTCGCCGCGGGCACGAAGATCGGCCAGCACAGCGTCAATGCCTTTTTTGTCGATGATGCGCATGCCCTTGGTGGATACGCGCATTCGGCAGAAAACGACGACGAGTGTGGTTCATCGCGTGGGATACATTGTTACCGGTAACCGGACGCTTACCGGTAACCTGACAAACTCTGGACATACTTGCCTCCGACCTGAGCAATGGTCTATCAATACGAATTCGTTTTTTAATGCGTCTCTGGTTGCTCCGGAGCAATAACTGCCACCGGTTCGCGCCTCTAAACTGAACGCTGCTCGCCAGACGCCGCCAGAAAGGGACGCTTTTATACCAGAACTGGCCGACCAACGCAAAAAATTGTTGGGAATTTGGCCAGTTTTCCGGAATCGACCCTGCTGCAGCTACATCAACCCTCTTTCAGCCAGGGATATTACCTCACCATGACCGATAACCATATGGTCAAGAACCCTGATATCCACCAGTCCGAGCGCTTCTTTCAGTCTGCGGGTCAGGGAAATGTCCGCCTGGCTGGGCTCCGCGACGCCAGAGGGGTGATTGTGGGCAAAAATGACAGCGGCGGCGTTGTCTTCGAGGGCCTGGCGAACCACTTCCCGGGGATACACGGCCGCGCCGTCAATGGTGCCGCGAAACAGTTCCCGGTACTGGATCACCCGGTGGCGGTTATCCAGAAACAGGCCGGCGAACACTTCGTGGGGGTAAGTGCCCAGCCGGCTGGTGAGAAAACGGCGGGTGTCGGCCGGTGAGCGTAGCGGATCGCCCTGGCGCAGTGGTTCGTCCATCACCCGGCGGGCCATCTCCATGGCGGCCTGAACCTGGGCGTATTTGGCCGTGCCCAGGCCTTTGACCTCACAGAACTGCCTGCGGGAGGCGGTCATCAAGCCCCGCAGGCCGGAAAACTCGGCGATCAGATGGCGGGCCAGTTGCATCACCGGCATGCCGGTGGTGCCGGTGCGCAGGAAAATGGCCAGGAGTTCGGCGTCAGACAGGGCTTCCGGGCCGTGGGCCAGCAGGCGCTCACGGGGCCGTTCATCGGTTGGCCAGGCAGGGTTGGTCATGCTGTGCTTCCTTGCGTGTCAGATTGTGATGCATCCTGCATCGGTTCTCAGAATTACAAAGGTTACTCCAAAAAGTAACATTTGGTAAACGAACGGGTGCTCTTGCAGGCTGCCTGCCGGGCCCGGGCGTGCTATCTTATAACCCTTTCATTTTACGGGATTACGGAGCCCTTCATGGCTGCCAAACGAATTCTGCTGGGAATCACCGGTGGCATTGCCGCCTATAAAAGTGCCGAACTGGTCCGGCTGCTCAAGAAAGCGGGCCTTGAAGTGCGGGTGGTGATGACCCGGGGTGCCGAGGCATTTGTGACGCCGCTGACGTTTCAGGCCCTCAGCGGCGAGCCGGTGCGTACATCGCTGCTGGACCCGGAGGCCGAGGCCGGCATGGGTCATATTGAACTGGCCAAATGGGCCGATCAGGTGGTGGTGGCGCCCGCGTCTGCGGATTTTCTTGCCCGTCTGGCCCAGGGCATGGCGGATGACCTGCTGACCACGGTTTGTTGTGCCACTGAGGCGCCCATTGCGGTGGCCCCCGCCATGAATCAGGCCATGTGGAAAAATTTCCGGACCCAGAGAAACATGTCCCTGCTGGCGGAAGACCCGCAGATCACCGTCTGGGGGCCGGATCAAGGCGAGCAGGCCTGCGGTGATACAGGTCCTGGCCGGATGCTGGAGCCGGACGCCCTTGCCAGCCGGATTCTGGCTGATGCAGCCCGGGCCACTGTCGGAGCGCTGGCGGGAAAACGGGTGGTGATCACAGCAGGCCCTACCCGTGAACCCATTGATCCGGTGCGTTATATCTCCAACCACAGCTCCGGCAAAATGGGTTATGCCCTGGCTCGGGCGGCAGCAGATGCGGGTGCCCAGGTGGTACTGGTGAGTGGCCCGGTTAACCTGCCGGTGCCGGATGGCGTGGCAGTCCGGCCGGTGATGACGGCAAAAGACATGTTGCAGGAAGCCGAGCGGGTTGTGGCGGAGGGCTGCGACATTTTTATCGCCACGGCGGCGGTGGCTGATTATCGGCCTGCTGCCTGTGCCGGCGACAAGATCAAGAAAACGGATGAAGCGATGACGCTGTCGCTGGTGCGCAATCCGGACACGCTGGCGACCATTGCGGCCCGCAAGAATCCGCCGTTTACCGTGGGCTTCGCCGCTGAAACCTCAGACGTTGCCCGCTATGCCAACGATAAAATGCAACGCAAGAAGCTCAATATGATCGTGGCCAACGACGTGTCCGTCCCGGGGCTGGGCTTTAACAGCGATCAGAATGCCGTCACGGTATTCTGGCCGAGCGGGGAGCAGACGATTGGCCCGGACAGCAAACAGGCTATCGCAGACACATTGGTGGCGTTGATCGCCGAACACAGTAACAAGGTCGGGAACTCATGACGCAAAAGAAACTGCAGGTACGAATCCTGGATGATCGAATTGGCACCGACATCCCGTTTCCGGAGTATGCAACGCCGGGCTCGGCCGGCCTGGATCTGCGTGCTTGCCTGAATGCGCCATTAACGGTCGAGCCGGGCGATACTCACCTGATTCCGACCGGACTATCCGTGCACATTGCCGACCCGTCGCTGGCGGCAATGATCCTGCCGCGCAGCGGTCTTGGCCACAAGCACGGCATCGTGCTGGGCAATCTGGTGGGGTTAATCGATTCCGATTACCAGGGTGAATTGATGGTGTCATGCTGGAACCGGGGCCAAACCGCTTTCACCATCGCCATCGGTGAACGTATTGCCCAGCTGGTTCTGGTGCCGGTTGTACAGGCAGACTTTGAAGTGGTGTCTGAATTCGGCGCCAGTACCCGCGGCGAGGGCGGGTTTGGTTCAACCGGAACGCACTGAGTCAGTTACCGGAGGCTGGCAGCGTTTATGCAGGTCGGCGTCTATACTTTGCTGGTAACTGATTGTCCGGGACGTAAAAATCATTGCGGGAAGCACTATGAAACTCGGTAAAAAGAAAATCAAAGAGCCGTCGGTGGATGACAATCCCGAAAAGAAGCCGGGAAAGAAAAACAAGCGAAAAGCAGAATCTTCAGGGTCAGGCCTCAAGCGACTCAACACTGTAGCACTCAACCAGGCGCTGGTGGTGGTTCTGGCCGGCGTGGTTGCGGTGGCTCTGCTTCATTTCCTGGTCATTGTGCCCGCCGGTGAGCGCAGTTACCAGCAGGCCCGGGTGGTTGAGGCCGACGGCGCCCAACAGAGGCTGAACCAGTATTTTAGTGCCCAGCAGGAACAAGTGCGTGCCCTGGCCAATCAGCGCTATGTGAGCAATCAGCTTGCCGAACAAGGTGACCGGGACGAGCTGGCGCGCCAGCTGCAGGCGGCGTTGCCGGGAGCCCAGGCGGTTTTTGTCTTCCGTTACCGCGATATTCCCCGCACCGGCAGCAGCGACAGCCTGCTCGGGTTTGCCGGCCTGGAGCTGGCACGACGGGCAGAGAACGGGCAGTCACTATTGCCGGACGCCTTTCCCCGTAACGATCAGTGGTATCTTCAGTACGCCGCGCCAGTTCGACATCCGGTCAGCAACGCAGTACAGGGCAGTGTGCTGGTGGTTTACGGCGCGGATCAGCTCCAGCCGCTTCTGACCGTTGGCAACCGCCAGTTGGGAGGCCAGTTGTCGCTGGTGCAGGCGGCATCGGGTTCCCAGCGCACCGTGGTCAGCGCCGGCCGGGGGACGGGCCCTTCTGAAGCCAGAACCCTGTCGAATCCTGACTGGTCAGTGGTATTCCAGCCGGCCCGGGCGCCAGAGGCACCGGTCAATACCATCGTGGCCGCCGTGCTGGTCGGCATTCCGGCACTGGTGGCCGCAATTGTTGTCTGGGTGTTGTTGGGCGGCGCCCAGCGAGGCATTCGCCAGGATGTGACGGCCTTGATCCAGTGGTCGCACAAGGTGTTTGGCGGCGAGCGGGTGAAACTGCCGACCTTCCGTTGGGATATGGTGGCATCTACCGGCGAGGTGCTGTTCCGCCTGTCGCAGATGGTTGATAAACGGCTGGCAAAAGCCGCCGAGAGCGCAAAACCGCAGCCGGCGGCAGCCGGTGCCAGAAAGCCCGCTTCCGGCGAAGAAGAACCCCTGTTCCAGGACAAGGACATGCCCGACATCGATATGCTCGATGGCGACGAGGATGTGCTTGGTTTTGGCAGTGGCGATGATGCCCTGTTTGATGAGGATATCCCCGAGGTAGTGGAAGCCGAGCTGCCGTCGGTCGAGGTTGCCCCTGAAATCTTCAGGGCCTATGACATCCGTGGCATTGTTGGCGAGACCCTGTCGCCCGAAGTGGTGAGGGTGATTGGTCTTGCCATTGGTTCCGAGGCCTCGGCCCGTGGAGTTACCTCCATCTGCATTGGTTACGATGGTCGCCATTCCAGCCCGGAGCTGGCCGATGCGCTGGCCGGTGGCATCATGGCAACCGGCTGCAATGTGATCCATGTCGGAGCAGTACCCACGCCGGTACTCTATTTTGCAACACACCAGCTGCAGACAGGCTCCGGTGTGATGGTGACCGGTAGCCACAATCCCGCCAACTATAATGGCCTGAAAATCATGCTGGGCGGTGAAACTCTGTCTGGCGAGGCGATTCAGAAACTTTACCAGCGTATTCAGACCGCCGACTTCACCTCTGGTCAGGGCGCCCAGTCCCGGGAAGATGTGCGCCGGGCCTATCTCGACCGGATTGTCGGTGACATCGCCGTGGCTGCCCCGCTCAAAGTCGTGGTGGATGCCGGCAATGGTATTGCGGGCGAACTCGGCCCCATGCTGATCGAGGAACTTGGCTGTGAGGTAACCCCGCTGTATTGCGAGGTGGATGGCGACTTCCCCAATCACCACCCAGACCCCGGCAAACCAGCCAATCTGCAGGATCTGATCGCCAAAGTGCAGGAAACCGGTGCCGATATCGGTTTGGCCTTCGACGGTGACGGCGACCGCCTGGGGGTGGTGACCAGCACCGGCAAGATCATCTGGCCGGACCGGTTGCTGATGCTGTTCGCCCGGGATGTGGTGTCCCGTAACCCGGGCGCGGACGTACTGTACGATGTGAAATGCAGCCGCCGCCTGGCGGGCGTGATTTCCGAAGCCGGCGGCCGGCCCATCATGTGGAAATCCGGCCACTCCCTGATGAAAGCGAAAATGAAAGAAAGCGGTGCCCTGTTGGCTGGTGAAATGAGCGGCCACGTGTTCTTTGGTGAGCGTTGGTACGGTTTCGATGACGGCCTGTATTCGGCAGCCCGGTTGCTGGAAATCCTGGGTATTGAGGATCGTCACAGTGACGATGTCTTTGCCGATTTCCCTGAGGATATCAGCACGCCTGAGCTGAATGTCGAGGTGACGGAAAGCGAGAAGTTCGCGATCATTGAGCGCCTCGGTGAACTGGGTGAATTTGGTGACGGCAACATCAGTACCATCGACGGCATTCGGGTAGATTATACCGATGGCTGGGGGCTGTGCCGGGCATCCAACACCACGCCGGTTCTGGTACTCAGGTTCGAAGCTGAAACCGACGAGGCGCTTGAACGAATCAAAGCCGTCTTCCGCGAACAATTACAGAAGGCCGCACCCGACCTGGTTGCGGATTTCTGACAAGACACATTCTCTGACAGTAAGGAATGCACATCACCATGGCGCTGGATCGTGAAACAGCAATGCAGGTGGCCTCGGTACTGAGCCGGGGCCTGCCCTATATCCAAAGATTTACTGGCAAGACCGTTGTGATCAAATACGGCGGTAATGCCATGGAAAACGAAGAGCTCAAAAGCAGCTTTGCCCGGGACGTGGTGCTGATGAAACTGGTGGGCATCAACCCCATCGTAGTTCACGGCGGCGGCCCCCAGATTGGCGAGCTGCTGGAGCGTTTGAACATCAAATCCCGCTTTGTGAACGGCATGCGCGTGACCGATGCCGAAACCATGGATGTGGTGGAAATGGTGCTGGGAGGCCAGGTGAACAAGGAAATTGTGTCCCTGATCAACGCCCAGGGCGGCACTGCTGTGGGCCTGACCGGTAAAGACGCCAACCTGATTCGTGCCCGCAAGCTGGAGGTGGTTGACCGTTCACCGGAACTCGAGCGCCCGGAGATCATCGACATCGGCCACGTGGGCGAGGTTGCCAGTGTTAATGTGGATGTCATTGACATGCTCACCCGCAGCAACGTGATTCCGGTGATCGCCCCGATCGGTGTGGGCCCGGATGGCGCCTCATACAATATCAACGCCGACCTGGTGGCCGGTAAGGTGGCGGAAGCCATGAAAGCGGAAAAGCTGATTCTGCTGACCAATGTCTCTGGCCTGAAGAGCAAGGACGACAAGGTCTTGACCGGCCTGACCGCCCAGCAGGTTAACGATCTGATTGATGATGGCACCATCCACGGCGGCATGCTGCCGAAGATTCGCTGCGCGCTCAGCGCGGTGGAAAACGGCGTGCGCACCTCCCACATCATTGATGGCCGTGTTGCCCATGCCTGTTTGCTGGAAATCTTTACCGACGAAGGCGTTGGTACCCTGATTTCCCGGAACTAAACAACCTGACCCGGGAGCAACCGGATGAAGCGCCTGTTGTCATTTCTGATCACGTTGGGAATCGTGGCTTTTGTCGGTTTCAAGGCCGGCGTCTGGTGGCTGACGGATCAGCGCATGGCACAAGCGCGGTCGGAGCTTTCCAGCTATGGTGTGCTGGAGCGAGGCCAGATTGCCTCCGCTCTGGACGGGCGGGTGACCCTGAGGCAATCCCGCTGGGAAGATTTCCGACTGACCCAGCCGTTGCAGCTGGGTCTGATTGAGTTTGATGCCGGTTCCCCGGTGACCCTGCTGACCACCCTGGCCAACCCGTCACCGCTGCCGGCGACCTGGTCGCTGGCGGCAGAGCAGGCCAGCATGGCTCTGGAGCCTACCATGTTCCGGAACTGGCTGACCGCGGGTACCGAGACACAATCGCGGCTGCCGCCGCTGGTGTCACTGGCCTGTGCACCTGATCCCCGGCAGCAGTTGGGCAGTGGCGACCTGATGCGCATGGGCATTTCCGCTATTCGCGGTGATGTGCACCTGAAGCAGAGCCCTGAGGGGGTCCGGTTGGAGATCAACAGTGCAGAAACCGGCAGCCTGGAAGCGGAATGGCCGGGCGCCCGGGTTCATCTATCCGGCCTGGCGGCCACCCTGGAGAGCAGTGCTGAACCGGTTCGTATTACGTTTCGTGATGCCGGCCTGATGCGCCGCCTGTCGGCATACTGTGCCCGGGAAACCGGGCAGGACGTGAACCAATGGGCCCGTAACGCTGTCTCGGTGATGGAGGCAGGCCTGAAAGCCCGCGGCTACGATGGTAGCGATCAGTTGCTCGCGCTCTATCGACAGTGGCTGATGGAAGGTGGCGAGTTGCAATTTGCCATTCAGCCCGGCGCTGGAACTTATGGAATACCGGTACGCTCGGAATCCGTGACTGAAGCGGCCTGGCCCGTTGACTATAACGGTGCCGGGGTCCCCGACATCTACCTGACCGAAATGGTAGTCCCTGAGCCACAGTTGCCCCTGGAGGCGCTGGAACCGGTGATTCCCCGGGAGGAGCCCGGCGTTCAGCAATGGTACCCGGCGGACCTGGAAGGGGCGCAGACCTGGCTGGGGCGGCAGGTCAGGGTGACGCTGTCTAACGGTAATCAGGTAGAAGGCCGCCTGGTCAGCGTGGGTGAGCGTGAGCTGGAAGTGTCACGCACCGTTGCCGGCGGAGAGGTGGCTTATCCAATATTGATTCGGGCCATCACCCAATTTGATGTCTGGCGGCGGGGCAGGGCAGACTGAGATCAACGGCCGGGAGGCTACCATGGCGCACAGCACTGACAAGTTACAGACCGTACCGGACATCCGGGACATGCTGACCCGGTTGATTTCGTTGCCCTCCATCAGCAGCGCATCACCGGACTGGGACCACAGCAACGAAGCGGTGGTGAGAACCCTGGCCGAATGGCTGGAGCCTATGGGGTTTGCGGTGGAAATCCTGGAAGTGCCGGGTATGCCGGGCAAATACAACCTGATTGCCACCCTGGGCAGCGGTCCGGGCGGGTTGGTGCTGTCTGGCCATACCGATACCGTTCCGTTCGATGACAAGCGCTGGCAAAGCGATCCGTTCACGCTGACCGAAAAGGACAATCGCTGGTACGGCCTGGGCACCTGCGATATGAAAGGCTTCTTTCCGCTGGCCATTGAAGCGGCCAAAGCCTTTGTCGACCAACCGCTTCAGCAACCATTGATCATCCTGGCTACCGCCGACGAAGAAAGCTCCATGAACGGCGCACGGGCTCTTGCTGAGGCCGGCAAACCGAAGGCCCGGTATGCGGTGATCGGCGAGCCGACCAATCTCAAGCCGGTGCGGATGCACAAGGGCATCATGATGGAGCGGCTGCGCTTTGATGGTCAGTCCGGCCATTCCTCCAACCCGGACCTTGGTCGTAATGCTCTGGAGGGCATGCACGAGGCCTTGGGGGAACTGCTGAGTCTGCGCACGGAATGGCAGGAAAAATATCGAAACCCCAACTTCAAGGTGCAGGTGCCGACGCTGAACCTGGGCTGCATTCACGGGGGTGACAACCCGAACCGGATCTGCGCCCAGTGCGAACTCCACTTCGATTTGCGACCGTTGCCGGGGATGAACATGGAAACCCTGCGCCAGGCGATCCTCAACCGGATGCAGCCCCTGGCAGAACGCCGGCAATTGAATCTGACTTTCGAGCCCCTGTTCGACGGCGTACCGCCTTTTGAAACGCCGGCCGATGCGGCCCTGGTCAAGGCGTGTGAAACGCTGACCGGCCATACCGCCCACGCGGTTGCCTTCGCCACCGAGGCGCCCTGGTTGCAGAAGCTGGGCCTGGAAACCTTAGTGATGGGGCCTGGTTCCATCGACCAGGCCCATCAGCCGGATGAGTTTCTTGAGATGTCGCAATTACAACCAACCGTGGACATTCTGCGCGGGCTGATCAAGCAGTTTTGTCTGTGATGGAAGGGGAGAAAGGTTTGAAATCGAACGAATGGCTGCACGGATTCCGCCACTCATCTCCGTACATCAACGCTCATCGCGGCCGAACCGTCGTGCTGACGATGCCTGGCGATGCCATCGAGCACCGGAACTTCATCAATATCATCCACGATATTGCCTTGCTCAGCAGCCTGGGTGTGCGTCTGGTGGTGGCCTTCGGTGGTCGCCCGCAGATTCAGTCCCGGCTGGACGACGCCGGCCTGGAGTCCGCCTTTGCCCGTGGCCTGCGCATCACCCCGGATAACCATCTGCCCCTGGTTATGGAGGCTATTGGCGGATTACGGGCCTACCTGGAGAGCCAGTTATCCATGGGCCTGGTCAACTCGCCCATGCACAATGCCAGAATCCGGGTCACCAGTGGAAACTATGTCACCGCCAAGCCCGTGGGCGTCCTGGATGGCGTGGATTTCGGCTACACCGGGAAAGTGCGCCGGGTGGATACCCGTGGCATCGAACAGCTGCTGGAACAGGGCCACATCGTTCTACTGCCGCCCATGGGGTATTCGCCCACCGGCGATGCCTTCAACTTGTCCTACGAGGACGTTGGCAGCCAGGTAGCGGCTGCGTTGCAGGCAGAAAAACTGATCGTGTTCATCGATGACGAAGGCCTGCTTGAAGAAGACGGCTCGCTGATTCGGGAACTGTCGGCTCGCCAGGCATCGGAACGCCTCAATACCAATGCGGTGACCGGCCACGACGCGGCATTGCTCAAAGCAGCCTGTGATGCCTGTGTGAAAGGCGTGCGCCGGGCCCACATCATCAGCTACGTTGAGGATGGCGCGTTGCTGGAGGAGCTGTTCACCCGGGACGGTTCCGGTACCCTGGTCAGTGGGGATAACTACGAGCAGATCCGCCAGGCCAGGGTGGAAGATATCGGGGGTATTCTGGAGTTGATCCAGCCCCTTGAAGAGCAGGGTATCCTGGTGCGTCGTTCCCGGGAAATGCTGGAAACCGAAGTGGACCGCTTCGTGGTGGCCGAGCGGGATGGCACGATCGTTGGCTGTGCCGCACTCTACCACTACCCGGACGAAGGCTCCGGTGAGTTGTCCTGTTTTGCGGTCGACCCGTCGTACCGGCGTGCCGGGCGTGGTGACGACATTCTGGCGATGATTGAAAAGCTGGCGAAGGCCCAGGGTATCCGCAAACTGTTCGTGCTGACCACCCAGACCGAACACTGGTTCCGGGAGCGGGGCTTCCTGCCGACCGCCGTCCAGGATTTGCCCGGGCCAAAGCTCGCCTCCTACAACACCCAACGCAACTCAAAGGTGTTCTACAAACCTCTGTGACAGGGCGCTGAGCTGTTGTTCCCGCTCCTCCGGCGTGGCCCTGGACAGGGTCTCCACCGAGTCATAGAAACGTCCGAAGTCGTAGTGGTGATCCCGCAGCAGTTGCCTGAATGCGGGTACATGCTGGTTGTATTGCTGGAACAGGGCCAGGTTGGCGTTGTTCAGGTGTACCGGCGGTGTACCAAAGGGACCAGGCTCCGGGTAGCCTTCTGACAGCTCGGCGTAGGCATGGGCCAGTTCCTCCAGCAGGGTTGCCTTGCGGTCCCGCAGTACGTCAGCGGCCAGTACCTGTTGTTGCTGATAAAGCTGTCGGAGCTGCACGCTGGTCTGGTTAACCAGGCTCAGGGTCCGATTACGGTGCTCCAGCCGCTGCAGGGCACGTTCAAAGCCTTCTTCGTTGGCCTGCTGTTCCAGCCAGAGTCTCAGGCCTTCCAGTTCAACGGCGGTGGCAAAGCTTTCGTTGAACGCGGTGTCTTCCTTGATATACACCACCTGATGGGCCAGTTCGTGGAACATCAGTGCCACCATGCGGTCATCTGGCAGGCTGGTAAAACCGGTGTGCAGAGGGTCATTGAACCAGCCCAGGGTAGAGTAGGCAGTGACGGCGCCGATGAAGGTGTCGTAATCCTGTGCGTTGAACCGGGCCTGCTCCTTGCGCGCCCGCTCCAGATTGAAGTAGCCTCGATAGGCTTGACAGCCCACCACGGGATAACACCACTGGTGAGGGTCCAGCGAGAATTCGGGTACAGCAACCAGGTTGACCACAACCCAGGGCTGGTCCAGTTCAACGTATTTGGTAAAGGCCTTGCCGACGGGTAGCTGAAGTACGTCATTTGCGAAGGTGCGTGCGGACTGTGCAACGGACAGTTTTCGTTTCAGTTCAGGGTCAGTTTGTGGGTCGCGGGCAACCGATTCGACGGGTTGTCCCCGCAGCATCAGTGAAAGATGGCCGCCCACTGCCTGGCCATAGTAGCCAATGGTCGAACACCCCTGGAGCCCCGTTAACAGTAGCAAAAGAAGATAGATCTGACTAAGCTGTCTCATGTATCCGTACGTTGTGATTGATGGACTTTCCAGCTCCGCCCTGGTGCTCGTCGTGACAGGCTCGCTGGCTGTTTTCCGGGGCTGGCTATACTCTTTTTATCATAACAGCAGATCACAGCCACTAACTCAGGGATGTTCGCCAGGGCGACGGTCGTTGGCGACCAGGCCGGCTTATCAATTGGTCAGGTAGTTCATGGATCCGAGAGAACGTCGTAGCAGTACCCGACAACCCATTAAACTCGCGGCACAGATCGACGCCGGTGGCGGTAATACCTGGCCCTGCCAGATTGCTGATTTTTGTGCCGAAGGCCTGTTCATCCGTTATTCCGGTGAAACGTCCCGAAAACTGGACCGGGTGTTCGATCAAAGCCAGCCGTCCGAGCTGGTGGTTCGTTTCCGCGGCGCTGATGGTCAGCGCCGATATGAATTGCACGTCAGTCCTGTGCGGCGTATCGACGGCGCCATGGGGGTAAATTTTACCCGCTCCAATCCGGATGCCCTGAGTGCCATGCTGCAGCTTTGCGGCAGCAGTGGTGAGCAGGCACGGTCGTCGTTGCGGGCGCCGAGTGAGCGGGTGCAGTTTGTACTGCATCAGTCCGCAAAAACGGTAACCAGTTTCATTGAGCCGCTGATGGATGCCTGTTTTGTGCAGATGGCCGAGGCACTCCGCAAGGCAGCCCAGAAAGCACCCAGTGACCAGTTGGCCAACGAGTATATGGATGCCTCGGGGCAGCTCCAGGCCCGCCAGAGGATTCTATGGCACCATATGGCAAGGTTTCTGGAATCTCCTCTGAAACCGGCCCAGAAGGGAGCGCCAGGGGCTGAGTTATCTGTGGTTGACAAGAACGAGTTCGAAGACTGGCTGACCATCCGGGTAATGGTCACCCGGGCCGACACCCAGTACCGGGGTGACCTGCTTCAGCTCAAGCTGCGACTGGACAAGCTCGGTATCGCCAATCGCACCGGCCACCACAATCCGCTTGGGCCGGCGCTGGTCTGTGAGGCCTTCCATCATGCCTTGTTACAGCTCAAGGCATCCCGGGAAGTGGAGAAGATCTGCCTGAAGACCTTTGAGCAAACCGTGCTTAAACAACTGGCGCCGCTGTACCGGGAACTGAACAACATTCTCATTCGTCATGGGGTGCTGCCAGACCTGGATTTGTCCAAATACCTGAGTGAGCAGGCACCGCCAAAGAGCGAGCCCACGCCCGCGCCGAAAGATACCCGGCCAGAAGAGACTCGGGCCGGGAGGCCGGCTCAGCCCGCCGAGGAATCCCACGGCACGACCACAAGTCGAGCCCTGAAAAGCCGGTTATCCGGCGAATTCCGCGGCTACGCCCAGGCCGCCCAGACGGCGTTTTCCACTGTTCGTAACCTGCTCACAACCCTGCAGACAAGTCGGGTTGCCCGGGGGGAAAGTCCCCGGGAGGACTTTGCTCCCAATGCGCGCCCACTGTCGACCGGTGAACTGCATCGGGAATTGCAGGAGTTGCAGCTGCGCTCGGCGGGCCCGGAAGAATCCGCCGCCCCGCTAAAAGAGCGAGTGGTGGAGAAAATCAAGGAAACCGGCGAAGCCCGGCTGGATGACGAACAGCAGCAAACCCTGGATGTCGTTGATCGCTTTTTCAAGAGCGTCGTGGAAAGCCCCAAACTCAGTGACTATGTGCAGGCCCGGATGCGTCAGCTGGAAGTGCCGGTGCTGAAGGTGGTGATGCGGGATCCGGCGTTTTTCGAGGATCAGGACAGCCCTGTCCGCGGCGTGATGAACCGTTTGGCCCAGCTGGGGGTCAAGGGTGGCCGCCTGAACCCGGTGGTCCAGCGACGGGTCGACGAGCTGGTTCAGCGCATTGCCACGGATTTCGAGCAGGACACCGGCGTGTTTGAACAGACGGTGACCGAGCTGGACACCTTGATTGACCGGCAGAATCTGGTCTATCGCCGGAATGTCGAGCGGGTAACGGCAGCGGCCGAGGGTGCCCAGAAGGTGTCTGAGTCCAAGGCGGCGGTGAGCGCTGCGATTGATCAGCGCATCGCCGGCCGAAAGGTACCCCGGGCGCTGGTCAGTTTGCTGGAAGGCGGCTGGCGGGACCTGTTGTCACTGACCTGGATTCGCCAGGGGCCAGACAGTCAGCTCTGGCAGGACTACCTGGCGGTGATTGATTCGCTGCTGGCCTTTGCCGATGATCCGGAAAGCAGTATCAACCTGCCGGAACTTCTGCGGCTGATCCAGGATGGTCTGGCTTCGATATCCAGCAATCATATGCCGTCATCCCAGATTCGGGATGAGTTGAAGCACTTCCTGGTTCGCCGGCCCGACAAAACCCCTGAGATGGTCGAAGTGCCGCCTGCAAAACCAGCCGAGAAAGACCCGCAAACCCTCAACGAGCGGGAACAACGCAGCCTTCAGCGCTGGATCAACCGGTCACAGCAGCTGCGTACCGGGGACTGGCTGCGGGACCAGACCCGGCCTGATGAACCCCAGTATATTCGGCTGGTCTGGATTGCCCGGGGCTTTAGCCGATTTGTCTTCGTCAATCATCAGGGCATGCGAGTGGTTGAGCTGGAGCTGGACGCGTTGGCCCGACAGATGCGCAAGGGCATCATCGTGCCTGATAACCAGTACGACCGACCGCTGGTGGATGAAAGTATCGACCGCATGGTTCGCAACGTTTATGACCAGCTGTCCTGGGCATCCACCCATGACGAGCTGACCCGTTTGCTTAACCGCCGGGAGTTCGAACGGATGCTGGAGCAGCAGCTGGCCCGTCGTGAAGACAGCCGCACTCTGTTGCATCTGGACCTGCGTGGCTTCCGGTTGCTCAATGATACCGCTGGCTACCAGGCGGGTGATGAAACCCTCAAGCAGGTGGCAGAGCTGTTGTGCCGCCATGTAGGTGATGGCATGCCGGTGGCGCGCCTGGCCGGCAATGAGTTCGCCATGCTGGTTGCGGAAGAGCAGGGCCAGGATGTGGCCGCGGCCCTGATCGAGGCCATTGAATCGGCAGAGTTTGCCTTTGGCGGCCGCCAGTATACGTTGTCGGTCAACGTTGGCCTGGTGGCCGAGTTGCCCGCCCTAGTGAGTGCCGAACGCTGGCTGAGAAGTTCGGAGCAGGCGTTGTCCCAGGCCCGGAAAATGGGGCCGGGCAAGGTGGCTGAATATACCCTGGATGCCGATGACCAGGCCCGCCAGGAGCAGATCGCCGCGCGCGTCGCCAGCCTGTCGGATCCGGATGAAGAACGCATGCTGCTGCGCTGCCAGAAGATCATACCGCTTCATGCTGAGGCCCGGATGACGGCCCAGTATGAGATTCTGATCAGTATGTACGATGACAGCGGCGCCCTGATAACCGGCCAGGATTTTGTGCGCATGGCTGAGCGCTATGACCGCATGCAGGCGGTGGACCGCTGGGTGGTCGGGCATATGCTGGACTGGCTGAGGGACCAGGCGCCGGACCCCCGACACGTCGGTGGCGTGTGTATCAACCTGTCTGGGTATTCGTTGAATGATCAGAGCTTGCTGGAATTTATCTATGAGAAGCTCAGTGAAAAAGACGCGCCCATCGAACGGCTGTGGTTTGAGCTGACCGAGGCATCTGCCATCAGCGACGTGCAGGCGGTGGCCGATTTCATCCTGGAGATGAAAGAACTGGGCTGCCGGTTCTGCCTGGGTAATTTCGGCAGTGGCCCCAGTTCCTTCCAGTTCATGCGTTCCCTGCCGGTGGATCTGATCAAGATTGACAGCGCCTTCACCAGCCAGCTGGTGTCGAGCCAGACTGACCAGGCAATGGTGAGATCCATGGTGGACATGGCGCACTACATGAACCGGGAAGTCATTGCCTCCCAGGTTGAATCCCGAGACGTTCTGGATATGCTCAGACAGCTGGGTGTGGACTATGCTCAGGGCTTTGTTGTTGAAAAGCCACGCTTGCTTACCAGCCTGACCTGATCC
>Ga0209075_1002645_pt1 | contig 15623 bp, 11 predicted proteins | sample Stecom2011_FD_187523 | JGI IMG/M metagenome (GOLD analysis project Ga0209075, IMG submission 187523) | Agricultural soil microbial communities from Utah to study Nitrogen management - Steer compost 2011 (SPAdes) (version 2) | ecosystem: Environmental > Terrestrial > Soil > Agricultural land...
TCAAAAACCCAACTATTTTAACATAAAAAACTCTCTGTAAAGACGTATGAAATCTATAAACAATCAATCATAACGCCCGCAATGTCTGGAACAAATTGTTACGCTTCTTCATAAGACACAGGTAAACTCAAACAATAGCTAAAACGCATTAGCTATTTTATTTTCCCTCTTATTTTCTAGGGCCATATTGCAAGTTATTTAATCAACCCTGTGTGGTTTCTTCAAGATGCGCAGGGTAATTCATCATCATTGTTCTCAATTCTCTACGTTATTTTATCAAAACCCACCTCCTATTTCACACAAAAAAAGTATCTTTCGCATACATTATAAAAATACACATTGTGATATTAGGAATTGAATGGAATGTTAGCTCACAGCTTATCGATGGTTGGAGCACGCCTAACTTATACGGATTACTGTTTGTTACAGGACTAATCATTGGATTTTACGTGATAAAACGCATGTTTAAAGCAGAGGGAGTCCCAGAAGAATGGCTAGATAAACTATTGATTTATGTAGTAATTGCAACCATTGTTGGAGCACGTTTGGGTCATGTATTCTTTTATGATTGGCACATTTACAAACAAAATCCCATCGATATTTTTAAAATTTGGGAAGGTGGATTAGCAAGTCACGGTGGTGCAATTGCAATTTTAATTGCTCTATACATATACAGTAAAAAGGTCTCTAAAAAAAGCATGTGGTGGATTTTAGACAGAATTGTTGCTCCAATAGCTATCGCAGGGTGTTTTATTCGTTTGGGAAATTTGGTCAACCACGAAATCATTGGAGAACCAACCGACTTGCCATGGGGATTTATGTTTATGCATGAAAGTGTTAGCAACCTCGTTGAAGTTGATGGTGAAATGGTCCATGTTTATCGCCACCCAGCTCAATTGTATGAAGCGCTTGCCTATTTGTTAAGCTTTTTCATCTTACTTAGATTATACTGGAAAACCAATTTAAAAGAAAAGAGTGGTTTTATCTTTGGCCTGTTCCTCATTTTTATTTTCGGGTGGAGATTTATTATTGAATTCGTAAAACTCGGTCAAGCAGAAAGAGATGCTGGTTTAATCATCAACACAGGACAATGGTTAAGTATTCCATTTGTTGTGGCAGGAATAATCATTATGGTTTTAGCTTGGGGAAAGAGATTGAATATTAAGTAGTACGGTCGGTTTGCAAACCGACCGTACAATTATTTATGCAAACCATCCGTACAAGCACAAGCAAAGCCTTCAATTACATATTAAACAACTCATTTTATGCAAAATAGAATTACATCATTATTTAATATCGAGTATCCACTTATTCAAGCCGGAATGATATGGTGCTCAGGTTGGGAATTGGCATCTGCCGTTTCTAACGCAGGTGGATTAGGAATCATTGGCTCAGGGAGTATGTATCCTGAAATTCTGGATGAACAAATTCAAAAATGTAAAGCTGCAACCAATAAACCTTTTGCAGTGAACTTGCCAATGCTTTATCCCGACATTGACAAGCATGTTGCGACAATCATCAAACATAAGGTTCCAATTGTTTTCACCTCTGCAGGAAACCCAAAAACATGGACCAAGCATTTGCAAGACCATGGAATCATCGTTGTTCACGTAGTTTCCAGTGTGAAATTCGCATTAAAATCTGAGGAAGCCGGTGTCGATGCAATTGTTGCCGAGGGATTTGAAGCTGGTGGACACAACGGAAAAGATGAAACAACTACATTTTGTTTGATCCCAATGGTTGCTGAAGCAGTAAAAATTCCAATAATTGCCGCAGGTGGAATTGGAAACGGAGCTGGAATGTTAGCCGCCATGAACCTTGGTGCAGACGCTGTTCAAATTGGGAGTCGATTTGTGGCTTCTGAAGAATCTTCCGCACACATCAACTTCAAAAACACAGTAGTTGAGGCAAAAGAAGGAGACACCGTTCTAACGTTAAAAGAAATTACTCCTGTTCGTTTGATCAAAAATGCTTTTTACAAGCAGGTAGTTGAAGCCTATAACGAATGTAAAAGCGTTGAGGATTTAGTGACTTTGCTTGGACGAGGAAGAGCAAAGAAGGGAATGTTCGAAGGAGATTTAGAAGAAGGTGAATTAGAGATTGGGCAAGTTTCAGGATTGATTCACAAAATTCTTCCTGCCGCACAAATCGTTGAGGAGATTGTTAATGATTTCAAAGTTGCTTTATCCGCACAAAATACAAATGAAAAATTTAAGTTTTAATGGTAGAATTTGAGCGTTTTGAATTGGACAATGGCTTGCGTGTAATTTTTCACAAAGACACCACAACCCCAATGGCTGTTGTGAATACTTTGTACGATGTAGGTGCACGAGATGAGTCTCCAGAAAGGACTGGATTCGCACACTTGTTTGAACATTTAATGTTTGGAGGTTCGATAAATATTCCAAACTTCGACGGCCCCTTACAAGAAGCTGGTGGGTCTAACAATGCTTTTACTAGTAATGACATCACCAACTATTACGATGTTCTTCCAGTACAAAACTTAGAAACGGCCTTGTGGCTAGAAAGTGATAGAATGCTCTCTTTGGCTTTTACAGAAAAAAGTTTAGAAGTTCAAAGAAGTGTTGTCATTGAAGAATTTAAACAACGCTACTTAAATCAACCCTATGGAGATTTATGGTTAGAATTTAGGCCTTTGGCATATAAAGTTCATCCCTACCGTTGGGCCACAATAGGAAAAAACATTGAACACATTCAGGAGGCAACAATGGAGGAAGTAAAAGACTTCTTTCATACACATTATCACCCTGGAAATGCAATTTTGGTTATTGCTGGCAACCTAGATTTAGAGGAAGTTAAAAGATTAGTCAAGAAATGGTATGGAGACATTCCTGCTCGAAAAAAGAAAGTTAGAAATCTACCTCAAGAACCAAAACAGACTGAATTTAGAACCAAAACAATAGAAAGAGATGTTCCTTCTGATGTTTATACCTACGGTTTCAAAATGGCTGGAAAAGGTCAACAAGGGTATTACGAAGCCGATTTAATTTCAGATATTCTCGGAAGAGGAAAGTCTTCTCGTTTATACAAACGATTAAAAAAAGAACTTGAATTGGTTACAGAAATCAACGCATACATTATGGGGTCTAACGATCCCGGGATGTTAATGCTCTCTATTCATCCAAATGACGGTGCAACACTAGAAGAAATTGATGCTGAAATATGGGCCGTTTTAGAAGAATTAAAATCTAATTTAATTGAAGAAACGGAACTCGAAAAAATCATCAATAAAGTAAAAACCACCAAAGCATTTTCTGAACAAGGAGTATTGAATAAAAGCATGGCCTTAGCAATGAATGAACTTTTGGGCGATGCCAACCTCATCAATACCGAAACAGATGAATATGAAAAAGTAACTGTTGAGGGAATCCGGAGTCAGGCCAATGTTATTTTACAAAAAACGAACTGTTCTCAACTGATAATTAAAGCGAAAAAGAATGATAAATAGAACAATTGCACCGAAGACATCTACGGTAACTCATATTGATTTTCAATCGCCAGAAATTGACACTTTAGAAAATAAAGTTCAAGTTTACAGCATGCGAAAAACAGACGATGAAACAGTGCGTATTGATTTCGTATTTGATGCAGGGAGCTTAAAAACCTCTAAAATCGTCGCTCAACTGACGGGGGAACTTTTATTCTCAGGGACAGAAAACAAATCGAGTGAAGAAATAGATGAAGAGATTGATCGACTGGGAGGGTTCACCGGTGTAGAAGTCTCGACTGAAAAATCAACTATCTCTTTAATTGGACTTCGTGAACATGTAGTTGCGATCGCTGAAATTGTTGTAGATGCGATGATCAATGTCAATTTCAATCCGAAAGAAATCAAACAATTGCTTCAATCCAAAAAAAAGAAAATGGCCATTAGTTTAGAGAAGGTTTCGACCCAAGCGCGACGTGCTTTCCTAAGTGATTTGTTTAAAAATTCACCTTATGGTGATTTGGCGCAACTCGAAGATTTTAACCATATAGAAAAAAATGATCTCATTGAATTTCACCACAGTAAATACCTTTCTGGCTTACAATATATCTCTATAGTCGGAGCAGTGAGTGATCAAGATTTAAACAGCATTAAAACGCTCGGAAACCAATTCAATAAAGACGAGGTTACTCCCATTGAATATGACTATAGCTATTCGCCTAATGTCATCCATATCGAAAAAGAACAAGCGCTTCAAACAGCGATTCGTGTTGGCCGTGTTTTGTTCAATAAACAACATACAGATTTCATAAAATTCAGCGTTGTCAATACAATTCTAGGTGGATATTTTGGTAGCAGGCTAATGACTTCGATTCGTGAAGACAAGGGATATACTTATGGTATCGGTTCTGGTGTTGCACAGCTATTAGAAACAGGTTATTTCTTTATCAGTACAGAAGTAGGAAAAGAATTTAAAGACCTGACGCTAGAGGCTATTCAAAACGAAATTAAAATTCTGCAAACTGAGGAGGTTAGCGAAAAGGAGTTAGATTTGGTTAAAAACTACATCATTGGACAAATTTTAGAGCAGTCTGACGGAGCGCAAGCGATGATGGATCGATTTATTGCTGTAGAAACCTACGGTATGGATTATACCTATTATGATGAATTCATCAAACAAGTCAACGAAATTACGCCTATTGAAGTTATGGCATTAGCAAATCAATATTTGAAATGGGAAGACTTTACAATTGTAAGCGCTGGGTAGCAAACTGAAATAAAAACTAAATTCAGCAACGATTACCTTTCGAAATACGTTATAATAAATGTACGAAAAACACGTTAAAATCCAGATGCGCAATTTATTATATATCATCTTACTCGTCAGCTCAATTGGTCTTCTACCGAAAGCTGCTAACGCTACACATGGAATGGGTGGTGAAATCACTTGGCAATGTCAAGGAAATGGTGATTATGTATTTGAATTAAAATTCTACCGAGATTGTAATGGGTTTGAAGTGAATACCAATTCTGTGGTAATTGACGTATGGGGACATGCAACATTGACCTCTATTCAAGTTGACTTTGTAAGTCGAGTTGATATCTCTCCAATGTGTACTCCAGCTGCAGGAAACCAACCTTTTGACTGCGGAACAGGTGCTTCAGGAGGAAATGGGATTGGTGCTGTTGAAGAAATCACCTACCGCAGTGCGCCCATCACAATTCCTGGAATTCCACCCAGTGGTGGATGGCATTTTACCTATCAAGACTTTTCAAGAAGTGGCGCCTTAACCAACATTCAAAATCCAACTAGCTATGGAATAACATTATCTGCTGCGATGTACCAAATTCCTGGAGCAACAGGTGGATGCATCGATAATTCTCCAACTTTTTTACAATCTCCACATATTGTCAGCTGTGCTGGAGACCCATATGATTACAATCCAAATGGAGTTGATGTAGATTTAGATTCTCTGCATTTCAGTTGGGGAAAACCTTTGGATTACTTCCCGAGTGGAATTTATACTCCTCCAACATCCCCTGCTCCTGTACTATTTGAATCGGGATTTTCACATGACAATCCAACACCTGATGCTGCCTTCAACCCAAACAACGAAGCTGCAACGATAAATCCAGAAAATGGACGTATACAATTCAGGTCATACACCCAAGGAAATTTCGCAACAAAAATCGTGGTTGACGCTTTTAGAAATGGTGTTAAAATTGCCACTGTTGAAAGAGAAATCCAACTCATTGTTTCCTCATGTTCTGGAACAAACAACGTACCTACGATAACGCCTCCGTTTGCAGCAAACACTTCTTTTGAAACATCGATATTTGCAGGCGACGCTATTAATTTTGATATTATTGCTTCTGACTTAGACCTACTTCAAGATGGAACTCCACAGTCTGTAACAATTTCCTCCTCAGGATTGATGTACGGAACAGGATATGCGGATGCCAACAATGGCTGTATCACTACTCCATGTGCAACATTAAACACACCTTCTGTTACTTCAACAAACAATGCAACCATGCAATTCAACTGGCAAACTTCCTGTGATCACCTCATCGGTGCTACCGGACAAGCTTTAGATGTAGTACCTTATATTTTCGTATTTAAAGTTCAAGATGATTATTGTCCAATCCCTAAAGTGCAATACGCTACTGTCACCATAAACGTTTTAAACAAAGATGTTTTACCTGGTCCGGAAATAACCTGTATCACCGAGAATGCTGCTGGAGATATAGTGATTAATTGGAATCCTATTACTGATCCTTATGGTGTTTTTACAGGTTATCAGATTCATGGTATAAACGGAGGACATTATGCAACTGCCGGAAACATTAACTCCAATAGTTTCACCCTAAATGGTGGTGTTGGAGGAACGGACCAATTCTTTATTTCCACAATGTCAGGATGCAATGGAAATACAGCAAGAAACTCAGATACACTTTCCAACATCTTTTTAAACCTCAACAATCCTGGAAATGGTGAAGCAATTCTACAATGGAACGATCCCCATCCAACTCAACACTCTACTTTTAATGATTATTATCATATCTACAAAGAATTCCCTGCTGGAACATGGACACTAATCGATTCTGTTCCCTACAATACTACAAGTTATTACGACACCATAACAGTATGTTCTGAGTTTATTAGTTATCAAATCGTTCTAGAAACAGACCAATGTAATTTCACCAGCAATATTGAAGGTGATGTTTTTGAAGATAAAATTGTTCCTGATATTCCTGTCATTTCGAATGTTGATATTGATACCTTAACAGGTGACATTACCATTAATTGGAGTGAAAACTCACAGGAAGATACGTATGGTTATGTAATTTATCAAACAGACCAAAACGGAAACCTTGTTGAAATAGATACTGTGTGGGGAAAACCAAACACCAGCTACACCCACTCAGAAAATCATGAAAATGGTCCATTCGAATATTCAATAGCCGCATTTGATTCTTGCTATACATCCAACGTTCCACCAACACATCAAACTTCAGCCAAAGCAACACCTCATACCACCAACTTTTTGAGTAGTTCAATAGACATCTGTAATCGACAAGTTAATTACAGTTGGACGGGATACATAGGATTTACCAATAACGCCAATCATATTCTATTTGTACGTGTTAACGGTGGTCCGTGGCAGCAAGTAGGTCAAACTACGAACAACAACATCAATTTTAACATCAACGCAGGAGATGAAATTATTGCCGTAGTTCAAACCATTTCCAATGATGGAGTAAGTTCTTTTTCAAATGTCAATCACTTAACTTTTACAGCCGACCAAAGTCCAGACATTTCGTATTTAAGCGTTGCTACAGTGGAGGACAACAGAATTGCAGTAAGGTACCAAATTTCTCATGGAGAAGGAGCAGAAATTGTGAAGTTAGAACGCTTTAACAACAGAACTCAAGCCTTTGAGGTCATTGATTCTAAACCCGTTAACAATTTAAATGAAATTACATTCATAGATACAGATGTTGAAGTCAACAAACGCTCATACCTTTACAGGGCTGAAGTAATTGATACATGTAATCAGTCCTTTGGTTATTCCAACATAGGACAAACCATTCATCTAAGCGTGACCACCAAGCAAGAGACAGAAGCTCATGTTTTACAATGGACACCCTACGCAGCGTTTTTAGGAAATTTACTTTCCTATAAAGTATACCGATCAATTGATGGGCAATTCGATCCTACTCCAATTGCAGTTTTGCCATACAATATTCGCACGTATACAGACTCTGTAGGAATTATTGGCAACAACGATGATGGAAAAACCTGTTATCTTGTCGTTGCTGAAGAAGGTCCTAATCAGTATGGTCTAGAAGAACTAAGTTACAGCAATAAAGCATGTGGTGTAATTAGTCCAACAATTTACATTCCTAATGCCTTTAGTGTTGGTGGACACAATCCTGTTTTCAAACCAGAAACAAGGCAACGTCAAATCGAAAACTACCTCTTTGAAATTTACGACCGTTATGGGCGCGTAATTTTCTCTACGGAAGACCCGAACGAAGGGTGGAACGGCCAGTTAAAAGGGCAAACTAGAATTGCAAGAGAAGGGGTCTATGTTTATCGTTTATCTCTGCGAGACGGGAATGGAGTAGAAATCATAAGACATGGACATGTCACCTTGTTGGATTATCGTAATGTTGAATAATCTTTAAGTTGATTTTATTCTATAGAACAATCATTATTTACATCGTTATCATAAGAAAATAAAGTATTTTTGCAATCGGTTATGAGTGAGCAAGAAGAAAATGAAATGTCATTCCTCGATCACCTTGAGGAATTGCGTTGGAGAATTGTAAAATCAGTAATTGCAATATTGGTTTTCGCTGTAGTTATGTGGTTTTTTAAGGAATGGTTAATCCAAAACTTATTTATCGCTATGACCAAGCCAGACTTTGTCTCATTCCAATTCATGTGTGATTATTTGAACATTTGCGTAGGTGAAATACCTATTAAATTTCAATCCAACAAAGTAGGCTCACAATTTTCTTATGCATTATTGATGTCATTTGTTGGAGGATTCATACTTGCCTTCCCTTTTGTGTTCTATCAAATGTGGGGTTTTGTAAAACCAGGATTAAAAGCCAATGAAAAAAGTGCCGTTTCAGGAATAACATTTTTTGTTACCATTTTATTCCTGATTGGTGTTGTCTTTGGATACATCGTTGTTGCGCCACTCTGTATTCAGTTCTTTGGGGGATTCTCTTTAGCATCTGAATTCGAAAACATTTGGATGATTGGTTCTTTTATGTCTCTGATCATTTCGAGCGTTATCTTTACCGGGCTATTGTTCTTACTTCCTGTAATTATTTACATTTTAACAAAAATCGGAATTGTTTCACCTGCATTTCTAAGAAAATACAGAAAGCATTCAATCGTAGGTGTACTTATTTTGTCGGCATTAATTACTCCACCTGACTTTATTAGTCAAGTGATTGTATCAATTCCCATTATCTTACTCTACGAAGTTGGAATTTTGGTCAGTGCCCGCGTTGAAAAACGGAGATTAAAGCGTGAGCAAGTCGGCTAAAACACTAATTTTATGATTTACTAACACTACTACATGAAAAATAAACATACTTGGTCATTTACATCTCATCAAAATAACTATTTTAGTAATCGATGAGATGGATATTATTCATATTTCTTTTTACTAGTACTTATTTAACTGCGCAAAAAACCAGAGTATCTGGACTTGTGGTAGAGGACGAAACAGGTGAACCCATTCCCTTTGCTAGCGTATTTTTTAAGGATTCAAAAATTGGTGCTGAGACAGATTTTGATGGGAAGTATGCCATTGAATCTTACTATGCAACTGATTCATTAGTTGTTCGTGCTTCTGGCTTCGAAACAAAAACTGTAGCCGTAAAACAAGATGCGTCGCAAGTGTTGAACTTCCGAATGGAGCCCATTACTCAAACCACAGACGAAGTCTTCATTACTGCACCAGATGAAAAACCTTCTACTATTTTACACAGGAGAATTGTCCGCAACAAACACATCAACAACAAAGAAAAACTAGAAGCTTATTCATATCAGAGTTACAACAAAATTCAGTTGGACCTAAACAATATAGGTGATGATTTTGAAGGCCGGAAAATCGTTCAGAACTTAAACCTAGTAATGGACTACCTTGATACCATGGACGGAGGGAAGTATTTACCACTCATTCTTACAGAATCTCTTTCAGAATATTATTACCGTACAAATCCAACCAGGAAAAAAGAAGTCGTCAGCGCTTCTCGAATTACTGGGGTAAACAACCTTGAAGTCAACCAATTTCTTGGTGAAATGTATCAAGACATCAATGTTTACGAAAACTATATTGGAATTTTTGACAAATCATTCATTAGCCCCATCGCGAATTTTGGATTGGGGTATTACAAATTTTACCTTCAAGACAGTGCTTTTATAGACAATCAATGGTGCTACCTCATGACCTTTAAACCAAAACGGAAAGGAGACCTTACTTTTGAAGGAGAGATGTGGGTACACGACACAACTTATGCAATAAAAAAATGGTCGGCTAATGTTGCAGATGATGCCAACATCAATTATGTCAATGGATTCTACCTAGAACAAATGTTCAATCAAGTAGAGGATGAAGTTTGGATGTTGACCTATGACCGATTAATTGTCGACTTAAATGTTTACGATAATTCAAAACTACTTGGTTTGTATGGTAGAAAGTTAACGACCAGAAAGAATTTCGTCATCAACAAACCACATCCACCTGATTTTTACAAAGCCAGTGAAAATGTCGTCATGCTAGACAGCGCCAACAAGCGGGATGAGGAATATTGGAGAAAACACAGGCACATTCCACTCAATAAGCAGGAAGAAGACATTGATGTTATGATTGACTCTTTGAATGAAGCTCCACTTTTCAAAGCTTTTAAAAACCTCACGTTTTTAGCCACCACTGGATTTTATCCTTTGGGCAAAATAGAATTAGGAAACATACGTAGCTTAATCAGTTACAACACAGTTGAAGGCTTTAGAAATCAAATTCAACTCCGAACTTCCAACGATTTCAGTGAACGCATAGAGTTCTCTGGGAAATTAGCCTATGGTTATCTAGACCAGCAATTCAAGTATGGTGGTGGAATTAGATTCAATGTAACGCCGAAAAAGAGAGGTATGCTAAAGGTGTTTTACGATTATGATGTACAGCAATTAGGATTAGGTGAAAATGCTGCAGATATTGATGGAGCATTTGGATCTTTGTTGAGAACAAAACCATTGAATCAGCTAATTTTCGTAGAAAAATTTGGTGCGGAATTAGAAAAGGATATTGGCAAGTCTTTTATCATTACGGCAGGTGGTCAATGGAAAAGTCTAAGCGCTTTGGGTGAAACTCAATTCCGGGTACCTAATTCTTACGTAGGTTTTGACTTCATCAACGAAGTCAGCACTTTCGAAACTTCATTAAAAATCAGGTATGCGAAAAATGAAGAGTTTATTTCTGGAAGTTTTGACAGGATCTCAATTGGTTCTAAATATCCCATCGTTAGCCTAGAAGGTGTACTTGGAATCAAAGGTGTTTTAGGTTCTGATTATGAATATCAAAAATTAGAACTCAAAATTAAACACAGTCCGAAGCTTGGAGTTTTTGGAAAACTCTACTATGAAATCTATGGAGGGATGTATTTTGGACAAGCGGCCTATCCCTTCCTAAAAGTTCATGAAGGTTCTCAAACCTATTGGTTTCAATCGATGGCACACAACAGAATGGATTACTTCGAATTTATTTCTGACCGATATGTAGGCGCAACTGCTGAACATCATTTTAACGGATTATTTTTTGACCGTGTTCCTTTGATCAGAAAATTAAAATGGAGACTGGTGGCTTCTGCAAAATCTGTATGGGGAGAACTTTCAAGCAAACAAAGAACAGCCATGCTAATGCCAGACAATACCACAGCATTTGGATATACGCCTTATGTAGAAAGTGCCATTGGAATTGAGAACATCTTTAAAGTATTTAGAGTCGATGCAGTTTGGAGGATGACCCATTTAAAACCTGGTGATTCACCTGTTGGAATACGTGCAAAATTTTCCATCAGGTTCTAAACCTACGAAGAGAATCTCTTAGAAAAAGCATCAAGAATACTTAGTTTGTATTATTTTAGTGCTTCGATATCAAAATATGAAATTATTCACCAAAAATATCACAAAGTCATACCGTAACCGTAAGGTTGTAAAAGGTATTTCTATTGAAGTCAATCAAGGAGAAATCGTTGGTTTATTAGGCCCAAATGGAGCAGGAAAAACAACCTCCTTTTACATGATCGTTGGCTTGGTCTCTCCAGATGAAGGAACAGTGCATTTGGATGAAACAGACATCACCCGACTCCCCATGTACAAACGCTCTCAACTTGGAGTAGGTTATCTCCCTCAAGAAGTATCTGTATTTAGAAAGCTGAGTGTTGAAGACAATATTATGGCCATTCTCGAGATGACTAAATTGAACAAGACCGAAAGAAAGGCGAAACTTGAAAAATTGATTTCTGAATTCGGCCTGAACCATGTTAGGAAAAACAAAGGTTCTGCATTGTCGGGTGGTGAAAAAAGAAGAACGGAAATCGCCCGGGCTTTAGCTACCGATCCTAAATTTGTGCTCTTAGACGAACCATTTGCCGGAGTTGACCCGATTGCTGTTGAAGATATTCAATCTATTGTTGCGGACTTAAAGAAAAGGAACATAGGTATTCTGATTACAGACCACAATGTTCAAGAAACACTTTCAATAACAGATCGTGCTTACCTTCTATTTGAAGGAAGTATTCTAAAAGCCGGTACTGCGGAAGAATTAGCAACAGATGAACAAGTTAGAAAAGTCTATTTAGGTCAAAATTTTGAACTTAGAAAAAAATCATAATATCTTTATCATTACTCAAACTTTGCGCCATGAATAAATTTGCCTTCATTTCGATTCTACTGCTCCTCACGACCTTATTGTCGTCTTGCAAAAAATGTGATCCCTCAAACAGTGTTTCTGGAATCATTATAGAAGATGCTATAATTAGAGCGGTAGGCATTCCAGGTGGACAACATTTTATTGTTGATGGAAGTGAAGTGAACAAACCTATTGAAATGAGTCTTGATGGTGGTGTTAACTACACTCCTGTTGATTACAGTCAATATTCTGTATTTGCACTAACAACAAGCTCTTCTTGTAGTTCTGGATACAACAGAAATGTGAGCGTTGATGCGGCAAACTCTACCGTTACTTACACCATTACCATTACCGAATGTACAACCTGCACCAACAATACGACCATTGATAATTGGGTGCTGACATCTAAGGTGCCTGGTAACTACACCCCAGTATTTAACATCAATAAGAATTAAAGGGCTTTCCTTTAGAATATTCTACAGCTAAAAATAGCGGTGTCATCTACCAAGTCTTCTGTTTCTCTGAACTCATCCAGTTTTGAGAAAATTAGATTATTCAAATCCTCCATTTTTAAAGGATAAAAACTATGGATTAATTTAATGAGTCGGTCGGTTTGAAAATATTCTCCTGCTTTGTTTTGCAGCTCTACTACTCCGTCGGTGTACAAAATCAATGTTGAATTTGGAGCGATTGTAATTTCATCTGGTTCTATGAATGGGACTTCTTCAAGCATCCCCAGACCAATAGATCCTTTGTCGAGAAACTGTGCTTTTTTTCCATTGGTAAGAATGGGATGATTGTGTCCTGCGTTAATGTATTTCAAACGTCGCGATACCATATGATAATGCCCTATGAAAAAGGTAATAAACTTTTCTCCTTTGGCCGCAAGCATGACTTTCTTATTCAATTCGTGTATGAGGTACTCCAAGTCAAACCTTTCGAAGCCCAACAAAGTACGAATAGTGGCTTGAAAATTGGCCATCAACATAGCTGCGCTAATTCCCTTTCCTGAAACATCAGCAATACAAACAATAAACTCGTTTTTGTTGATGGGAATAAAGTCATAATAATCTCCCCCCACCTCATGACGAGCGGTGTAGGTGGCCGCTAAATCGAGTCGTTTATCTGAAGGTAAATTATCGGGGAAAAGCAACTTCTGCATTTCTGAGGCAACCTCTAATTCTTTATTAATACGCTCTTGAATGATGCTTTGTTTGTTCATTCGTTTATTCTCAATGGCCACAACGATAATATTCGTTAAGGTTTGAATAAAAGACAAGTCTGTGGTGGAGTTTGAACCAATGAAATTACTTGTGCTGATGCTTCGGTCTTTCAATAATAAATAAGCAATTGCTTTCCCTTGATGCACAACAGGAATCACTACGTCGAACTGGTTTAACTCTCTATTGCTCGATGATTCTATAAGGGTTATGTCCTTGAACCGTTTTAAATCACGTTCAATTTCAATGTCTTTAATTCTCCCCTTTACTCCAGATTTTATCAAATACTCCCAATGGTCTTGTTTAATAAACAAAACAAATTTATCCAATCCCAACTGTTCTTTAAGAATGAATTCGTAAACAGAAATTAAGTAATCAACCGACTGATTGGAGTTGATTCCCTTTGAAATTTCAAGCATAGAATTCAACTCAAAGTCTTTAAACTTTAATTGCTCTTTAAGTTCTTGAATTAAGGAATCACGTTTCATTACATATTTTCTAAAATCTCGGGGAGCTTACGAATGGCAGCCATCTCACGATAAACCAATCGAATATCTTTGGCCGGACTACCGAAATAAGTTTTATTTGGGGCCAAACTTTTAGAAATTCCGGACTGGGCCAGAACGATAGCATTTTCGCCAATCACCACATCTGAAGCACAACCTACTTGTCCCCACATGGTCACATTATCTTGTAATTCTACACATCCTGCTATACCAACATTGGCAGCGAGCAAACAGTTTTTACCAATAATGGTATCATGCCCAATTTGCACTTGATTGTCAATTTTTGTTCCTTCACCAATGGTGGTAGTTGCCGTCACCCCCGCATCAATTGTACACAATGCACCAATCTCTACGTTCTTCTTTAACCATACATTTCCACAAGTATGTAAACGGTCATATCCTGTTGGTTTTTTCTTATAATAAAAAGCATGCTGCCCAATTACAGTGTTTGCTCCAATAAACACATTGTCCTCAATGATGGTATAATCCATAATTACCACTCCTGGATAGATGATTACATGCTCACCAATAATTACGTTATTTCCTATCGTTACGTTTGGATAAATCTGAGCAGATTCTGCAATCTTAGTGTTTTCACCGACCATTCCTGAAAGGAAGCGCATAGGTCTATAATGCTTTGTCAGTCGATTAAAATCATCAAAAGGCTGCTTACTGACCAACAAGCCTTTACCCTCAGGACAATCTACCTCTTTATCAATTAAAATGGTTGTTGCATTACTGTTTAATGCTTTATCATAATACTTTGGGTGGTCTACAAAAACAATATCTCCTGCTTCAACCCTGTGAATTTCGTTTAAGCCAGTGATCTCGTGACTTGGGTCTCCAACGAATTCACAATTTAAAAATTCTGCAACTTCTTTTAAGGTTTTTGATTGCTGTAATTTCATAACAATACATTTATTATTTTGCTCAACTAGTAAATTTATAAAGAATCTATAGAAGATTTTAAAGCTTAAAGAATAGTTGTAAGCGTTGTCTTGTTAGTAATATCGATTTTGAAAGGTTCTACCACGAATTTAATGGAAGTCTATATGAAGTAGATGTCCCAAAAACTGTTTACAAGGCATTCCTTTTCAGATCAATTCATTGTGATGGAAATTTCACCATTTGGGTTCATTCGCATGAAAAAACTTCCTATAATTTAATGTTAAATTAACCAACTCTCGGAATAAATATCATTTCTTTGCACCTCATTTATGTTTTATTGACCCCATGAAATTAAAAAACAATACATTTTTTCACCGTTCATTCTTAGCGATTGTTCTTACTTTATTCAGCCTTCAGCTCTATGGCCAAATAGTGTTTGAAGAAAACTTCAACCTACCCGAAGGAACAACTTCAGGGACTGCAGACGGAGTAAACTGGTCTTCTTCGTGTCCTACTTGTTTAAATGGTGATCACTGGGAGGTTAAATCAGGGGTTTTTGAAGGAAAAGACACCAATGGGGAGGCTGTTTGGGCAACAGATACACCCATTGATATTTCAGCATGTG
>Ga0209075_1002646_pt1 | contig 15611 bp, 15 predicted proteins | sample Stecom2011_FD_187523 | JGI IMG/M metagenome (GOLD analysis project Ga0209075, IMG submission 187523) | Agricultural soil microbial communities from Utah to study Nitrogen management - Steer compost 2011 (SPAdes) (version 2) | ecosystem: Environmental > Terrestrial > Soil > Agricultural land...
ATTTGAGAAAAGTTACGGAGAATGTCTTCACTATTTGCCAACTGTTCTTGTTCCTGACTCAATTCTTTAGCTTCGCCATCTTTTAAAGCCAAAGCGGATAATTCTTCAAATTGAAACTTAAAAAAGTCTTCTTCTTTCTTTGCTTCCGAAGCTTTGTTTTTTAAGTGTGCTAAAGCTTCAAGGTCCTCAGTGTAGGTATTGTAAGCTTTTTTATACTTTTCCTTTAAGTAGTAGTTTCCCGCTAAAGCATCTATTACTTTCAGTTGAAAAGCAGGATCGTTAATTTGCAAACTCTGATGCTGAGAGTGAATGTCTATTAACTTTCTCCCAAGGTTTTTCATAACCTCCAGAGTTGTTGGAGTATCGTTAATAAAGTTTCTACTTTTTCCTTGGGGTGAAATTTCTCTTCTTACGATTGTCTCTTCCCAATAATCCAAATCATTGCTTTCAAAAAATTGTTGTAGCTGATAGTCTGTCACCTTAAAAGTGCCTTCAATTATACATTTTTGTTCGCTATTTTTAAGGCTGTTGTGGTCTGCTCTTTCTCCTAAAATTAAACGCAAAGCACCTAATAAAATAGACTTCCCCGCACCGGTTTCTCCAGTAATTACAGATAAACCCTTATCGAAATCAATGTTGAGTTGATCGATAAGCGCAAAGTTTTGTATGGATAAGTGATGCAACATAATGTGGTAAAGATAAATGAAAGTAAACGATAAAAATAAAGCAGTGCTTAATTCTTTCGCAGCTTTTCATATTTGTTGGAATTCCCAGGATCGATGGTTATCAGCAGCTGGGTAATTTCGCTTACCTCTGCGGCAGGTGCCTCTTTGTACAAGTTTACAATTTCATTTGATTTGGCATCGAAAAAAGCTTGTAAGTTATAAGATGATGGAGAAGCACTGTGTACTTTCTTTAAGTTCTTTAAACTTTCTGTTAAAGCTTTCCTTGCCCTATCGGTATTGGATTCCATCATATCAAAACCTTTTCGGTGATAGTTGTAGTAAGTATCTCTCAAGGGATTAAAACGTGCACTCAAAGCATTTTCAACCAGCCAATACCTGTTTTTCTGACTTTCAAAAGCCTTCCATCCCGCTTGTGAAGAGCTTTGTGCATTGCTAACTATTTTCTGTGCTTGTTGAAAAAACACAGTCCCACCTTTTGGCGAAAAGCTGTCGTAATCATATCCGAGAATCATATATACATAATAACTCAGAATTGAACTTAACTCTCCATTGTAGCTACTTTCCGAATACACCAAAGGTTCAAATTGATTGTAGTAAATCACAAAATTATCATCCTTCACATTCATGATTGGAGAATCGTAAGCTGAGTTGTAAATTGGCCTAGAAGCTTGTACTTGTATATTTCCTTTGAAAGTACTACCACCAGAGCGCTCACTAAGGGTAATTAAAATACTACAATCAATGCGCTCAGAAGTTTCATATTCGTCATTGGTCCATTTTCTACCATTCACAAATTGGTAAATAGCTTTTTCCATTTCCTCAAAAACCTTGCGCTCACTACCTTCAATTTGTCGGGCGTTTACATTTACACTACAGTTAAGTTCTTGTGCAGAAAGCAAAACAGTTCCACCAATAAAAACCAAAAACAACAATATATACCTTAGCTTTTCCATTGGTCGGCGATTGTATTTACAATGTCTTCTGCAACAGCAGTCTTGCTTTTTAATTCAAAGGTTTTTTCTTGATTGTCAGAAGATAATATGGTGATGCGGTTGGTATCGTGTCCAAATGCCGTTTTTTCATCTCCCAGCATATTTAAAACTATAAAATCTAAATTCTTAGCTTTTAATTTCTTTTTGGCATTTGTTATGCCATTTTCAGTTTCCAAGGCAAAGCCAACTAAAAATTGACCTTTGCTTTTATTTTCACCAACATACTTTAGAATGTCGGTTGTCGGTTTCAATTCGATGCTCATTTCATCCGACTTCTTCTTTATTTTTTCTTTTGCAACTGTGCTTGGGGAGTAATCTGCAACAGCAGCAGAGAAAATCAAACAGTCTGCGCTAGTATAAGTCATTTTAACCGCTTCAAACATCTCTTTAGCTGTTCTTACACTTATCAATTGATTTACTTTCGGCAATTCGATATTTACTGGACCACAAATTAAGGTTACATCTGCTCCACGGCTTATAAGAGCCTGAGCCAAAGCAGATCCCATTTTACCACTGCTGTGATTTCCTATAAATCGAACAGGATCAATTGGCTCGTAGGTAGGGCCTGCAGTTATTAAAACCTTTTTACCCTTCCATTTATTGTCAACAGGATCAATAAAGTTTATGATGTTTTCAACTTCGGCCATTCTCCCTTCTCCAACAAGCCCACTAGCGAGTTCTCCGCTTTCTGCTGGAATCATTTTATTTCCAAAAGCTTGTAGCTTTTTTAAATTTTCTTGGTTGGCAGGATGTTGAAACATGTCTAAATCCATAGCAGGGGCAAAATAAACACGCCCTTGATCTTCCATAGAAAGGTAGGTGGCCAACAGCAAATTATCGGCTTGAGCAGTTGCCATTTTTGCGATGGTATTGGATGTGGCAGGTGCCAATAAAAAAAAGTCGGCCCATTTGGCCAACTTTACGTGATTGCTCCATTCTCCAGTTTTTTCATTAAAATACTCAATGAATACTGGGTTTTTAGAAAGTGTAGATAAAGTAAGAGGCGTTATAAAATGTACTGAATCAGGGGTCATCAATACTTTTACATTAGCCCCTTTTCTTATTAATTCTCTGCAAAGCTGCGCTGTTTTATAGGCAGCTATGCCGGCACTAATGGCCAACAGCACATTTTTGCCTTTTAGCATAATTACTTATCCTCTTCTTTGTTTGGATTGCGATAATAAATCTCATCATTCATGAATTCACTCAAAGCCATTGCGTTTGGTTTTGGCAAACTTTCATAAAACTTAGAAATTTCAATCTGCTCCCTATTCTCAAAAACTTCATCCAAATTGTCAGAAACAGTAGCAAATTCAGCTAGCTTTGAATTTAGTTCTTCTTTCATAGCAACTGATATTTGATTCGCACGCTTGCTTACAATTACAATTGCCTCAAAAATATTACCTGTTTTGGCATCAATTTCATCGATGTTTCTGGTAATGGTTGAATCCGGGGCATCAATTTCTTTATAGCTATTCATCTATTTTTGTTTTTCTTTTAAATAATCTGTTTTGGCTTTCACGAGTTTCGCGTAAATACTTTCTGCTTCATTCATCTTATCGCTCTCTGCAAAATTATCAATAAATTCGTAATATACCTCTATTCCTTTATCAAAGCGTTCTTCTTTCTTTGATTCAACACTGTTAATAGCCAATTCATAGTATGATTTTAAGATCAACATCCGCATTTCTTCTTCATATCGAGAAGCAGGATAAGCTTGCATGGTGTTGTTTATAGCCACAATAGCAGATTTGTATCTTCGAATTGTATAATACTGTTTGCAATTTAAAAAATCCTTGGTTTCTAACTTCAATTCTAACTCATCTACCAAGGTATTGGCGCTATCTACCAAATCACTTTTTGGAAAAGTATTGACAAAAACCTGCATTTCGTCAATTGCCATGATGGTGGCCGTTTGGTCTAAAGTAGGATTCGGAGAATCTAAATAATTACAATAAGCCCCCATAAATAAGGCTTCTTCAGCTTGTTCACTGTTGGGGTAAGTTTTTGCATACTTTTTAAAATGATATGATGCTGTAATTAACTCATCCAGATGATAATTGGCATAACACCAATAAAAGTATATTTCTTGTCCTTTATCTGTTCCTTTATACAAAGGCATTAACTCCTCTAATAGTGGCAGTGCTTTGTAATACTCCTCTGCCTGATAGTATTCCACTGCCCTTTTGTATTTGTACTCAGGGTTTGGACTTTTTAATACCTTTTGATAATCATTGCAAGCAACAACAGTCATTAGGCTTAAGATACACAAATAAAATCCAATTTTTCGCATTCGGCAAAGATAGTAAGCTCTATTCAATTATTGTTTCTAAAATTAGCTAATTAATATGGTTTTGTATAAACCCCTTCAATCAATTCAAAAAAAGCAAAACTTTGTCGATTTTAAATACTGCTTTGTTATTGCTTGTGCCTTGTTGTTTAGCATAAAGCTACTTTAGTCTATAAAACTCCTCAACCACAACATCCCTTCCTCTTTTGTTTTAAATAGTTTTCTAGGGTAGTGTTTTTGTACTTCAACCGTCAAGTATTCTACTTCTATTCTACTGGACAAATTAGGCACCACAAAAGCTTCTGCCTCTTTTATTTCAATTCGTTGCTTTGCTTCGTATATTGACCTTAACCCATCTTCTGGCACACTATATGGGTCTACAATTGATATAAATAACCCTTTCTTTCCATCCAATATTTTTTTATAAACAGCTAAGTTTTCTAACATTTTATCCCTGTCTATAGTTTGGTCTTTCTTTAATTCTACCCTTACTATCCTACCCTCAATGAGCTGTATGTATGAAAGGGCTGTTTCATATACTTCGCTGTTCATGTTTGTTTTTTTAATAAATAAGTGACTTTACTTTGAAAATTCAAAAGTAAAACAACAAATCTTTCTTTCTATTTGATAGTGAACACTTTTAACAAAAAAAAGTATATTGAGGGATATAGCACAAGCTCTTTAAACTTATTAAACTTCGTAATTTTGAAGCATGCAAAGTTTAGTATCCAAATACAACATTCCCGGGCCGAGGTATACCTCTTACCCTACCGTTCCTTATTGGGATGAAGCGGGGATTGATAAAAATGATTGGTTTGAAACCGTTAAAAAATCATTTACTGAAAGCAATTCTACTGAGGGAATTAGCCTTTACATTCACCTGCCATTTTGTGAAAGCTTGTGCACTTTTTGCGGTTGCAACAAGCGCATCACAAAAAACCACGCAGTTGAAGAGCCATATATTGAAGCTGTTTTAAAAGAATGGGAAATGTACCTGGCTTTATTCGATGAAAAACCCATTATAAGGGAACTGCACTTTGGCGGCGGAACACCCACTTTTTTTAGCCCCGATAGTTTAGACAAACTACTTGTGGGTATTTTATCTAAAGGAGTTGTTCCAAAAGATCACTCATATAGCTTTGAGGGGCATCCTAACAATACCCAAAAAGCACATTTGGAGGTAATGAACAAACACGGTTTTGAACGCGCGAGCTATGGTGTTCAAGACTTAGATTTAAAAGTACAACAAACAATCAATAGGGTTCAACCTTTTGCCAATGTAAAAAAAGTTACAGATGAAAGCCGTGAAACTGGCTACAACTCTATCAGTTTTGATTTGGTATATGGTTTGCCACATCAAACAAAAGACAGCATTCGCTATACCGTTGATAAGGTAAAAGAACTAATGCCCGAACGTATTGCCTTTTATAGTTATGCCCATGTTCCATGGATTAAAGGAAGTGGACAAAGAGGGTTTGACGAAAACGACTTGCCAAAAAACGAAGAAAAAAGAGCTCTCTATGAATTGGGTTATCAATTGTTTTTAGAAGCTGGCTATAAAGAAATTGGAATGGATCATTTTGCATTGGAACACGACAGCATGTACCAATCGATGAAGGAGAAAAAGCTACACCGAAACTTTATGGGTTATACCGCCTCCAAAACAAAACTAATGATTGGTTTGGGCGTTTCAAGTATCAGCGATAGTTGGTATGCTTTTGCACAGAATGTTAAAACTGTTGAGGAGTATTATAAAATTATTGAAGCTGGAGAAATTCCCATTTTTAAAGGCCATAAACTTACAGCTGAAGACTTAATTGTAAGAAAACACATTCTCAACATCATGTGCCATTTTGAAACCGATTGGAGCATGGACATGGCCGAGCACCCAATCCTTACTAAAAGCCTTAACAGACTCAAAGAAATGGAAGCCGATGGTTTGCTAATCGTAAAACCAAACGGTTTGATGGTAACCGAAAAAGGCAAACCTTTTGTTAGAAACATTTGTATGGCTTTTGATCTGCGCTTATTGCGCAACAAACCTACCACACAATTATTTTCCATGACCATATGATAGCAATTCTTGGGGGTGGAATTAGCGGTTTAGCAGCGGCTTACCAATTGCAAAAAGAAGGTGTAGATTTTGTTCTTTTGGAAGCCGATAAAAAGCTTGGTGGAAAAATTCAAAGCATTTCTAAAGATGGCTTTCACTTTGAACTGGGACCAAATACGGTATTGCTCAACAATCCTGAAATCATGAAAATGATTGAGGATTTAGGTTTAAATGAAGAAATAATTTCTCCTGATCCAATAGCTGTAAAAAATAGATTTGTGCTTAAAAATGGGCAAATTGAAGCTTTCCCCTCTTCTCTACCCAAAGCTATTAAAAGCAGACTTTTTGGATGGAATACACTGCTGAGCATTATTAAAGAGCCTTTTAAAAAATCAGCAGCAGGCAATTCAGATGAAAGTTTAGCAGATTTTACGAGACGAAGACTTGGATCGCAAATCTTAAACGATTTTATTGCTCCATTTGTTACTGGTATTTATGCTGGAGATCCTGAAAAAATGAGTGCAACGCACAGCATGGGAATTTTAAAAGAAGCAGAACAAAAACATGGGAGTATTCTTAAAGGAATGCCCAAAATTATGAAAGTCCGAAAGCAAATTCCCGATTTGCAAAAGCTTCCCAAACAAAAAATTTTTACCTTTCAAAAAGGACTGCATCGGTTAATTGAGGTTTTAAAAGAAAGGGTTTCTCAACACATTATTACCGAGGCTACTGTTGATAAGATTATTTTTAACGCAGACAACAGCTATACCATCCACTTTAAAAAAGATGGAGAAAACCATCAGCTAGAAAGCAACCACCTTATTTCTGCGCTGCCTGCCAATGTACTGGCTAACTTGCTGAAACACCGTGCACCAAAATTAAGCCATTTGCTAGCCTCCCTTCCTTATGTTGGTGCGATTAGCTTGAATTTAAGTTGCGACAGCTCGGAAATAGACTTTAATCAAAAGGCATTTGGATTGTTGAGTAGGAAAGAAGAAGGTGTACCTTTTTTAGGTGTTTTGTTTAACAGCCGATTTTTCCCCATGCACGCACCAAAAGGAAAAGAGTTGATTACCGTTATTTGTGGTGGTTATCGACAAGCTGAACTGATACACAAAAGCGATGAAGAAATACACCAAATTGTCGATAATTCTTTAAAAACAGTCTTGGGAATTCGAGAAAAAACAAAGCTTTTGTACCTGCAAAAATGGAAAAATGGTATTCCGCAATATGAATTGGGGCATGCGGCAATTGTAAATGCAATTGATGAGTTTGAATCAGATTTGCAAAGCTTTACAATTATCGGCAATTTTAAAGATGGGATTTCGGTGAGCGATTGTATCGCAAAAGGAATCAACAAAGTAAAAACCATCTGTCAAAAATGACTTTTATACTGTCTAAAGTTTTAAGTTTTCTCTTCAACCCTTTAACTTGGGTTTTTATTCTACTTGGCATTGCCATTTATCGCACTCAAGCAAAGTCAAACAAACGTTTTCTAATTGGAGCAACACTTTTGCTCTACCTTTTTTCCAATGCCTTTATTTTCCACAGCATTAACAGCGCTTGGGAAGTTAAACCAATCAATACAGCGAAATTTGATACAAAATATGAAGTTGCCATTGTGTTAGGAGGTGTTGCTAGCTTTGATCGAAACAACCAACAAATAGAATTTCATGCTAACTCAGGGAGGATTTTGAACATACTCCCCCTCTATTTTAGTGGAAAAGTTGAAAAGATTTTACTATCTGGAGGCTCAGGCAAATTAATTCCCGAAGAAACTGAAGCAAGTATTTTAGCGGCATACTTAATAGAAATTGGTGTAAAAGAAGGAGATATTTTGATTGAGGAACAATCTAGAAACACCTATGAAAATGCGCTATATTCTAAGCAATTACTAGAAGAACATAATATTCACGGCAATCTACTGCTCTCCACCTCTGCCATTCACATGAACCGTGCTTATGCTTGTTTCCAAAAAGCGGGAATGGAAGTTAGCCCATTCAGCGCCGATCAAATTTCTTACAATAGAAACTACTATTTCGATACACTTTTTATTCCCAACACAAACGTTTTGCAATACTGGTATCAACTTATTCACGAATGGATTGGAATGCTTAGTTATCAATTAATGGGTAGGGTTTAGAGGTAGTAATTACCTTTTTTCTCTTTATTGGTTAGAATACTAAAGCAAGTATGCTTATTTTTTAACAATTAGCTTGGATGTTGGTTAATAATTGCAACAAATGACTAAATTAGCTGTTGGGTGATGAGTGAGATAAGTCAAGCGAAAAAAATCACCAATAAAAATTTAAATGACAGAAAGTATATAATTTATTAATCTATATAAAACCAACTAACTATGAGCAAAAGATTAAAAGCCTTAAAAAAAATCAGTTCTGAGAATTGTATCAGCATTATCATGAATTCACACAGAACCAAACCAGATTATTTAAAAGATAGCTTACAGCTCAAAAACCTAATCAAAGAAACTGAAAAGAGACTTTTAGAGGAAACAGAAAAATCAAAAGCTGAAAAGCTAATTAAAAAATTAAAGGAGCTTGCAGCGCAAATCGACCACAGCCAAAACATTGAGAGTTTGTTGCTTTTTGTAAATGAAGATGTTGCCGAATATGTAAGGCTACCCATTGCAGTGAATGAAAGGATAATCATAGATAACAATTTTGCCACCCGCGATTTGGTAAGGGCAATGCATTTAGAAACCGCTTACTATTTATTGGTGTTAAGTCAAGAAAAAGTGAGGTTAATAGAAGCTTTAAATGATAAAGTAGTAAAAGAAATAGCTGATCCATTTCCTTTTATTAATGAACAATTCAACACTGATGAATGGGTGGATTTGTCATTTGCTTCACGACAAAGCAATTTGATGGCTGAGTTTTTTAATCAAGCAGACAAAGAGGTAACTAAAGTCAGAAACGTACATCCACTTCCTGTTTTAATTTGCAGCACTGAAGGGAATTACCACGACTACTTAAAAGTGGCAGATCGAAAGGAAAATATTTTTGATACCTTTTTGAATACTGTAAAAACAGATGATAGTGCACAATCATTAGTGAATGATGCTTGGCCGGTTGTTAAAAAATATACTGTTGAGAAAAATAACAATAGAAAAGCTGAATTAAAAAAAGCAGTAAGTGACAATAAGTTTTTAAGCGATTCAAATGAAATTTGGAGAGCCATTCAGAACGGAAGAATCCAGACACTTTTTATTGAACAAGGTTTGTTTCAACCTGCAGTTATAAAAGACGGTGAAATAACCTATGTAAATGAAAGTAATGGTCCGGATGTTATTGATGATATTTACGATGAGATGATTGAACGAAATATGGAGTTTGGCGGCGATGTTGTTTTTCTTCCAAAAGGAGAGCTAAAACAATTTAATGGTTTTGGTGCCATTCGCAGGTATTAAAATTTTAATCAACAATTGCTGAGTAAAGCTGCTTTTGCAGAATTACTCAGCAATTACTTTTATATATGATTTTAACTAAAAATTTATAAGATGGAACCCTTATTTTTAAAATCGATTAAAGGTGCAATTAAACATTGGTATATCCCACTTTTGGTAGGCTTGCTATTTATAGTTGTTAGTATTATAGCTTTCACTTCACCACTTAACTCATTATTGGCACTTTCTCTCCTATTTGCGCTTTCTTTTCTATTTGGCGGTATTGTAGAAACTATTTTCTCCATTGCCAATCGAAACCATTTGCCAAACTGGGGGTGGTCGTTGATATTTGGCTTATTAACTTTAGTTGTAGGTTTTTTACTATTGATAGATCCTAAGCTTTCAGTAGCTGCTTTATCATTTTACATTGGTTTTTTAATCTTGTTTAGGTCGCTTGCAGCCATAAGTTTTGCTTTTGATCTTAAACGCTATGGAGTAAAAGACTGGGGTTTTTCAATGGCTTTTGGTATAATCGGTGCTATTTTTTCATTTATTCTACTGTGGAATCCGCTTTTAGCGGGAATTGGTGCAGTAGTATTAATTGGCTTTAGCCTTTTTTTTGGCGGCCTATTTAGCATATTTTTTTCCTTTCAACTTCGTAAGATTCACAAACGCCTTAAGAAGATGCCTGCAGAATTGGAAGAGCGATACAGAAAACTAAAAGAGGAGATTATAGTAGAATGGGAAGATTTTTAAATATATAAGTAATGTAACCTAAATTAAAGCTTCAAGATTTGATTTAGGCTATCATCATTAAAAGCTAAAGGTCATCTAACTTAAATTGACCTAAATAGCTATCAACTACTTCATCGCGATTGACTACTTCTATCCACTGAATAAGGTTAATACCAACAGGTTTCCATACTTCTACATAATAACCATAATAGTCATATAAAAAGCATTGAAAACCACCGTGGTATCTGCTAGCGATTCGTTTTCCGTAGTTTTGTAGTGCATGATAGCGATCTCTTAATTTTAAGCGACGAAATTCTTCTATTTTCAAGGTATATTTATTTTATATTCTTTATGAAATATAAGCATTCTAATAATATTGAAAAGATTTTAACGGAAAATTTTCAGCGTTTTCACAAACCTAGTTTTATCGAAGACGACCCAATAAGTATTCCGCATCGGTTTTCAAAAAAGGAAGACATTGAAATTGCCGCATTTATAGCAGCCATTATTGCTTGGGGACAAAGAAAGACAATCATTCGAAATGCCAATAAAATTGTTGAAATAATGGACAATGCTCCTTTTGATTTTATTGTAAATCACCAGGAAAGTGACCGAAAGAAAGCATTGGGTTTTGTACACCGTACTTTTAATGCTGATGATTTGATATTTTTCTTTGATTCGCTGCAATATATATATAAAAGCAAAGGAGGTTTAGAAAAAGCTTTTGGTCTGAACAATAATCTAGATACAAAAGAGCGTTTGGCGAGTTTTAAGGATTTGTTTTTTGAGAGAGAACACCTCAAGCGGACTGAAAAGCACATTGCCAACCCTTTGAAAGGTTCAGCTGCGAAAAGAATAAATATGTTTTTAAGGTGGATGGTTAGACCTGCTGAGGGTGGAGTTGATTTTGGCATTTGGAAAAGTATTTCTACAAAAGATTTGATGATTCCCTTAGACATTCACACCTCTACTGTTTCTCGCAAATTGGGATTGTTAGAACGAAAGCAGAACGATTGGAAGGCCGTAGAAGAGTTAACTGCCAACCTTAGACTATATGACGCAAAAGATCCCGTAAAATACGATTATGCACTGTTTGGCATGGGTGCATATGAAGCCCTGTAAAACCTTATTGTTATATAATACAAATTCATAACTGCAATTATCGCTGCTTCCAGTGATGCTTTTTAAATTTAGAACCGTACTAATATGGGGAGCCTAAATATGCTTGTTAAGCAAGCTAGAATAAATTATGTTATTACCGTCACTGCGAGGCACGAAGCATTCTGTGAGTAGTTGCATCGGTGATGGTTCATAGAGACTATTTCGCGCCTCGCAGTGACGTATAGGTATTGGCGCAGAAAGGTAAAAAGTGCAGTGATGTAAAGGTGTAAAAAATACAGAATGAATTTTACAAAGTATCAAAAAGAAAAACAATTGAGTTGTGGTTTTTTTTGATTGATTTACAGATTCAACCCTCCTAGAATCTTAGCTACATATTCTCGGCAAACACCAATATAACTACTTTTAAAAATAAATTGTAGCAGTTAAAAATCATCCAAATTAACAGTTTATAAATTAAAAAAATACCTAGCTTTAGAGACTATAAAAAACAACTGAATGAGCAAAGAAAATAGCATTAAAAAGTCGGAAAAGGCTTTCCCTTGGGCAATCATGATTTTAATGTCATCCGTAACCTTTGTAGGAATACTTTCTGAACTAATGCCTTCAGGTGTGCTCCCGCAAATGATGGTAGATTTAAATATAAGCGAAGTGCAAACTGGCAATTTGGTGGGTTATTACGCCATAGCTTCCGCTATTTTTGCAATTCCACTTATTTCTGTTACTATGCAATTTAACCGCAAGTACTTGCTGCTAATTTTGCTGGCAGGTTTCGCTGTATCCAACATCATTGCTGGTCTCTTATACAACCATACAGCTATTGTTATTTTAAGGGTTATTGGGGGTATTTGTGCTGGGGTAATGTGGCCGATGATTGCCGCTTATGGTATGCGCCTAGTAAGCGAAAAGCAACATGGAAAAGCGATTGCAGTTATTATGGCAGGAAATACATTAGGCATTAGTATTGGAATGCCCATAATGACGTATATAGGAAATGAATATGGCTGGAGAATTGAGTTTATTGGTCTTGGAGTTGTAATTGTTATCATTGCGTTGATCAGCCTTTTTGCTTTGCCTTCTACTCCTGGAGAAAAGCTTACCAAAAGCTCTTCCCCATTTGCGCTTTTAAAATTACCGGCAGTGTTAATCGTTCTTTTACTCACACTGCTAGGAGTGGTTTCACACTATGGCGTGTATGTTTACATTACAAGCTTGGTAAATGAAATTCAATTGGCCGGAGGAATAGAAATCGCCTTATTGCTCTTTGGCATAGGTTCATTGATTTCTGTATTGCTGGCAATAAAGTATACCGACAAGTACTTGAGACTGCTAACGGTAGCCATGTTTGCCTTGTTGATTGTATCCATGCTTATTCTCCTCATGTTTGGTGGAATTTTAGGAGTAGCACATTTTGCATTTTTTTTGTGGGGGCTTACTTTTGGTCCATTGGTTACTTTGTTGCAAGCAGCGGTTAGCAAACAAGTTGAAAGTGCAAAAGATGTGGCAACTTCTGTTCAGTCTTCTACATTTAACTTGGCCATTATGGTGGCAACTTCTGTTGCTGGCTTGTTGCTCGGTATATACTCTCCCATGAGCTTGATTTATTTTGCAATTGTACTAGCCATACCCGGTTTGATAATTTCCTTTTTTGCCAAAAAAACTTTGGGTAATTTATGACCATGCCTACATTTAGTTTAATATATTTTTATGTTGTTTGTTATGAATGAATTTATAGCTATACCTGAATACATTCTACGTATAGGTGCTGCATTTTTATTAGGTGCTATTATTGGTTTTGAAAGGCAGTGGCGGCAAAAAAATGCGGGCTTGCGTACCAATACGTTGGTTTCAATAGGAGCTGCTTCTTATGTTTTACTATCTATAGATCTTCACAGCTTTTCGGGGGGAGATCCAGCTAGGATTGCCGCTCAAATAGTTACAGGTATTGGTTTTATTGGTGCTGGGGTTATTATGAAGGATGGATTTGATGTTCGAGGACTCAATACAGCTGCTACAATTTGGTGCTCTGCGGCAGTTGGAACATTAGCTGGTATGGGTTTTTTCTTCGAAGCTCTTGTCACTACTACCGCTATCGTCTTATCGCATTTAATTCTAAGGCCTTTAAGTGTTCGTTTGTCGAAACTTTCAGCATATAAAAAAACTGCAGCTAGAGAAACCTTCTACCAAGTATCTATTCAATGTTCTTTGAGTATAGAAGCCGACCTTCGACTTCTTTTGATACGCCACATCGAAATAAATGATCAACTGCTTTTGCGTTCAGTAAATAGAAGTACCATAGAGGCAAATCAAGATGAGATAAACATTCAAGTAGAAATAGCAACTATAGGCAAACAAGAAAATTTATTGGAAAACTTAATTAGCTACCTAACCATGAAACTGGAAATAACACAGGCTGGTTGGAAGATAGTGGGACAAGAGTCTGAATTTTAAGACGGCAACAAAAGCAGAAACGTATTTTATTCTTTCTGAAATTTGTTCTTTCTAATTTGTTGATAAACTCGGGGGCGCCTAGCTAAACCAACCTATCCATGGCTGTATGAGAATACTTTAAAGAAATTGCGTCAGCATACTTATAGCTGACGCAATGGAGTTTTTTATTTTGTGCGAATTGCAACTTTTAAGTTTTCTTTAATTGCCTGCGAAGTTTTTCTTCTACGTTTTTCAATAATTCCATCCAATTGTCTCCAGAATCAGAGGCATAAGCATCGTTACCTGGAATACCAACTCTTATACCCAAAGTTTTGGCATCTGTAGATTTTTCACTTTTATCTGTAAAATACACATCTACAAAATTAACATCTGAGGTATGTCTTTTCAATCTAGTAATTATCTCTCTTATTTCCTGCTGAATGTCATCGGTAAGTGTGATTTCTCCTGTTTGTACATCTAAAGGGATGCCTTCAAAGTTCTCTGAATAATTCATCTGTAAAGTTTTTTAATATTCCTCTCAAAGATAGCCCTTTTTTTAAAGTATCTGCGTATAAAACACTAGCATACCCCTAGCCTTTAATAAACCTATAAGTTTAAAAAGCAACACGATACAAGCGATAAATGGCAATGTATTTTGGCAATATGTTAAACATGACAGCTTAAAGAATTTTATTTACTGTAATGAAACGAACCTGCCTATGGCACAAAAGATTGAAGCGATTTGTGATACAAAGATGGCAACGCTCTTAATATAATGTTCATGGAGAATATTTCCTTTGAATTTACTTCTTTCCTTCCATGATTATTTCTAGACTTACTCACTTAAGTCGACATAGAGCCTATATTTTTTATCCAAGAAATTTTGAAAAGCTTTAAACCGCAGTAAAAAAAGGAGGAATTTAGCTAAACTCCTCCTTTTTTAAAACTAGCTTCAACCAACAAACCTACGCTTTGATTAATTCATAAAATATTAAGAAATCAAAGACTGCTGCGTTAAAATGCAAACTTATAGGTCTAAAGACACTTCATACTCCGGCTCTCTGCGGCGAAATAAAAACTCACCATTGCGCACAGATGCCAACACCTCTACCCTTTTTCGAATCGCCTCATAAACAGAAGACTCATTCAGCACAATAAAGTTAGCTGCCTTACCTTCTTCTAATCCATAACTGTCTTGAATGTTTAAACAACGTGCACCATTATAGGTAATTAAATCAAAGTTTGTTTTAACATCATCCGAAGACATAATTTGAGCCAAGTGAATTCCATTGTCCAAAATATTCATCATGTTTCCATTCCCCATCGGATACCATGGGTCGTTGATAGAATCTTGCGCAAAAGCTACATTTATTCCATATTCTATAAACTCCTTTACTCGAGTTAACCCACGGCGTTTAGGGTAGGTGTCGTGACGACCTTGAAGGTATGCGTTTTCAGTAGGACAAGCAATAAAGTTCAGTTTGCTCTTTTGAAATATATCGAGCATTCTATATGCATAAGAATCATCTGCCGAACCAAAGGAGCAAGTATGACTTGCCGTAGTTCTACTGCCATAGTCTTCCATAAGAACAAGGGCATTTAACAACTCCACAAAGCGGGAATGAGGGTCATCCGTTTCATCGCAGTGTACATCTATCATTTTATCATATTTCAATGCAAGCTTAACGATATCGTGAATGGATTTTTCTCCAAACTCTCTAGCTGGTTCATAATGTGGTATTCCACCCACAACATCTGCACCCATTTTAAGTGCTTCTTCCACCAATTCAACACCACCCTTATACATGTACATACCTTCTTGAGGAAAGGCTACGATTTGAATATCAACAGTACCTTTAAGATCCTCCTTCATCTCCAACATAGCCTTCAGTGCCGTAAAATT
>Ga0209075_1002647_pt1 | contig 15607 bp, 13 predicted proteins | sample Stecom2011_FD_187523 | JGI IMG/M metagenome (GOLD analysis project Ga0209075, IMG submission 187523) | Agricultural soil microbial communities from Utah to study Nitrogen management - Steer compost 2011 (SPAdes) (version 2) | ecosystem: Environmental > Terrestrial > Soil > Agricultural land...
CCTCGCGCTTGAGCAGTTCCAGCTGTTCCCACAGGGCGGCTTCCACCTGCTCCAGGGTGCGGCCCTGCTGCACGTTGGGCGTTGCGGAGAGCACGAACAGGCTGTCGCCGCGAGTGTGGGCGTTGTACCAGGCGGAGGCGCCGCTCACCAGCTCGGCGCCGCGCTCCAGGCGGCTGGCCAGGCGGGCGCTGTAGCCGCCGTCGAGCAGCGCGGCGATCAGGCGCAGCGCCTGCACGTCGCGCGGGTTCTCCGCGGTGGCCAGGCCGGGCACGTTGAAGCCCATCAGCAGCGACGGCAGCTGGGTCTGCAGGTGCAGAGTGATGCGCCGTTCGCCGGGCTCGGCCAGTTCCAGCGGCTGTCGGGCCGGCCTGATCTCGCGGGCGGGAATCGGGCCGAAATAGCGCCTGGCCAGGCGCTCCACCTCGTCGCGGGTGACGTCGCCGACCACCACCAGGGTGGCGTTGTTGGGGGCATACCAGCGCTCGTACCAGGCGCGCAGGTCGTCGACGGTCATGCGCTCGAGGTCGGCCATCCAGCCGATGGTGGGGGTGCGGTAGCCGCTGGCCGGGTAGGCCAGGGTCTTGAAGCGTTCGTAGGCCAGCGAGCCGGGGCGGTCGTCGGTGCGCAGGCGACGTTCCTCCTGGATCACCTCGATCTCCCGGGCGAATTCGTCGGGGGGCAACCGCAGGCTGGCCAGGCGGTCGGCCTCCAGCTCGAAGGCCACGGCCAAACGGTCCCTGGCCAGCACCTGGTAGTAGGCGGTGTAGTCGTCGCTGGTGAAGGCGTTCTCCTCGGCGCCCAGCTCGCGCAGGATGCGCGAGGACTCGCCGGGGCCGAGCTTCTCGCTGCCCTTGAACATCATGTGCTCCAGGGCGTGGGACAGGCCGGTCAGGCCGGGCTGCTCGTAGCTGGAACCCACCTTGTACCAGAGCTGGGACACCACCACCGGCGCGCGGTGGTCCTCGCGGACGATGACCTTCAGGCCGTTGTCGAGGGTGAATTCATGGGTGGGCTGGGGCGCGGCCCCGAGGGCGCTCATCGACCAGCCGAGAAAGCCGAGCAAAAGCGCGGCGCTGCGCAGGATCGCGTGCTTCATGAGGGAACCTTGAAAGGGGACCTGTGCTGCGGCCCGTGGGGTTTAACGCCGTCGGGCGATGAGGTGCTAGGATACCCAATCCTGTTTCCCGGCGGCCACGCCTGCGCGTGGCGCACCTTTGAGAAGTCCGGCACATGTTTGGTTCCAACGACGACAAGAAGCCCCAGTCCGACGCTGGCCAGAAGAAAGGCCTGTTCGGCTGGTGGCGCAAGAAATCCCAGGACGCTGCTGAGGAACCGGAAGCAGCGCCCCCTGCTCCCGAGGCCGTCGAGCCGGCCGAAGAAGAAGCCGCCCCCGCGCCGCTCGAGCCGGCGCTCAGCGCCGAACCCGAGGCGCCTGCCGAGCCCGTGATTCCGGAACCCGCCGCCGCGGAGCCCGCGCCGGCCCCGGAAGCGGCGGCAGCGCCGGAGTCCAGCAGGCCGGGTTTCTTCGCCCGCCTGAAACAGGGTCTGTCCAAGACCAGCGCCAGTCTCGGCGAAGGCATGGCCAGCCTGTTCCTCGGCAAGAAGGCCATCGACGACGACCTGCTCGACGAGCTGGAAACCCGCCTGCTGACCGCCGACGTGGGCGTCGAGGCCACCACCGCCATCGTGCAGAACCTGACCAGGCGCGTGGCGCGCAAGGAGCTGGCCGACAGCGAGGCGCTGTACCGGGCGCTGCAGGCCGAGCTCGGCGCCCTGCTGGCGCCGGTGGAGCAGCCGCTGGCCATCGATGCCGCCAAGCAGCCCTACGTGATCCTGGTGGTGGGCGTGAACGGCGTCGGCAAGACCACCACCATCGGCAAGCTGGCGCGCAAGCTGCAGCAGGAAGGCAAGAAGGTCATGCTGGCCGCCGGCGACACCTTCCGCGCCGCCGCGGTCGAGCAGCTGCAGGTGTGGGGCGAGCGCAACCAGATTCCGGTGGTCGCCCAGCACACCGGGGCCGACTCCGCCTCGGTGATCTTCGACGCGGTGCAGGCCGCCAAGGCGCGCGGCATCGATGTGCTGATCGCCGACACCGCCGGTCGCCTGCATACCAAGGACAACCTCATGGAGGAGCTGAAGAAGGTGCGCCGGGTGATCGGCAAGCTGGACGAGACGGCCCCCCACGAGGTGCTGCTGGTGCTGGACGCCGGCACCGGGCAGAACGCCATCAACCAGACCCGCCAGTTCGACCAGGCGGTGAGCCTGACCGGCCTGGCGCTGACCAAGCTGGATGGCACCGCCAAGGGCGGCGTGATCTTCGCCCTGGCCAAGCAGTTCGGCCTGCCGATCCGCTACATCGGCGTGGGCGAGGGCATCGACGACCTGCGCGAGTTCCGCGCCGACGACTTCGTGCGCGCGCTGTTTTCCGAGAAGGAGCCCGGATGATTCGCTTCGAGCAGGTAGGCAAGCGCTACTCCAACGGCCACGTCGGCCTGCACGAATTGTCCTTCCAGGTCGAGGCCGGGGAGTTCCTGTTCATCACCGGCCACTCCGGGGCGGGCAAGAGCACCCTGCTGCGCCTGCTGCTGGCCATGGAGCGGCCCACCTCCGGCCGGGTCCTGCTGGCCGGCCAGGATCTGTCCACCATCACCACGGCGGAGATTCCCTTCCTGCGCCGGCAGATCGGCGTGGTGTTCCAGAATCACCAGCTGCTGTTCGATCGCAGCGTGTTCGACAACGTCGCCCTGCCCCTGCGCATCCAGGGGCTGTCGCGGGATGAGATCGCCCGCCGCGTCGAGGCGGCACTGGCGCGGGTCAGCCTGCGCGATCGTGCCAGGGATTTCCCCAATGATCTGTCCACCGGCCAGCAGCAGCGGGTCGGCATCGCCCGCGCCATCGTCCACGAGCCGGCGCTGCTGCTCGCCGACGAGCCTACCGGCAACCTCGACCCGCGCCTGGCGGCGGAGATCATGAACGTGTTTGAGGACATCAATGCACTGGGTACCACGGTGCTGGTGGCCAGCCATGACCTGGCGCTGATCGCGCGCATGCGCCACCGCATGCTGACCCTGCAGCGCGGACGCCTGATCGGTGATGGAGCCGCCGCATGAAGCCCCGCCGTCAACCGAACCTGAAGGCCGCGGAGCATCGCGGCGCTACCCGCCGGACGCAGCCGGCCGCGCCGCGGCGCGCCCGGCGCGGCCCCAGCCTGATGAGCCTGCTGCAGGGCTGGCTGGACGCGCACAACGCCAGCCTGCGCGACAGCGTCGGCCGCCTGCTCGGGCAGCCGTTCGGCTCCTTTTTCACTTGCCTGGTCATGGGCGTGGCCTTGTGCCTGCCCATGGGCCTGGCCCTGCTGCTGGACAATGTCGAGCGCCTCAGCGGCACCTGGCAGCACGCCGCGCGCATCTCGGTGTTCCTGGAGCTGAGCGTCAGCGATGCGGAAGGCCAGGCGCTGCGCGACGACATCGCCGCCATGCCGCTGGTCGAACAGGCGGAGTGGATCAGTCGCGAGCGTGCGCTGCGGGAGTTTCAGGCGGTATCGGGGCTGGCCGAGGCGCTGCGTGAGCTGCCGGACAACCCATTGCCGGGCAGTGTGCTGGTCACCCCTGCGTCGGTGGACAAGGCCGAGCTGGAAGGGCTGCGCCAGCGCCTGGCGGAGCTGCCCGGCGTGGAACTGGCGCAGCTGGACCTGCAATGGGTCGAGCGCCTGGGAGCGATCCTGGCGCTGGCCGATCGCTTCCTGTTCGGGGTGACGGTGCTGCTGGTGCTGACCCTGCTGCTGGTAATCGGCAACACCATCCGCCTGCATATCGAGAACCGCCGCAAGGAGATCGAGGTCATCAAACTGGTGGGCGGAACCGACGGCTACGTGCGCCGTCCCTTCCTCTACCTGGGCGCGCTGTATGGCCTGGGCGCCGGCCTGCTGGCCTGGCTGGTGCTGGCCTTCGGCCTGGCCTGGCTGGACGCGGCGGTGGTGCGCCTGGCGGGGCTCTACGACAGTGACTTCAGTCTGGTCGGCGTGCCGGTGGCCGATGGGGTCTACCTGGTACTCGGGGCCGCATTGCTGGGCTACATCGGCGCCTGGCTGGCAGTGGCCCGGCACCTGCGGGAACTGGCGCCCCGCTAGCGGAAAGGCCGATCCCAGACGCGTTTGGTGCAGTTGTTACGGGAACCTTCCGCTTCGTTCACTGTCTTACCGCACAGTGCTACACTGCTCCAGCATCGTCTTTTGGAGGACCTGCATGTCGAATTCTCTGCAACCTGTATATGCCCTGGCTCCTGGCGCAAACCTCGAGGCCTACGTGCATGCCGTGAACAGCATCCCCATGCTGTCGCAGGAGCAGGAGCGTGAATTGGCGGAGCGCCTGTATTACCAGCAGGACCTGGAGGCCGCCCGGCAGATGGTGCTGGCCCACCTTCGCTTCGTTGTGCACATCGCCAAGAGCTATGCCGGCTACGGGCTGGCCCAGGCCGACCTGATCCAGGAAGGCAATGTCGGCCTGATGAAGGCCGTGAAGCGTTTCAATCCGGAAATGGGCGTGCGGCTGGTGTCGTTCGCCGTGCACTGGATCAAGGCCGAGATCCACGAATTCATCCTGCGCAACTGGCGCATCGTCAAGGTGGCCACCACCAAGGCGCAGCGCAAGCTGTTCTTCAACCTGCGCAGCCAGAAGAAGCGCCTGGCCTGGCTGACCAACGACGAAGTGGAGCGGGTGGCCGACAGCCTGGGCGTGGCTCAGCACGAAGTACGCGAGATGGAAAGTCGGCTTACCGGCCACGACATGGCCTTCGACCCGGCCAATGACGCCGATGACGACAGCGCCATCCAGGCACCGGCCTACTTCCTGGAAGACAACCGCTACGATCCGGCGCGCCAGTTGGAGGAAGCCGACTGGAGCGACAACGCCAGCACCAGCCTGCACGAGGCGCTGGAAGGGCTGGACGAGCGCAGCCGGGACATTCTCTACCAGCGCTGGCTGGCCGAGGAAAAGGCCACCCTGCACGAGCTGGCCGCCAAGTACAACGTGTCCGCCGAGCGCATCCGGCAGCTGGAAAAGAACGCCATGAACAAGCTCAAGGGCTCGCTGGTGGCCTGAGCGCATCGCATTGCCGAAAACCGCGCCTCCGGCGCGGTTTTTTGTGCCTGTCATCCGGTGTTCCGACCTTACCGGTGCGCCGGGGGATGGAAGGGGCGACACAAGGCTGGGCCTGACACCCTGCCGTCCCTGGCGGCTCGGTTCCTGAGTCAGAAGGAGTGGGTATTCTGGCGGCGGCGCCAGCTGCTCATCCGATCGGACAGCCTGCCGACCGTATCGATCTGCTGGCGCATGGCCCGGTTGAACAGCACCAGCGCCAGCTCGGCACTGGCCAGCGCATCGGCGCAGGCGTTATGGCGTTGCTGGATCTGCACGCCGAAGATGTCCAGCCATTCGTCGAGGCCGGTATGGGACTTGCCCAGCTGGGGGCACAGCATGGGCGCCATGTCGGCAAGATCCAGGAAGGGATGGCGGAACCGATAGCCCAGGCTTTCCTTCATCGCCCGGGCAAGCATCTGCTGGTCGAAGCGGGCATGGAAGGCCAGCAGCGGGCTGTCGCCGACGAACTCCATGAAGTCCAGCAGCACCTCGACCGGGTCGTCACCGGCGGCGATCTCGCTGGGTGCGATGCCGTGAATCAGCACGCTGGGGCCCGGTGTCTGGTATTCGCGCATGAGGGTGCGCTCGAACTGCTGCCCGAGCGGTATGCCCCCCTTGTCGATGACCACCGCGCCGATGGACAGCACCTGGTCGCGATTCAGATTCAGGCCGGTGGTCTCGACATCCACCACCACGAAGCGCTGTTCCAGCAGCGGCTGGTCAGCCAGTGGCGCAGGTTCCGGCAACTGGTCGCGCCGGTGTTTCTGGGCGTCGGTCAGGCTGGCGGTGTGGCGCCGGCCGAACCAGGATGCAAATGAATTCATAGCTGATACCGAAGGGCCAGACTGCTCTGCAGACGCTGCGCCTGGCGGAAGGATTCCCGAAGGATGCGGCGATCCAGATGGTTGAGGCTGTCCGGGTCCAGGCGGTTGGAGAACGGCAACCCCTCCCTGCTCTGCTTCTGATGCAACTGCAGACGCACCTGCTGGATGAAGTGGTAGGCCTCCTCATAGGCTGCGCCGTCCTTCTCGCTGATGACTCCTTTGAGCACCAGCAGGTGCAGACGTTCCAGGGTGCTGGTCGCGTCGATGCGGTTGGCGAGGGCCAGCACGCGGGCACCGTCGACGAACGGCGTCAGGCCCTGCACCTTGACGTCGAGGGTATCCTTGTCGGCGCCCTTGCGTACCACCACGAAGTCGCGGAAGCGGCCGACCGGCGGGCGATGGCGCAGGGCGTTCTCCACCATCATGCGCTGGAAGGCGGTATCGACTCCGATCATCTCCAGCAGCTGCTTCTGCAGTTCCTCGACGCCCTCGGTCGGTCCCCAGAGGGCGCGCAAATCGAAGTAGATGGTGGAGTTGAGAAGGTTCTCCGGGGTGGCCTCGCGCACGAAGCTCTGGAAGCGGCGCGACCATTCGCTGCGCGACAGGCACAACTCCGGGTTGCCGGCCATGATGTTGCCCTTGCACAGGGTGAAGCCGCAGGTGGCCAGGTGCTGGTTGATGCGCTGGGCAATCGGCAGCAGTCGGCCGCGGAGTTCCGCCGCCTCGGCGGCGTCGCGGGCCTCGAAGAGGATGCCGTTGTCCTGGTCGGTGTGCAGGGTCTGCTCGCGGCGCCCCTCACTACCGAAGCACAGCCAGGTGAAGGGGATGCCCGGGTCGCCCATCTCTTCCAGGGTCAGCTCGATCACGCGGCAGGTGGTGTGATCGTTGAGCAGGGTAATCAGCTGGGTGATCTGGGTCGAGCTGGCGCCGTGGGCCAGCATGCGTTCCACCAGGCGGCTGACCTCCTGGCGCAGCTCGGCCAGGGCCTGCACGCTTTCCGCATGGCGCAGGGTGCGGGCCAGATGTACCAGGTCGATGCGCTGCAGGGAGAACAGATCACGCTCGGACAGCACGCCCACCAGACGATCATTCTCCACCACGCAGATGTGCGCGATGTGCAGACGGGTCATGGCCATCGCCGCGTCGAAGGCGGTTGCGCCTGGCGGCAGATGGAACGGATCGGGCGTCATCACGTCGTTCAGCGGGTGATCCAGGCCGGCGCTGCTGTTGGCGATGACGCGGCGCAGGTCGCGCAGGGTGAAGATGCCCAGGGGGCGCTGCTGCTCATCAACCGCGACGATGCTGCCCACGCCGTGTTCGTGCATCAGGCGCACGGCGTCCCGCAGGGGCATGTCCGGCGGGCAGCTGACCGGCTCGCGGTGGGCCAGCTCGTCGAGGCGGGTATCCAGGGAATAGTCCTCGCCCAGACTCTCCACGGCGCGCAGCTGCACGCGCTGGTTGACCTTGTCCAGCAGGCTGCTCACGCCGCGCAGGGCAAAGTCGCGAAACGGCGCGGAGTTGCTGAACAGCTCGACGAAGATCTCCCGTGGCAGCAGCAGGCAGAAGCAGTCGGTACCGGCCACGTGGGCGGTGCGGGTCGCGCGCTCGCCGAGCAGCGCGGCAATGGGGAAGCACTCGCCGGTGCTGATTTCGAAGGTAGTGTCCTGGCGGCCGCCGGGGTAGCTGCGCTTGCCCTGCACGCGGCCCTGCTTGACGATGTGGAAATACTGAACCGGACCGTCGTCCGGATGCAGGATCGATTCGCCCTGGGCGTAGAAGCGCAGCTGACTGTTTTCCACCAGGCGCAGCAGATGGCCCTGCTGCATGTGGTCGAACGGCGGGTGCTTCTGCAGGAATTCGATGGTGCCCTGGATGTTCTGCAGGACGGCGGTCTTGCCTGCTTCGGCAAAGGCGTCTGCCTTGCTCATGGGGCCTCCAGCACTTCTTGTTGTCGGGGGACGTGATCACGGCCAGGCAGGGGGCCGGATTGAGCGAGTTTACCCGGCCGGGCCGGGTCGCCCCGTCGCATAGGACATAAGTCTACGTGCGTCTCCGGCCTTTTAGGGTGACCAAAAAGAACCGCCCCGAAGGGCGGTTCCTGTCACGCGGCCGGGCGATTTACAGGCCGTTCCTGGCCTTGTACTCGCGACGACGGCGATGCAGCACCGGCTCGGTGTAGCCGTTGGGCTGCTTGGTGCCTTCGAGAATCAGCTCCCGCGCGGCCTGGAAGGCCACGTTGTTGTCGAAGTCGGGGGCCATCGGCTTGTAGGCGGGATCATCGGCGTTCTGGCGGTCCACCACCAGGGCCATGCGCTTCATGCTTTCCATCACCTGGTCCTCGGTGATCACGCCGTGACGCAGCCAGTTGGCCAGCAGCTGGCTGGAGATACGCAGGGTGGCGCGGTCTTCCATCAGGCCGATGTCGTTGATATCCGGCACCTTCGAGCAGCCCACGCCCTGATCGATCCAGCGCACCACGTAGCCGAGGATGCCCTGCACGTTGTTGTCGATCTCGTTCTGCTTCTCTTCCGCGGTCCAGTTGGTGTTCGGCGCCAGCGGGATGGTGAGGATGTCGTCCACCGAGGCGAACTGACGCTGGGCCAGCTCCTTCTGACGCTCGAACACGTTGACCTTGTGGTAGTGCAGAGCGTGCAGGGAAGCGGCGGTCGGCGACGGTACCCAGGCGGTGTTGGCGCCGGCCATGGGGTGGCCGATCTTCTGCTCCAGCATGGCGGCCATCAGGTCCGGCATGGCCCACATGCCCTTGCCGATCTGGGCGCGGCCGGACAGGCCGCAGTTCAGGCCGTGGTCGACGTTCCAGTTCTCGTAGGCCAGGATCCACTTCTGGGCCTTCATGTCGGCCTTGCGGACCATCGGGCCGGCCTCCATGGAGGTGTGGATCTCGTCACCGGTGCGGTCCAGGAAGCCGGTGTTGATGAACACCACGCGCTCGCTGGCGGCCTTGATGCACGCCTTGAGGTTGACGGTGGTGCGGCGCTCCTCGTCCATGATGCCGACCTTCAGGGTGTTGCGCTTGAGGCCCAGCACGTCTTCGACGCGGTTGAACAGTTCGTTGGCGAACGCCACTTCCTCGGGGCCATGCATCTTCGGCTTGACGATGTAGACCGAGCCGGTGCGGGAGTTCTTGCGGGTGGTGTTGCCGTTGAGGTTGTGGATGGCGATCAGGCTGGTGATCAGGCCGTCCAGGATGCCTTCCGGTACCTCGTTGCCGTCCTTGTCGAGGATGGCATCGTTGGTCATCAGGTGGCCGACGTTGCGCACGAACAGCATGGAGCGGCCGTGCAGGGTCAGCTCGGAACCGTCGGCGCGGGTGTAGGTGCGGTCCGGGTTCATGGTGCGAGTGAAGGTCTTGCCGTCCTTGGTGACGGACTCGGCCAGGTCGCCCTTCATCAGGCCCAGCCAGTTGCGGTAGGCGAGGACCTTGTCGTCGGCGTCCACCGCGGCCACGGAGTCTTCGCAGTCCATGATGGTGGTGATGGCCGCTTCCATCAGGATGTCCTTCACGCCGGCCGCGTCGGTCTTGCCGATCGGGCTGTCGCGGTCGATCTGGATCTCGAAGTGCAGGCCGTTGTTCCTCAGCAGCACGGCGGAGGGTTCGCCGGCGCTGCCCTGGAAGGCCACGAACTGTTCGGGCTTCTGCAGGCCGGTGGTGCTGCCGTCCTTCAGAGTGACCTGCAGCTGGCCGCCGACCACGGCGTAGGCGGTGGCGTCGGCGTGGGAACCGCTGGCCAGCGGGGCCGCTTCGTTCAGGAAGTTGCGGGCATAGGCGATGACCTTGTCACCGCGCACCTTGTTGTAGCCCTTGCCCTTCTCGGCGCCGCCTTCCTCGCTGATGGCGTCGGTGCCGTACAGCGCGTCATACAGGGAGCCCCAACGGGCGTTGGCGGCGTTCAGGGCGAAGCGCGCGTTCATGATCGGCACCACCAGCTGCGGGCCGGCCATGACGGCGATCTCGTCGTCGACGTTCTCGGTGGTGACCTTGAAATCTTCCGGTTCGGGCAGCAGGTAGCCGATTTCCTGCAGGAAGGCCTTGTAGGCGGCGGCATCGTGGGGCTGACCGGCGCGGGCCTGGTGCCAGGAATCGATCTTGGCCTGCAGTTCGTCGCGCTTGGCCAGCAGCGCGCGGTTCTTCGGCGCCAGGTCGTGGATGACGCTTGCGGCGCCGGCCCAGAAGGCGTCGGCGTTGACGCCGGTGCCGGGAATGGCTTCGTTGTTCACGAAGTCGAACAGGACTTTGGCGACCTGCAAGCCACCGATTTGAACGCGCTCAGTCATCACTTGCCTCACTTGGATCTGTTGCGTTTTTAGCCCGGATGCGGGAGAAGGGTTCTTCTTGTAGTCCGAGTCGACGGATACTACATGAAGCGTTCGGGAAAAACAGCGCCACCCTTCGTCGAGCCCGTTGTTCTATACCAAAGGTACTTCGAACCCTTGCGAGGATGCCGGGCATGGAACATCTGGTACTGACGGTGGTCGCCCAGGATCAGACCGGGCTGGTGGAACGCATCGCCAGCTGTATCGGGGAACATGGCGGAAACTGGCTGGAAAGCCGCATGGCGCGCATGGCCGGGCAGTTTGCCGGCATCCTGCGGGTCGCGGTGCCCGCCGAGGCCCAGGAGGGTCTGCTGGAGGCGCTGCAGGAGCTGACCCGGCACGACATCCAGGTGGTCGGCGTCGCCGCGGGACCGGAGCCGGTGTGCAACTGGCGGCCGATGCGCCTGGAGCTGGTGGGCGACGACCGTCCCGGCCTGCTGCGCCAGGTGACCCATGTGCTGAGCGAGCAGGGCATCAATATCGAGAGTCTGGAAACCGAGGTCGGCGAGGCGCCGATGGGCAGCGAGACGCTGTTTCGCGCCCGGGCGCTGCTGGCGGTGCCGCTCAGCGTCGCTCCGGAAACGCTCCAGCAGGGGCTCGAGCGTCTGGCCGACGACCTGATGGTGGAGCTGCGCATCGACAGTCAGCCGGCCGAGGTCGGCCTCTAGCGGCGGCGCAGCGTCAGCCAGGCGTCCAGGCTGTAGATCGCCAGCGCCACCCAGATGCACACGAACGAGAGCAGGCGGGCCGAATCCAGCGGCTCGCCGAACAGCAGCACGGCCTGCAGCAGCACCAGGGTGGGCGCCAGGTACTGGAGAAAGCCCAGCGTCGCGTAGGGCAGGTGGCGGGCTGCGGCGTTGAAGCACACCAGGGGAATCAGGGTGACGGGCCCGGCCGCGGCCAGCAGCCAGAACAGGCCGCTGCCCCAGAACGCGGGCTGGCTGCTGAGGGCCGCCGGATGCCAGAACAGCCACAGCAGGGCGATGGGCAGCAGCAGCCAGGTTTCCACCGCCAGTCCCGGCAGCGCCGCCACCGGCGCCTGCTTGCGGATCAGGCCGTAGATGCCGAAGGTCAGGGCCAGCGCCAGGGACACCCAGGGCAGGCTGCCCAGCAGCCAGATCTGCTGCAGCACGCCCAGGGTGGCCAGGCCCACCGCCAGCCATTGCAGCCGGCGCAGCCGCTCGCGCAGCACGATCAGGGCCAGCAGCACGTTGACCAGCGGATTGATGTAGTAGCCCAGGCTGGCTTCCAGCATCCGCTCGTTGTTGACCGCCCACACGTAGATCAGCCAGTTCGCGGCGACCAGCAGGCCGCTGCAGGCCAGCACGGCCAGACGCCGCGGATGCGTGCGCAGCTCGGTCCACCAGCCGGGGTGTTTCCAGATAAGCAGCAGCCCGGCGCCGAACAGCGCCGACCAGAGAACCCGGTGCACGATGATCTCGATCGCCGGCACGTCCTGCAGCAGCTTGAAGTAGAGAGGGAACAGGCCCCAGATGACGTAGGCCGCGAGGCCCAGCAGGTAGCCGCGCCTGAGATCGGTGGATGGCATTGCAGTTCCAGAAGGATGGGCCGCCCGGAGACGGCACGGGGTTAGCCGCAGGAAATAAGCTTGATGCGGCCCTGTTCGTCGGTGTAGAGCGTCAGGCGCCCCGCATCGTATTCCAGGGTCACCGCCATGCCCGGCTCCACCACCCGCACCCGCTCGGCATTGGCCTGGCGGCGAGCCTTCTCCAGGGTGGCCGGCTCCGGGAGCTGGCCGACCAGATGGCCAAGACGCGCAGCGCTGCAGACGCCGGGACGTTCGGCAGTGGGCTGGGATGCGCAGCCAGCCAGCAGGGCCAGCAGTGTCGCGGTCAGCAGAAACCGTTGCATGGATCTCTCCCGAATGTGTGCTGAAACAGACTCCGCTCAGGCGCGCTCGTCGTCACCGCCGGTCAGGCGGGCCAGCTCGCGGCGTACCATGTTGGCGTAGGGCGGCGGACTCAGCCGGTAGAGCTCACCGGCCACCCAGGTCAGCCAGCGCGCGCCGAGCGCGTCGCGCTGCGCCAGCAGACGCCGCGCCTCGGCTTCGGCGCGGTGCCGGTTGACCTCGTGGAACTCGGCGCGCGACTCGGCCTGGCACATGGATCAGAGCACCCGGCTCTCGAAGCGGGACAGTTCCGGCAGCTCCAGCACCAGCTCGTCGCCGCTGTGCAGCGGACCGACGCCGGCCGGGGTGCCGGTAAGGATGACGTCGCCCGGCAGCAGACTGAAGTGACCGGCCATGTGGCGGATCAAGGGCACGATGGGGTTGAGCATCTCGGCGCTGCTGCCGTCCTGGCGGACCTCGCCGTTGAGGGTCAGGCGAATGCGCAGCCTGCTCAGGTCGCTCACCCGGTCGGCGCTGACGAAGGGCGCCAGGACGCAGGCGCCGTCGAAGGACTTGGCGATCTCCCAGGGCAGGCCCTTTTCCTTCAGCCTGCTCTGCACGTCGCGCAGGGTCAGGTCCAGGGCCGGGGCGAAGCCGGAGATGGCGTCCAGCACTTCCTCGTCACTCGGGTTGGGCGACAGGGGTTTGCCGATCAGCACGGCGATTTCCGCCTCGTAGTGCACGGCACCGCGGTCCCGCGGGATCTTGAAACCGCCCTCGAAAGAGACGGCACAGCTGCCCGGCTTGATGAACAGCAGCGGCTCGGTGGGTACCGGGTTGTTCAGTTCGGCGGCATGTTCGGCATAGTTGCGGCCCACGCACACCACCTTGCCCAGCGGGTAGTGGATGCGGGTGCCGTCGACATACTGATGCTGATAGCTCATGGGGTTCGGGCTCCTTGAGCGGTGTGTTTCCGGTTCGGGTCAGGCGAAGATCTTGCCCGGGTTCATGATGCCGTTCGGGTCGAACACTGCCTTGACCGCCTTCATGTAGGTGATCTCGGCCTCGGAACGGCTGTAGCCCAGGTAGTCGCGCTTGGTCATGCCCACGCCGTGCTCGGCGGAGATCGAGCCGTTGTACTTGGCGACGGTCTCGAACACCCACTTGTTCACGGTGGCGCACTTGGCGAAGAACTCGTCCTTGCCCATGTCCTCGGGCTTGAGGATGTTCAGGTGCAGGTTGCCATCACCGATGTGGCCGAACCACACCACCTCGAAGTCCGGGTAGTTGGCCTCGACGATGGCATCGATGTCCTTGAGGAACGCCGGCACCCGGGAAACGGTGACGGAAATGTCGTTCTTGTAGGGCGTCCAGTGGGAGATGGTCTCGGAGATGTATTCGCGCAGCTTCCACAGGTTCTGCAGCTGCTGCTCGGACTGGCTCATCACGCCGTCCAGCACCCAGCCCTGCTCCACGCAGTGCTCGAAGATGGCCAGGGCGTCGTTGGCGACTTCCTCGGTGCTGGCCTCGAATTCCAGCAGGGCGTAGAAGGGGCATTCGGTCTCGAAGGGAGCCGGCACGTCGCCACGGCCGAGCACCTTGGCCAGCGCCTTGTCGGAGAAGAACTCGAAGGCGGTCAGGTCCAGCTTGCTCTGGAAGGCGTGCAGCACCGGCATGATGGCGTCGAAGTCCGGGGTGCCCAGCACCATGGCGGTGAGGTTCTTCGGTGCGCGCTCCAGGCGCATGGTGGCTTCCACCACGAAGCCCAGGGTGCCCTCGGCGCCGATGAACAGCTGGCGCAGGTCGTAGCCGGTGGCGTTCTTGATCAGGTCGCGGTTCAGCTCGAGGATGTCGCCGGCGCCGGTGACCACCTTCAGGCCGGCCACCCAGTTGCGGGTCATGCCGTAGCGGATGACCTTGATGCCGCCGGCGTTGGTGCCGATGTTGCCGCCGATCTGGCTGGAACCGGAGGAGGCGAAGTCCACCGGGTAATACAGACCCTTTTCCTCGGCGGCCAGCTGCAGCTGCTTGGTGACCACGCCGGCCTGGCAGCGGGCGGTGCGGTCGAACTCGTTGATCTCCAGGATCTGGTTCATGTAGTCGAAGGCGACGACCACTTCACCGTTGGCGGCCACCGCCGCAGCGGACAGGCCGGTGCGCCCGCCGGACGGCACCAGCGCCACCTTGTGCCGGTTGGCCCAGCGCACGATGGCCTGCACCTGTTCAATGCTCTTGGGGAACACGATGGCGCTGGGAGCCGGCGCGAAGTGCTTGGTCCAGTCCTTGCCATAGGTGTCCAGGGAGGCGGCATCGGTGAGGACCTTGCCCGGTTCGACCAGGGTCTTCAGTTCTTCGATCAGAGCAGCTTGCAGCATGGCGGAACTCTCGAAACGTTCATGGTCACCCTGAGCACTCTTCAGGTCGTGACCGAGCATGGAAAAAGGAGATCATGCTAGCATACGCACCCCGTTAATCGCGCGCTTCGGCCGATTTCGGGGTCGGCCGTGCGCCGGCCCGGCCAGCCCCTCCCGCTGACCATCCCCCTGCCTATTTCACACGGGATCACAGGTACGCAGATGAGCAAGACCAGCCTCGAAAAGAGCAAGATCAAGTTCCTTCTTCTGGAAGGTGTCCACCAGAACGCGGTGGATACCCTGAAGGCCGCCGGTTACACCAATATCGAATACCTCACCGGCTCGCTGCCGGAGGCGGAGCTCAAGGAAAAGATTGCCGACGTGCACTTCATCGGCATTCGCTCGCGCACCCATCTGACCGAGGAAATCTTCGCCTGCGCCAAGAAGCTGGTGGCGGTGGGCTGCTTCTGCATCGGCACCAACCAGGTCGACCTGAACGCGGCCCGCGAGCGCGGCATCGCGGTGTTCAACGCGCCCTACTCCAACACCCGCTCGGTGGCCGAGCTGGTGCTGGCCGAAGCCATCCTGCTGCTGCGCGGCATCCCGGAAAAGAACGCCGCCTGCCATCGCGGTGGCTGGATCAAGTCGGCGGCCAACTCCTACGAGATCCGTGGCAAGAAGCTGGGCATCGTCGGCTACGGCAACATCGGTACCCAGCTGTCGGTGCTGGCCGAGGCGCTGGGCATGCAGGTCTACTTCTACGACGTGGTCACCAAGCTGCCGCTGGGCAACGCGCAGCAGGTGGGCAACCTGCACGAGCTGCTGGGCATGGTCGACATCGTCTCCCTGCACGTGCCTGAGCTGCCGTCCACCCAGTGGATGATCGGCGAGAAGGAAATCCGCGCCATGAAGAAGGGCGGCATCCTGATCAACGCCTCCCGCGGCACCGTGGTGGAGATCGAGCCGCTGGCCCAGGCCGTCAAGGACGAGCACCTGATCGGTGCCGCCATCGACGTGTTCCCGGTCGAGCCGCGCTCCAACAACGAGGAGTTCGTCAGCCCGCTGCGCGGCCTGGATCGCGTGATCCTGACTCCGCACATCGGCGGC
>Ga0209075_1002648_pt1 | contig 15607 bp, 13 predicted proteins | sample Stecom2011_FD_187523 | JGI IMG/M metagenome (GOLD analysis project Ga0209075, IMG submission 187523) | Agricultural soil microbial communities from Utah to study Nitrogen management - Steer compost 2011 (SPAdes) (version 2) | ecosystem: Environmental > Terrestrial > Soil > Agricultural land...
ACGCCATCAAGTCCTTCGCGCGCAAAAAAAAGCAGCGCCACAAAAACCGCGATAGAACGAAAACTCAAGGTCATGATAAGACTTCATTAAACAAGTTCAAATAGGCTTCAGCAACAGTCCTGTTCTCAAAACGCTCCCTAATCGATAAATATTGCGGGCCATTAAATTGACGCCCCTGCAGGGCCACCTCCCTCATCAAAGCTGTAAGATGTCCCCGCTCAGGAACAAAGAGATGTATATTACCACACGAAGCCAGCTCAGTGATGCCACCGCTTTCTGCCCCCAGTACAAATAAGCCGGACGCCCAGGCCTCAATAACAACACGACCAAAACTCTCTTCCAACAGAGAGGGAACAATCAACACATCAATCTCTTGAAAAAACTCAGCCGCCTGAACCCTGCCCATAAACGCAACAGGCTTACCCTTGCACTTAACTTTCATTTCATTTACGTAGCCTTCATCTCCATCGCCTCCAATCAACAAACGGACATGCAACGAAGAAGGCAAGTCGAGGAATTCATCTACCAGATACCCAGCCCCTTTTTCAACCGAAACTCGTCCGAGGTATCCAAAAACCACATCCCCTCCCTTTTTGGCAGAATGGGCGTGCGTAGCTACTGACATCTGCTTTACACTATTGGGAATAACAGCAGAGCGGGTATTACCGTAAAAATAGCCATGTTTCAAATGTCGATTTAAAATATAGGCGCTGATGCCTACAACTGCACTGACTTTTCTGCTTAGTTGCTTTTTAGGGAAAGAAAAAAGCCTGCAGGTAATACACTGTCTGGTGCAACGTTGCTCCTTTTTAAACATTGTTCCACGCGGACACAACAAGGCATGGTCCCGTAAGGTGTGAACAACAGGTAATCCAGCCCTTGCAGCCTGCTTCCAAACCGAAACCGACCAGCCGGGCAGGTTGTTAGAAAAAAGCACATCGGGACGATACCTTTTAAACAGGCGGCGGAAAAACCAAAAATAGAAAGGATTATAAACATCAATAAGGTGCCATAATAGGCGCAAGGGAGCAAAGCTCCCTCTAACTTTCATAAACCCCTTAACATTTCGAGTCCGCAGATAATGAACAGGAATTCCATTCACCACGCCCCGATGAGTGGAGGGCCCCATACAAACCACCTCTACTTCGTGTCCGGCGTCCCTAAACCCCTCGCAAAGCAATTGAACAGATTTTTCAGCTCCGCCCTGGAAATAGGGATGGTACAATGTGTTGACAACGAGTATTCGCATGCATCGTTTTTAATCTTCAACCCTGTTCCATGCCGCACGTATTTTATGAAAAAGCAGCAAAGCATACCAAAACAGCAGTCCTAAAACAAAGCCTAAAAGGCCAAACCCAACGACAATAACGGAGCGCCTGGGCTCAGATTTCTCAACCGGAATTTTTACCGGTTCCAAAACACTAAAGGCCGGCGTTTCCTTTTTAACTGTCAGCCTTGTTTGCTCAACTTGCTGGGCCAGATTCTGATAAATAGCACGTGTAAGATTGTATTCGTCCGACAATTCCTGAAACCGTGCTGAAATGCGTTCCGACACCCGGTTTCGATGTGCGTCCTGATAGGCGAACAAGCGTTCTTGAGCAAGCTCAAACTCCTTCTTCTTTTCCTCAAAACGTGCCTCCACAAAATCCAAACTATTGCGTACCTGACTGGTTTTGTAATCAATAACATACTCCTGCAACAAATCCACAACTTTTTGCGCAACCTGCGCAGCGACATAAGGATCTTCCCAGCTGAATGCGACGGAAACCAAACCGGTCTTGGTACTCACCTCAACAGAAAGATGACTGCTTACGGTTTCAAAAATATCCAGCTCATCACGGGTCACCGCAATCATTCTTCCGTCACGTTCAGCAGAGGCAGAAAGTTCAGTTTCTTTCAAGGGAAACAGCATCTCCTTAAGTGTCCAGGGAAGACGAAGGGTATATTTCAACAAGACATTGGCTTTTTGATTCTCTTCAAGATGCTTAAAGAGGGTTTTCCCTTCATCTGATCCTGAAAAAGCAAATTCTGTATGCACCAACTCATTCAAAAACGGGTAACTGGAAACAATATTGGGGTACAATTCCGGTGCAATACCACTACTGTTGCCCATCATCCCAGCCAAATCAACTCCTGCCAAACTTGCCAGGCCTCCCAATTGTCCCAAATCCCTCTGATCCTCCACCTGTGGCAATAACACAGCACCTGCCCGGTACTTTACCGGCGACAGCATCGCTATCAGAACACCCAGAACTACAAAAAGTCCGAAAGTAATTAAAACGATACGCCGCCCAAGCCAAATATTCTTCATCAAGGCGATCAGGTCAACCCGATCCCCATTAAGCACAGGCAACAAATCTTTATTCCTTTCTGACTTAAGCATAGCAAATTAAATAACATTGTATTGAACATCCTGCTGAATCAAACAGCGAACAGTTTCCACAGATGGGGCGACCATAATAGACGATTCTTTTGCGCGCTTAATAAGCGGCAAATCATCGTGATGGTCTGTAATGACGACGTCAATCGACACCTCACGCTTGGCTAAAAAAGATTCGACATAAGCCAGTTTATTTTCCCTGATGTTTTCTACCCAACTGCCGTCGGCATAGTTGCCATTCACCGAAGCTGTGGCACATACCGCATCAAAACCATATTTTTCTCCTATCAGGCGAGCATAAACCAAGGGGGCGGCTGTAGCCAGACAAGTATAATAGCCCATCTTCCGGTACTTTTCAAACAAATCGAAAACCGCTGGATTAACACCTTTTGACAAAAGCGTCGCAAAAGCATGTAACTGGGTTTCATCAAGTCCTCTTTCCTGCAAAACCTTTCGTTTGAATGTGGAATGACTGTATAAACGAAGTTTCCGACCCATAAGGAGCAATAGTAATCTTAGGAAGCCAACAAAACGCAGCCGTGAAAGCGCACTTTTCGCAAGGAAAAAGAAATAGCGCTCGAAGGAATTTCCCAACAAAAACGTTCCGTCCAAATCAATAACAATTCCTTTTACTTTCATAGCTGCCCAGCTTTAGTATAATTCTTTCCCATTCCGCCCTTGGTGTCAAAAGACCAGGGAAAACGAATCAACACTCTGTTGTACAAGAGATACTCCACATCCACCAAGGGCTTCCTGTGTGCTTTGGTAATTACAGCACAGCGCTGCTGGTTGCCCTCACCAAAACCGGAACTAAAAAAATCCAAAACACACTTCAGCGTAGCTCCCGTATCTACACAATCATCCACCAATAAAATCTTGCGCTGCCCCTCATTCAAAAAAGAACGAATATCATCGGGAATAATAAAGTTGCTTTGTCTTTTCGGCACCCTGAACTTACTAATCAGCTCCAACACCATGACTTCGAGAACCCGAAGAAAATTCAAAATAGGCTCTGGCAACACCCGCAAAATCTGACGCAGGTTAATCTTCCGTTTTATCTCCGTTCCTCCCCGCTCTATGCTGACTTCAAGATATCGGACTTTCCCGTCCCCGTTCAAGGCAGTGTGCACCCTTTTTCCAACATAGCCCCCTCCGGTCCGGATCCCAACCACCAAGTCGGGCCGATAATCCTTCGCAACCAGGTGAGCCAATCGTTTGCACTCGGCTTCAAAATCATTCTCAAGCAGTGTAACCACCTTCATTCATCAATGTTTTATATAATCCATACGTTTCTTTTGCACACTGGTTCCAGGAAAACATTTCTGCTCGTTCAAAACCAGATTGTTGCATGGCACGCAGGCGTGCATCGTCCTCAACAAGTCGATCAAGCGCACCAAACACAGCCTCTTTATCCCTGGGATTGACGCAAAAACCAGCAGCTCCCGCTATTTCGGGACAAGCTGTTGTAGTTGAAGTTAACACGGGACATCCTGCTGCCATAGCTTCTAAAATTGGCAGACCAAAACCCTCACCGTGACTAACAAAATAGAATAAGCGTGCCCCATTGTACAAAAGGTTTAATTGTCTGTTGTCAACATTCTGCAAAACCCTGATTTCCGAATGACTGGCCAGCAAGCCCTCCAGCCTCGGATTCGGGAAGGCCGAATCCGGCTTTCCAACCAGCACCAGCTTCAATCCTGATTTATCGGTCCGATTTACAAACCAATCCACCAGGGTCTCCAAATTCTTCATAGGCGCAAAACGGCCTACAAACAAAACATATGGCCCGGTAAAACCATAGTGCTGTTGAAGCTCGTCGGCTACTTTCTTTCGGTCCTCAATAAAATAAAAATCCTCCGATGCGGCCTCGTAAATCACCGACACTTTTCTCTTCAGGAAAGGATAATGTTCCTCTATACGATTTTTGGAATAATTAGATACAGTAATTATATGATCCGCTTTGGGTAGGCTCCAAGCCGATAATAATTCAACCCCCTTCCTTAAGCGCAATGGGAAAAACTCCGGATGCGTCTTAAAAAGGATGTCGTGAATGGTAACGACTTTCTTACAGGAGCTCGACTGAAGTCCGGTCAGATAGTTGGTATGTAAGATATCCAGTTTATACTTTTTTTCTGCTCTGCCATAGCCCCAAAGAACATTAGCTGGAGCAAAATTGGAAGACAAAGGCCCATGATGCACAGATCCTGAATTCATGCCTTCCGGAATCCCTCCTTTATTAAGAAGCAGCAAGCGATCAGAATGCATTAAGGGAAGCAGCCCCTTAACCAACTGTGTGGTATAACTGGCGGTACCCTGGTCTATTTTAGACAAAAAACGCGCATCCAATCCTACTACCATAACAAAAGCCTCATTCTAAGATTCTATAATGAATTTATCAGGGTAGCCAAAGTTAGCGCAATTGTGGATATTCCACTGCCAATCGCAATCCATGCAGTCACAGGTAAAGGATCACGATCAGGTTTCTGGGGCACTACAATTTCACTCCCGGGCGTCACCTTAGGATAAGAACGAACAAAAAGAAACGAGCTGGTCGCACCCGCACTTCCATTAGGATAAATCACATAGGTTCGGTTCTTCTTCGCCCGCAAGGCAAAACCACCACTGTTCTTGACATAATACTTTACTCCACGACCTTCAACATAGGGCATACTTAAGGGGTTCAAAACACCTCCTCCCACTTGGATGGTCTGATTGCGTCGCGGTATAACCAATTCATCACCATCCCGCAAATAAATGTCGTCTCTCCCACCGGGTTTAGCCAGCGCCTCCGCCAGATCAACCCCGACTACTTCAAAATCCATCAGCTCGGTATCTCCTCCCTCATTCTGTGCTCTGGCAAATTCTCTCAAACGGTTTTCCTTAGCACTTAATCGTATGGGACGGGTCAACATAGCACCATCGAGATAGGCCTCATTCGTAAAACCTCCTGTCCTTTTAATCAAGTCGGAAAGCCGCTCATTCTTCTTAACAAGGGCATAATCTCCTGAGTAGTGCACCTCGCCCGAAACTCGCACGGTTCCCTCCTTAATGCCACCCGGAGCCCTTCGAATAAACACCTCATCAAAGGGCTGCAATTCAAATGCCGCATCGCTGCTTTCCAGCGAAAGGGAACGAGGAATGCTGAACTGAAACAAGTGAGCGGTTCTTTCACCAGGCTGACCAGCCTCCTCGTAACTTAAACGACGGGTCACCTCAATATAGCTTTCCGAGGCCAATTCTTTAAAGCCTCCCGCAAGGGCGATCACATCCCCCAGGGTCATCGCTTCTCTATAAGCATGCACTCCGGGACGCTGCACCTCTCCTTTTATCGAAACAGAACGCTCCTCTCGCAAATCTTCAATCGAAAATATTTGTACCACATCTTCCCGCTTCAAAGCCAGGTCATCCCTTCCATTGACCACATCACCTACCCTAAAACTAACATTGGACAAACTCAAATCATCATTCCTCCGCATAATCAACCCGCGTTCCACGAAGGCGTCTTCACGTAAGCCATCTGCCTTCTCCAATAAATGACTCAACATCATGCCCTCCTGCAACTCATAAGTCCCGGGACGAAACACGGCGCCATTAATGGTAATTCGATTGGTAAATCGATCGAGTATTTCTCCAACAAAAATACTGTCCCCACTCTGGATTTTAATTTCTGAAAATTCATCCGGAGAAACGTCCAAAACAGCCCGTTCACGACCCGTATTTCGGTGCAACTCAATTCTATTACGATAAGCCTTTTCGTCAAAGCCGCCCGCATACTCAATCAATTTTTCAAGAGTTTCCCCCTCCCCTGCTTCAAAAATACCATTCCTAATAAAAGCGCCGCCCACACGCACTCTCGATTGATAGGTGGGCACCATCAGGACATCTCCATTATTGAGAGCCACATCCACTGAACCGTTCCCGTTAATCAGATAATCGTAAACATCCAGGCGATGTACCACCTCCCCATCCCTAATTACTCGGATGTCTCTGAAGCTGCCCTTAATGTTGGGCCCGCCAGATAAAAACAGGGCATTAAAGGCCGTAGCCGTACCAGGCAAATTAAAGGTCCCCGGCACAAAGACTTCACCCACCACACTAACAGTAATGGGTTGAATGTTGCCCAGATGAATGTTGACAAAGGTTCTGGGGGGGGTGTCCAGCAAATCCCGATAAATTAAAGCCAGCTTCTCCTTTATCAGTTGGCGCGCATCGGCCAGGCTGCGGCCACCAACACCAACCGGACCGGCATTAGGTATGCGTACTTCACCATTCTTATCAACAATCAAAACATAGCTTTGCTGAGAAGCACCATAAACATCAACCCTGAACTCATCCCCAATCCCAACCATATAACGCTCGGTTACCGGATAATTGGCATTCGGCTGAAAGGAAAGATTCTCGCTATTGAACAAGCGAAAGCCAAACAAACGAGTTTCCTCTTCACTGGGAACAAAAAATGCTTTTGATGAAAACAAATCCTCTCCGCCAAACAAAAAGTCTGAAGACATGCCGCTTTCAAAATCCACACCTGTTTCTGAACTCCTGGAGCCATCCAAACGAGAGGTCGTTACCGTATTTATTCTTTGCCGAAGCAAGGCGATTTGCTCTTCACTGACACCTCGGGCACGAGCAAGAGCGAGCGCCTGGTCTTCACTCATTCCTCTTTTTTGCATCTCTGTTATCAGCTGCATAATTTGTCCCTCACTTAATGCTGAAACATCAATAGCAGCAGGATTAATGTTTTGGGCAGGCAAAACATTAACCAAGAGAAAAAGCAAAACAACACCTATCAATCTCATATTCAGCACATTTTTAAACCGTATTGACACCCGGACCAAACAGCAAAGGCAACAAAATAAAAAAACAATTAACCAGCCAAGCGGTTTTCTTGGACTAAACGTAAAAACTCTTGAAAAATTGCAAATTTAATCAAATTTACCTTTCATGCAATCCAGGCGACGAACCACCTCTTCCTGGCCAAGTAACTCAACAATGGCAAACAAGTCCGGGCCAAATGCGCCCCCCGTTAATGCCAGTCGAAGTGCATTCGCCACAGCGCCAAAGCCCAAGCCACGCTCCTGCATCAAATCAGATGCTTTTTCTTTCAATAAGGTTGCTTCCCAAGAGGTACACGACGCAAACAATCCTGCAAGGTCCTGCATAAACACCGGAATTTCACCCTTCCAGCGCTTTTGCAACACTTTGGGATCATAGTCGACCGGTGCCTGGAAAAAGAAAAACGACTGCTCCCACAATTCAGGCACAAACTGCACCCTCTCCTTCACCAAAGCCACCACCTTTTCCACATAAGGGCGCTCCGCTTTTATACCTCTTTCCCTGAGCAGAGGCATGAAAAGTCCGGCCAAATCAACATCGCTCTTTTGCTGCAAATACTGTTGATTGAACCAACGCGCCTTATCCGGATCAAACCGCGCCCCCGATTTGTTCACCCGGTCCAAAGAGAAAACCTTGGTCAACTCTTCAAGTGTAAAGAGCTCCTGATCCGTACCCGGATTCCATCCCAGCAAAGCCAGCAAATTATTTACAGCCTCCGGAAAATACCCCGACTCTCTGTAGCCGGCGGACACCTCTCCCGAGGCGGATGTATATTCCAGTGGAAACACCGGAAACCCTTCCTTATCGCCATCTCTTTTGCTCAACTTGCCCTTACCATTGGGTTTTAAAATCAAGGGCAGGTGCGCAAAAGCAGGCATACTGTTTTCCCAGCCAAAAGCCCGGTAAAGCATAACATGCAGTGGCAACGATGGCAGCCATTCCTCTCCACGAATTACATGGGAAATCTTCATCAGGTAATCGTCCACGATATTGGCCAGATGATAAGTGGGCAATTGATCGGTCGACTTAAACAGCACCTTATCGTCAAGTGTATTGGTATTAAATACTACCTTGCCACGCACCAAGTCCCTGGCCTCCACTTCCACATTCTCCGGCATCTTAAAGCGCAGCACATAAGGCACGCCTGCAGAAAGCCGCTCCTGCACCTCCGTTTCAGACAAATTCAAGGAATTATTCAACCCTCCACGGGTATGCAAGTCGTAGGCAAATGTCCTTTTATCCGCTTCAGCAGTTGCACGCAGCGCATCCAACTCTTCCGGAGTATCAAAAGCATAATAGGCCCAGCCACGCTCCACCAACAAATCGGCATACTGCTTATAAATGGACTTACGTTCACTTTGCTTATAAGGCCCATAAGATCCACCTTCCTTCACCCCCTCATCAACCGTCAGACCCAACCACTGCAAGGCTTCGTTTATATACTCCTCAGCTCCCGCCACAAATCGTGTGCTGTCGGTATCCTCTATGCGCAAAATAAAAGTCCCCTTATGCTGGCGGGCAAAAAGGTAATTAAAAAGTGCGGTGCGTACGCCTCCAATATGCAAGGGTCCGGTGGGACTGGGAGCGAAACGCACACGAACAGACTGTGAACTCATAATGGCAAAATTTTAGCCTACAAAGTTAATCAATTCGAGAGGCAAGCCTTAGAATCGGGCCATAAACTTTTTCAAATCTTCCTTCCATTTACAGTTCAAACTGCTTCCAAACACACGACGAATGGTTTTGCTGATTTTACTATTGAGCGAATTGGGCTCCGCAAACTTATCTTTTCGGGGGACCCGCCAATCTTTCCCGTACAATTTTACAAGTACGCTCTCGGCTTGCCGCGGCACCCTGGTTTCCACCCCTAAAAAGGGAAATGAATCGGTCTCCTCCAAATAGCGCGCCGGCAACTCGAAATCATCTCTGGAAACGCGAACCCGTCTTCCTCCCCACTTTTGTCGTTCCACAAAAAAGTAAACATCAATGTACTCATTCTTTCGCATAAGGGATATGTAAGAACCGGGGAACCGAACCACCTCCAGCCCTTTCTCTTTCAAACGGGGCAACAGGCGCAAAAAAGCATCGACATCCTCATTGAGCAAAAAAATATCCGTATCCTCATCATGCGGAATGAAGCCCTTTTCACGAATGGCCCCCAGCAGAGTACCAAATATCAGGCCGTAGCGCAAACCGGAAGTATGAACCACATCCTGAAACAATCGAAAATTCTCTTCCGCAACAGCCAAATCCATAGCTTTCATACCATGCACAAGTTTCTGCTCCTGAAAAAAAAATTTCTCTCCATCTATCAATAAGTAGTTCTCCATTTACAACAGTTTATATTTCCTACAATAAAAAAGACGATAAATCATAACAAATGAACTGGATGCGACGGTGGAGAACGTAAGACTATATAGTCCCAAAGAGCCAAACAGCCATAAGAAAAGCACCCAGGTCAAGTAAAACAAACTGCCCCAAATAATGGAGGCATTGAACTCATTTTTATAGCCCATGGCTAAAAGCATGGGCGCCCCCAAAAACACAGAAACCAACTCAGTCAGTGCCGAAACACCCAAGATTCGGAGAACGGGAAAAGCAGGCAGCAAGTCGCCCCCCGCCAGTTTTTCAATGGCCCATCCTCCTCCCAGATATACCAAAAAATATCCCAACACATAGGCCCCCAATAAAAATCTTATGGTTTTTACCACCAAAGCAACATTCTTTGTTTTGGACACGTTGGGATAAAGCACCTGGTTGAAGATATTGAAGGGCATCTTCATCACAGAAACCAACTTCTCCGCCAAATCATAATATGCGACCTCTGTATAACCAAGGAAACTGCCAATTAAAACGACATTGGTTTTGTTGATGGCAAGAACGGAAACTCTGGAACCAAAAAATGGCAGACTGTTAACTAAAGCCTGTTTCAGTCCTGACAAAGAAGGCAGTTTAAAGCGTACCCGGTAATGCAGGCCCATAATGGCCAATCCAAGCAAACTGCTTAACACCGCCCCAATACTTGTCAACAATGGAACCAGCACATAATCCTCCGGCGCCTTCACCGCCACAAAAATCATTACCAAAAACAAAAGGCGGGCCCCCACATTCAATAGGGTTATAAACTTCATCTTTTCTACCGCCTGAAAATAAAAACGCGGATTAAGGGCCGTATCCAACAACATCCCCAGTGAAGCCAAATACAACCACCCATGCGCCTTCAAAGCCGGAACAAAAAAGACCAAGGCAAACAAAGCAACAAAAGCCACCAATGTCAGCAGCAACTTGGCTACAATTACGGTAGATACCGTTTTGGACACTTGCGACAAATCATCCCTGTTCACCGAAATTTCACGGATCTCAGAAATATTGAACCCAAAATCGATAAAAACATTGAAATACACCACCACCGCATTGGCAAACGCTACCACACCATACAATTCGGCACCCAACACACGGATCAGGTAAGGATAAGTAATTAAGGGCAGCACCAACTGAAAAACCTGTAAAACGGCCAGGTAATTAAAGTTGAAAATCAAAGCTCTTTGATGATTTTGCAAGCCCTTCCACATAATCAATGTAAGCCCTTTCTATCGGTTATTAAATTGAAAAAAAGCATCCAAAACACCGGCATCCACCTCAAAAGGATTGTTTTTTAAACGCTCCACATTGACATTGGCTACGGCTGCATCGAAGTTTTCCCTATTGATGCCCAAGGCGCGGAAATTCAACTCAAGCCCCAGAGCTTCGGCAAAGAGCGCCACCGTTTCACTCAAGCTATCGGTAGAACAGTTCAGTACTGCCGCAACTCTTTGCAATACGGCTTGCACAAAAACTGCTCCACGAACATCGTTGCAGCGCTCGTCGGGAGCTGACCGGTGATAATCAATAAAAAATGGCAACGACAAGCCAACGGCATGCCCGTGTGGCAATCCCTTCGTTTTGGTAAAACCATAAGAAAGTGCATGTGGGGCGGTTGTTTTTGTTATATTGATGGCCCTGCCCGCCAGATTTGCTGCAGTGGCAACAGCCCAATAGGAAGCATCCGGCCTGGACCAAACAACCTCCTCCAAATGAGTCCACAATAAGCGGAGCGCACTTTCAGCCAGCTGCATTGAGTGCGGTGTCGCGTTGACATTCCACATCGATTCCAGGGCCTGTGCAAAAGCATCCATACCCGAAACCGCTTTTTGATAGGCACTTTGACTTTGTTGCAACTCCGGATCTATCAACACAAAATGCGGCAGCAACCTGGCGTCAGCAATAGAATATTTTTGCAAGCCTTCGTAAACCACAGCAAAATGCGTTGCCTCCGTCCCGCTACCGGCTGTAGTCGGCAAGCAAACCAGGGGTTGGGGTTCAAAACAATAAATTAAACCTCCCCCTTTAAAGGAAAAGTGCTGCATATCCACCTCCCGATAATAGGAAATCAGCTTGGCCATATCCATAACGCTCCCCCCACCAATGGCAAGGATACAACTGCAAGCAGAATCCTTAAATGCAGCTACACCTTTCTTAACATCAGCAATATCAGGATTTGGGGAAAAATCATAGAAATGGGTCAGACTGAACCTTGTCAACAGCTCATTCACAAGAGTCTTGGCCCCGGATGCTTCGAAAGATTGCCGCCCCCTCACCAGGAAAACCCGCCTGGCCCCTAATTGCTCCAGAATGAAAGGCAACTCCCTGGATGCACCCGGATATATTCGCGTTTCACTACTCATGTCGCTTCAGGAATTGCATCAGGGCAGATTTGTTTGATTTTGGCGACTCTGTAGGCCGCCCCAAATCGGATCGCGCTCCTTTTCGTATTCTCAGTTCCAACAGTGCCAACCCGGCTCCCTGATTCAACAGGGTCATACCGGCTGCCACTGCTGCCTCATCACTTGCTTTTCCGGCAAAGCCAATGCCACAGCCCCGGGCCACGGCTTCAAAGTCCACCTTGTCGCCCACCGTTGGCTGCCCTCCCACGGAATCATGCGCCGCATTATTAAACAAAACCACACGCAAGTTAGCTGGCGCACTTTGCCCGGCTACGGCGTAGGCGCCCAAATGCATCAAGACCGAGCCATCCCCATCCAGACAATAAACCGGTCGCTCTTTTTGTGCAAGCGCAAGGCCCATAGCAATGGGCAACGTATGGCCCATCGAACCTACCGTAAGAAAATCCCTTTCGTGACCCTGGCCCTTCTTCTCTCTAAGCTCAAACAGTTCTCTGGAGAGCATTCCCGTAGTGGAAACCACCACCGAATCCGCAGGAAGATGATTCAACACCTCCTCCAAAGCAGCCTCTCTGCTCATCTCCCCAAGATTAGGGGAAGGTTTCTTCAATGCATAAGGCTCAAATGCCCCTTTGCGCACCAAAAGGGCCACAGGCGCATTCAGTGCCAATGCTTTTTCCCGGGCCTCCTTCAGCACTGCCGAAAAATCACTTTCCTGATCCAACAACAGGTAAGGCAGCTCCATGGCATCCAACAAGGCAGGCAACACCCTGCCTTGCTTAATGTGCTGAGGCTCATCCTTGACCCCCGGCTCACCCCGCCAACCAATCATCACTAGCATGGGCAGCGAATAAACCTCCCTGTCGGCCAAAGAAAGCAAGGGGTTAACGGCATTTCCAATGCCAGAATTTTGCATATAAATCAAAGGAATCTTTCCCGTTGCCAAATGGTAACCGGCGCCCAATGCAACAGCGCCCCCTTCATTGGCCGTAATGATGTGGCGATCTCCCGGAGCATGCTCCGTAATATAGGCACAAATATCCTTCAGCAGAGAATCAGGAACGCCGGCAAAAAAATCAATGCCACCATCGTTCAATGCTTTGTAAAACTGAGCTACTGGTATCATGAGCAACTTATTTGGTCCCCGGTATCAGGGTTAAAATTTCTTTTATCGACATACACTTATCACTCGCTTCCAAGGAACGTCCGTGACTCAAGATGGACTGCGCCACATCCATCATCGCCGGATAAGAAGAACGCAACATATGATTGGCATATATCACCACGTTGACACCCCACGACTGCAATTGCTCCTCCGTTATATGGTTGTAGGTAGAGGGCACTACAACAATAGGAGTCTGACCATCCTTTGCCCTAAATGCTGCACAGAACTCACGAATGTCCTCTCCCGACTTCTCCTTACTGTGTATCATAACGCCATCGGCCCCTGCCTCCACATAACTGAATGCACGCGAAAGCGCATCGTCCATACTTTTCCCACATATCAAGCTCTCAATACGTGCAATGATCATAAAATCATGGGTGACCTGAGCCTTTTTACCGGCCTGAATTTTATAAACAAACTCCTCAATGGAAGCCTGTTCCTGCAGAACCTCTGTACCAAACAAAGAGTTCTTCTTCAATCCCACCTTGTCTTCAATGATGATGGCCGAAACCCCCAAACGTTCAAGGGTCCGCACAGCAAACACAAAATGCTCGGGTTTGCCTCCTGTATCCCCATCATAAACAATGGGCTTGGTGGTGCACTCCAACATGTCGTTGATGGCGTGCAAACGGGTGGTCAAATCCACCGCCTCAATATCGGGCTTTCCCTTTGAGGTCGAATCGGTCAAACTGGAAGACCACATGCCATCGAATTCCACCTTGTGTCCATTCCGCTCCACCACTGCATGCTCACAAATCAAGCCGGTGAGTCCACTGTGCGATTCCAGAATGCGTACCAGGGATTTTGCAGAAATCAATCGACGCAAGCGCTTCAACCGGATATCCGGCGTAGTGCCAATTTCTTTAATACTGCTGTTCAGCTGGGTAGAAGATATGCCCTTTGTATAAGGAACATCTATCACCACGCCACCCCATTCGGCACAGACCTCAATCACCCGTTCTCTGACCTTCTGCTGTACACCCTCTTTCCAATCGTCTCCATGAACCACAAAATCAGGTTTCACCAAACGCAAGTTGGGTTCATAATCAAGTGTAGTTTGCGGAATAACCTTAGCTACCCCCTTAATATTCTCCACAACAACTTTACGCTGCTCATAAGTCATATAAGGCAGACGCTTATAACTGGCAATGGCCGCATCGGTCAACAAACCCACAACAACTTCCCCCAATTTTCGGGCTTCGTTCAAAATGTTCAAATGACCCGGATGCACCAAGTCCGCACTCATACCTACATAAACAACTTTTTCCATATAGTATCTTCCAATATTCAATTAACTAACTCTTTCTCCGGTAAAGATGTTGTCCACCTTCAGTGCAAGGGCTTTCCTCCCTGAGCGACCCGCTTGTCGCAAACGTTCCATTAAACCAGGGTCGGCCCAGGCTTTCAAAAACAAAATCTTTAGGTCCTCATAAGTAGAAAAACGAAGCACCTGATTTTCTATTTCCTCCATGCCCATAAAATTCGCAGGCAATATTCCAGGTTTGGCATAGCTCAGTAAAATAAAGCTGACCCCAGTTTCCTTCGTCTGTCCATAAATTTCCGTCTGCCCATAGCGGGTTTGAAAACCCACCTTAAAATCCGACATGATAAAATCAGCCCCTTTAAGGCAGGCATGGTACTGCTCTTTCGGAATGTAGTCCTCAAAAACCATAATATTGCTCAAGCCAAGCTCCTTGACCTTTGCCACAACAGCCCTGCCGTAATCATCCTCCGGACGGCCCAATAAAACCACATTAATCTTAGCCCGAAGCAGCTCATCCTGAGCAGCACGAAGCAAGCCTTCATAACGGCGTCGGGCACTCACAGTGCCCGGCACCACAACAGACAAGGGGCGCCCCCCTGCAGGCAAATCCTTTTCATCCACTTCCTCCCCCCAACCAAAAGGTACAAAATAAAAAGCCTTATTGCGACAATGCGCCTCCCCATAGGCTTTCATTCGACTACCCACAACCACAAAACGCTTGAATAATTTAAGAATAAAGCTGCGCAAGCAGGAATGCATAAAGCCCCCAAAACCATACGAAAAACGAGGTTCTACCCAACTCTTTAAATTGTGTACAACCAAATAAACACGCTTTCTCCAGGGAAAGAAAAAAGGCAACCACAGCAGATAGCGCCCTGTAACCTCATCAATAACCACCGTATCGTAAGATCTCATACGCCAAAGCAACAACAACAAAGAAGGTGCATTAACCTTCACACCTCTTTGGCGATAGTCGCTAAAAAACCGTGGACTGTATAAATCGATTTGCGCACCTTCCGGAACCTGGCCCAAAAGCACCTCCAAAAAAGAAGTATGTGTATGCACAAAAAAATATATCCCTATTTTCACCAGTTGTCGCCATTTGCTTTACAATCTGCAAAGTTAAACAAATCAAAACAACGCCCAACAACCCGCGCCAGGTAATCGCGCAAAGTCCCTACACCTCCCGCAACAGCGCCAGCAGGTCGGCCGTCGACAGGCGGGCACTCTGGTCGGTCCCC
>Ga0209075_1002650_pt1 | contig 15599 bp, 14 predicted proteins | sample Stecom2011_FD_187523 | JGI IMG/M metagenome (GOLD analysis project Ga0209075, IMG submission 187523) | Agricultural soil microbial communities from Utah to study Nitrogen management - Steer compost 2011 (SPAdes) (version 2) | ecosystem: Environmental > Terrestrial > Soil > Agricultural land...
AGAAGCAGAAAGTTATGATGGACCTTCAATTATCGTTGCTTATTCACCATGTATTGCTCATGGTATACAAGGAGGCTTAGGAAGAAGTCAAGAACAAGCAAAACTTGCAGTTGAATGTGGATATTGGACGACATTTAGATTTGATCCAAGATTAGAAGCAGAAGGCAAGAATCCGTTCAAGATTGATTCAAGAGAACCTCAATGGGATAAATATGAAGATCACTTACTATCTGAAAGAAGATATGCACAATTAAAGAATGTTAATCCAGAAGAAGCGAAAGAATTACTAGAATTAAATAAACTAGAATCACAAAGAAGATACAAAATGTATAAACGCTATGAAGCAATGGATTATTCAATTCAAGAATAATAAAATAAACTGGCTGAGTTTTCTTAGCCAGTTTTTTTGTTGTCTATAAAATAAATTAATGCCTAATTACAAATTAATTTGTCCTTAGGCGAATGCATAGGCATTTATATCTAAAGCTAATATAATGAAAATAACTGATTATATAAGAATGCCTAATTTGGTCAAGATCATAAAGTATCTTAATAAAAAGGTGAAATAATGCCAAAAAAGTCAACTGAAATAACAAATTTATATAATGACATTTTAAATATGATTTATAAGGCTTTAAAAAAGGAAGATTTTCAAAAAATTTTAAATAGCTTTTTTCCTAATAAAACAAAAAATATAAAAGAAGCAAAGAAAATCGCATCTACTCAGATTGATAAAGAACAGGGTTTAAAGGAAAAGCTATTGGAAAATAGAAAAAAACCAATTGCAAATGAAGCATTGGTTCTCTTTATTCTATTAGTTATTATTTTAGTGTCACTTAATAAAGCCCATTAAAAATTTGTTGCATAGGCTGTTTTTAAAGGAATTATAAAAAAAGCTCCTAATCTTAATTAGGAGTATTTTCATATGAAATATAAATAAGCTTAGTTATGTTTCTCTTTATTTTTGGGAATAAAAATTTTATTAAATACTAAAAATTGTAGTGGTAAAATAATTAATGTTACAGGAATAGGGATGAAAGGAATTAAAAATTCTAAGTTAAATTCTTTAAAAATAAATTCAAATAGTATTACTAAAGCATTATTTAAAATCAACTTAACTGCAAATGTTAACATTGATAGCCAAAAAGAAGTATTGTTCATTTTAGTTTTATAAGTAAATCTTGCATTGGCCCAATAGGAAAAAAGTGAAGCTACGATAAAGGCAATAGTATTTACAATAATGATATGATATATATTTAATAATGCATTATATATTATTAAATGCACTAATGTATTTAATCCGCCAATAATACAAAATGTAATAAAAGTGCGATTAAATATTTTATTGATTAATTTTTTCATCATCAGTACCTATATTCGATTTTTTTGTTAAGTACATTGGTCTTTTTAGGCCTTGATCACGAACATCATATAATAGTCTAATTAAAAATCTAAGCGTAATTAAAATCAATAATGCAAATAAATCAATCTTAATTGCAAGGTAACTAATTGAATTTAGGATACCATATACTATATCATATATTAAAAACCCTAGGGTAATTATAATTGCTACTGAAGGAACTAAAAGATAGAAATGGCTAAACTGACGAATTCCCGATAAAGCATATTTAAAAAGTTTGATAAAGGACCATTTCGTTTTTCCCGCGGCTCTCGGAATATAATCATATTCAATACATTTTTTATCAAAACCAACCCAAGAAAAAATACCTTTAGTAAAGCGATCATTATCTTCTATTGCTAGAAAAGCATCAATTACATTTTTTTCTAGTAAACAATAATCTCGTGATCCTTGGGCAAGGTTTTTATCTCCGGTTAAAAAGGCATAAATTCGATAGAAACATTTTGCAAAAAAACTCTTTAATAAAGGGTCGCCTTTTCTAGTGCGATGTTTTGCATAAATATGTTGATATCCTTCTTCATAATACTTAAGCATTTCCGGAATTAGATTTGGCGGATCCTGAAGGTCAGCATCCATAATAATCGCAGCATCAGATTCGAGTTTCTTTGCTGCTTCAAGTCCAGCATACATTGCTGATTCTTTGCCGAAATTACGCGAAAAAGAAATGTATTTTACCCTATTATCCTTTTTATTTAATTCTTTAATAATTTTTAAGGTATTATCTTTGGAACCATCATCTACAAAAATAAAGTTATATTGATAATTCATATCAATATTTTCAATTAATTCATCATAGAAAATAGTTAAGACATCCTCTTCATTAAAACAAGGGATTATTATTGTTATTTTTTTCATACTTGGCTCTCTCCTAAATCATAAATACAAGTAATTATATCATACGGGGAGAAATAAATCAAAATGAATTGAAAAAAACACAAAATAGTGATAGAATGAATAAGAAATATGGTGGTATTATGAAAAAATATGCAAACAATATTTATTTTCTCTATACAATAGTTTTTATTCTGATATTTACAATCGGCATAATACCGTTAAATGTTAGCAATAATACTGTTTTTGGGCTGGGCTATTTTAAGGACGAGATAAAGCAGCATTTAGTGTTTATGTATGATTATGTAAACGAAATAAAGACAGCGTTATTTTCCGGTGGAAAGATTCAATTATATCGATATAACTTAGGACTAGGCTCTGATTTTGTTTTAAGTTATACTTACTACTCATTATTTGATCCATTAACGATTATTGCTTATATCATTCCCTTAAAATATATTGAGGTTAGTTACTATCTATTGATTGTTATTAGGCTATATTTATCAGGAGTTTTTATAATCCTTCTTGCAAAGAAATTCGCGATTAATAATAAATATGCCCTGCTTGGGGTGGGAATCTTTTATACTTTCAATGTTACAGTCCTTTATACAGCTCTTAGACACCCGATGTTTATTAATGGGCCAATGTTATTACCATTAATAATTTTAGGTGCAGAAAAAATAATAAGAAATGAATCACCATTCCTTTTAATTTTTACGGCCTTCTACGCTCTTATAGCGCAGTTCTATTTTTTTGTTTATACTTGTTTTGCTTTTGAGCTGTTTGTGTTATTGCGTATTTGGGGTATGAAAGAAAACAAACTAAAAATTTTTCTTAGGACAAACCTTATTTTCTTGTTAGGCTCCCTATTAGGCAGTTTTGTGTTGGTGCCACAGCTAGTAGCAGTTTTAACTGGCAGTAGAATTGGGTCAAAAGGATTTATTTCATTTGGTGGAATAGAGCTTGGGGGTATATTAAGTTCTTTTTATATCCCTGTAGTTGGTAGATATTACTCGTCAGGGCTTGGAAATATATTTGTCCTCTTTGTTGTAATTACCTACATTGCAAACAACAATAACAAAACATGGGAAGCAAGGTTTTTTATTATTACTTCGCTTTTAATCTTCATATCGTATTTTGGTTACGCGATTAATGCCTTTACATATGTAAATAATCGTTGGTCATATATTATGAACTTGCCAGCTGCACTTATATTAGGCAAAGTAATTGCTAATAATAGCGTTGAAGATGAGGCAATAAATATGGCAGGTAAATTTATTATATATGGAATTTGTTTAATTTTTGTATTGTTTTTGATGGGGATTATTAACATTTATATTGGCGTTTTGGTTGCTATGGGATTAGCTTTACTCTTATATATGCCATTTAATAAAATAAATTTTACAAAATTGAAAAAATTATTTAATTACAAGATGCTTACAAAACTCACTTTAGTGACTTCTTTTGTTATTACGATATTAACAGCAATATCTTATGTTCCCCAAACAACTAGTGAAGGGCTTAGCGGATATGGTGATAAGGCAAGTTATGAAGTGATTTTAGAAGACGAAGATTTCTTCCGCGTTGATCAAGAAAAGTATCTATTGAATACGAATAACTTAAGTAATGATAATATCATTCATGGATATAATGCAACATATTTTTATAATACAATGGCAAGTGGTGGTATTAGCGAGGTAATAAAGTATTTTAATGTTGTAAATGATAATAATACAGTTGGTTATAATGGCTTTAATTTGCGTAGTGGATTAAATGCAATTAATAGTGTAAAATATATAATTGTCCGTGATTCAGAAAATATAGAAATTCCATATGGGTTTATTCCATATGAACATATTAAATTAGAAAAGTTTATTCCTGACAAATTTAATTATTGTGAAATTGGCTACATAAGCTATAAAGATGGAAAACCAGAGTATGAAGATGCAACAATATATCTTAATACTAATTTTGTTAATTTTGGTTTTGTCTATGATAATTATTATTTAGAAGCGGAAATTGAAAATTTTAATCATATCGAAAAAGAAAGTTTATTATTAGATGGTGTGATTTTAGATGAAGAGATTGAAGGATTAAATAAGGGAAGAGTTAGTAACAAAATTAACTTCGTTGAAGTTTTAGATTATAAAACAAATAATTTACTCATTAATAATGGATTTATAAAAGCATATGAAAATGGTGGGCAAATTGAATTTCTCATAGAGAATATTGCTGGCCATGAACTTTATCTTGAGATTAAAGATATAGAAAATACTCAAAAAAACGAAGCCTTCACACTTACTTATAAAGCAAATAATCATATTGATAAAGTCCACAATTATGAATATGGAACCAATTTTTATATCGATAATTCCCATCATTTATTGAATATGGGTTATTATAATAATGAAGATGTTTTAGTAGAAATAGACTTTCCGGAAGGAGAGTATAAGTTTAACCAAATTTCTTATTATTTAAATCCAGTAGAGGGGATTAGTGATAAGATTGAAAAATTAAATAATCATCATTTAGAAAACTTAGAATTTAATGAAGCGGGTTTTACTGGAGAAATTACTTTAGAAGAAAAAGGTATGTTGTTTATTTCACTACCTTATAGCGATGGATTTACAGCATTTGTTGATGGAGAAGAAACTAAAATATATAAGGCCAATATTGGTTATATGGGAATAGAAGTTAATAGTGGGAATCACAATATTGAATTTGTTTACAAAACTCCGGGTATGTCTTTGGGAGTTAATATATCAATTCTTGCGCTAATTTTTGTGGTAATCATATTTTGGTACTATATGAATGAAAAACGAAAAAGGAAAGAACAAAATGAGAAAAACAGCGAGTATACTACAAAAGTATTTTAATAGCAATTATTTTATTGTTATAACATATCTATTTACGATTTTCTGTTGGGTATTAGAAAATCAAAATCTAGCGATGATTTATTATGCAATAATGGGGATATTGATTATTTTACTCGATGCTAGACGGACAAACTTAATAACACTAGTTATGGCAGGAATAATAAATTACCGCGAGACAACCTTTGAAGCTAATGTCGGAATAATTATAACTATCGTTATTATTGCTGCACCGGTTTTGATATATGATATTATTAAAACAAAATTGAATTATAAAAATCCAATATTTCTAGCTTTATTATTATTTTTACTAGCGAATACACTATCGATAGTTAATATAACTAATGATACATTATTGTTATGGGCAGTTGGTGTTGCTCAGGTAGTTGCCTTTGCCTTTATATTCTTATATTTCTTTACTCATAAACATAGTGAAAGCCAAGAGTATGTCGGTAAAAATGCGCTGGCACTGGGCTTAAGTATTGCTTTTCAGTTTTTTATGTATATGATTTCATATGAAGGTGAGGCAATAGGAAAAGATATTCATCTGGGTTGGGGAATTTCTAATTCAATTGCAATGACATTATTAATGGTTATTCCTTTGACGATATTTCTATATATAAACAATCAAAATAAATCATATATTTTAATTTTTATCGTTTTAGATATTTTATTAATTATATTGATGTTAAGTAAGGGTGCTTATATAACCTTGGCAGTTATCTTCATACCGTTAATTATAATAGCATTGCTTTTTGTAGAAAATAAAAGACGGATGCTTTTTGATGGCTTAATCTCAGCAATTATTTTTATCTTATTACTTATATTTGTATCGCAACTAAATATTCTTTCTGAAGGTATTGTTGAATATTTATCAAGAATGGATAGTAGGGGCTGGTTTGATGATAAGGCTAGGATTGAAATATATACATATGGTTTTGAAATTTTCAAGAAGTTTCCACTCTTTGGTTCAGGTTCATATACAAGTGGTTATTATTTAGTTCAAGAAGGAATGTCAGATAGATTAAAACACTATCATAATTATATTGTTCAAACACTGGCAACTTTAGGAATTACTGGTATGGCAAGTTTTATATATTTTATATTTGTTGCAATTAAAAATACATTTAAAAAATATCCATATCATTTATTAGTATTTATTGCAATACTTGCGATGTTATTACATGGCTTGGTTGATAATACTTGGCATAATCCAATCGTCATGGTAGTGATAACAATTTACTTATCACAACTAGATACAAATGAATCAGAAAAGGTTTCCAAATAATACTTTATTATTTTACGTGCAAAAAGCTGATTTCTTTGGTATAATAATAAAGTTATTGAGGAGGTAGACATGAAGAGAAATTTTGTCGTAATTTTATTAACATTTATCGCAATTATTTTGGCAGGTTGCCAAAAAGATGAATATATTGCTAGAAAGTATTATTTAAATAATGCTTTCAGTATTATGCCACAAGTATTAGTTGTGGATAAAGAAAGTAAAATAAAAAAATATGAAGAAAATAATCTAGCAAAAGAATTGAGTGCTATAACGGATGAACTTGATGATACTTTTAATATTTTTGAAGATCGGGGTGACGAAAATCCAATTAAAAAGATTAATAATAATTCTGGGATAGCACCGGTGAAAGTTTCTGATGAAGTTATTGAAGTTATAAAAACGGCAATTTATGTAACAAATTTATCATATCAAGAAGAGAAAGCTTTATATGATATTACAATTTTGCCCGTATGGGAACTTTGGGGCTTTCGTGATGAATCATATGGAAAGGTTAGAGATATACCAACACCCGAGGAAATTGAAGGCAAGCTTGATTTGATAGACTATAAAAAAATAATTATTGATGAAGAAAATAATACAGTTTTTTTAGCAGAAGAAGGTATGAAAATAGATTTAGGTTCGATTGTTAAGGGTTATGCTACTGATAAGATTAAGGAATATTTACTATCTAAAAATATTGAAAATGCAATAATTGATGTAGGTGGAAATATTATGACGATGGGGTATAATTATTATAATGATGCGCCATGGACAGTGAGAATTAAAACACCATATATTACCTATGATGTTACTGACCCTTACTATGATCCTAATTATAATTTAAATTACTATGTTGGAACTTTATACTATACCGATATTACAGCAGTAACTTCGGGAGTATATGAAAGATATATTGTAAATGAAGGGAAAGAATATCATCATATAATCAATCCAAGTACAGGCTATCCAATTGATAATGATTTAATTTCAACAACGATTTTAACTAAAGATTCAATGATGGCAGATGCTATTTCTACTACGGCATTTAGCTTGGGATTAGAAGAGGGTTATGAGCTTGTAGAAAGTTTAGATAGTTTTGAAGCGATATTTATTACTAAAGACTTAGAAGTATATGTTACAAGTGGATTAATAGATGAATTCATCTTTAATACTAATCTTGAAAAGATTAATTATACTTATAAAGGAGTTAAAAATGGAACTAATAATTAAAGACTTACATGCAGAAGTTGAAGATAAAAAAATATTAAAGGGATTAAACCTGCATTTAAAGACAGGTGAGCTCCATGCAATTATGGGTCCAAATGCTACTGGAAAGTCAACACTTTCTGCTATCATTATGGGTAATCCTAAATATAAAGTTACTCAAGGCTCGATAATGCTTGATGGAGAAAATGTTTTAGAAATGACGGTTGACGAAAGAAGCCGAAAAGGCATCTTTTTAGCGATGCAATATCCTAATGAAATTGCGGGGATTACAAATGCAGATTTTATTAAATCGGCAATGCAAGCTCGACTTAAAGAAGGCGAAAACATTTCACTATTCAAATTTGTTAGAGAGATGGACAAAGCAGTAAAAGAATTGCATATGGATCCAGATATGCCACATCGTTATGTCAATGAAGGTTTTTCGGGTGGAGAAAGAAAAAGAAACGAGATTCTCCAAATGAAGATGTTGAAACCACATTTTGCAATCTTAGATGAGATTGATTCGGGATTAGATATCGATGCTTTAAAAATAGTTGGTAAAAATATCAACGCGATGCGTGGTGATGAGTTCTCGGCATTGATTATTACTCACTATCAAAGATTATTAGACTATATAGATGTTGATTTTGTTCATATAATGATTGATGGTCAAATTGTAAAAAGTGGTGGAAAAGAATTAATTGCAAAGATTGATGCTGAAGGTTATGATTGGATTAGGGATGAGCTCGGCATTGAAGAAGAGTTTGAAACTTCACGTCGAATTGCTTTGGGGTCTTGTGCGGTTAAGGATAGAAAATGATAGATAAGATTTATAAAAAACTCGCCAATTTAATTGACGAAGATAAAAAGTATATTATATTTTATGATGGCAAAGTTTTAAAGACAAATACTACTGGTATTGATTGTAAAGTTAGTGAAGATGATTATTTTCCTACTGACGAGGTTTATACTCGGGAAAAAAATGATTTAGAAAAAGAAATTTTAGATAATAAAGCTTTCTCAACAACTATCCATATTTATAATAATATTGATTTAAAGTTGGTTCATATAAATAAAGACTTAAAATATTTGAATTACAATATAGTCGTAAAAGATAATACTAGAGTTAATATAACTAATATTTATTTTGATATCAAACAGCCTGTCAAGGTGTTAATGGAAATGATTTGTGAAGTGAACTCTAAGGTTCATTTAAATACATTTATTAATGCAAGTGTTGAAGTTGATACTATTTCTAATATCTATTGCTTAGATTATGCAACGCTTTATTTAACTGATATGTTTTTAAATCAAGATAAAACTAAGCATATAGCAAATGTCTTTTTAGTTAATAATGATACCGAAAGTCATATGACAAATGTAATTATTAACAATAGTGGACATGAGCAAAATTATGATTATAATATATATCATGATGCACTTAATACAAAGTCATCAATACATAATTTTGGAATTGTACAAAAAGAATCGATTTCTGTTTTTGATAATAAAGGCATTATTAAAGAAGGGGCTAAGGGTTCCGATCTTTCCCAACAGACTAAAGGAATAATTCTTGACCTTTATTCAACAATTATTGCTAATCCGATTTTAGAAATTGATGAAAATGATGTAGCAGCAAATCATGGTGCTTCGATAGGTGCGATTGATGAAAAAGATTTGTACTATTTAATGAGCCGCGGACTGACTCGTGAACATAGTGAGAGACTATTAATTGAAGCATTTATCTCGCCATATTTTCGTTATGTAGATGATGTGAAATTAAGGAATTATGCAATTAGAGAAGTTAATAAAAATCTCGATAATTAAAAGAAAGGGATATTATGAATGTAAATAAAATAAGAACACAATTTCCAATTTACGATAATCATCCCAATTTGACTTATTTAGATAGCTCAGCGACATCACTAACCCCTAGAGTAGTAATTGATAAGATGAACGAATACTATTCTGAATATGGTGTTAATATTAACAGGGGTGTTTATTTGATGAGTCATATGGCAACAGAAGCATATGAAAATGCCCGAAGCAAGGTTGCTGAATTTATTAATTCTGATTCTAGGGAAATAGTATTTACAAAGAATACAACAGAATCCTTAAACAAGATATGCTTGATGTATCAAAAGAAGCTGCTTCCAGGTGATGAAATTATTGTTACCGAACTTGAACATCATAGTTCGGTTCTGCCTTGGCAAGTAGCAAGCAAAGAAAAGGGTTTTAAATTAACATATTTACCACTAGATGATGAAGGTAAGATTACTTTAGAAAATTTCAAAAAGACAGTTTCTAAAAAATCTAAGGTATTAGCAATTACTTATGTTTCTAATGTAATGGGTTATATTACGCCATTAAAAGAAATAATTAAATATGCTCATGAAAATGATATGATCGTAATTGTTGATGCTGCTCAGGCGATTCCGCATATGCAAATAGATGTTAAAGATTTAGATTGTGATTTTCTTGCCTTTTCTGGCCATAAAATGCTAGGTCCGACAGGGATAGGTGTTTTATATGGTAAAGCTACGCTTTTAAACAATTTAGAACCAATTGACTATGGCGGCGATATGAATGAAGAAGTATCATTATATGATGTTGATATAAGGCCAATTCCTCATTGTTTTGAAGCGGGTACACCACCGATTGCTGAAGCTATTGGTTTAGCCGCAGCAATTGATTATATTAATGCAATTGGTTACGCTAATATTATTGAGCATGAAGAAAAGCTATTAACATATGCTTTAGATAAAATTAGTAAAATAGATGGAGTTACTATATATAATAAAAATGCCGATATTGGGGTCATTAGTTTTAATTTAAACAATATTCATCCACATGATGCTACAGCGTTATTTAATGAAAAAGAGATTTGTGTTCGTGCCGGTCATCATTGTGCACAATTAATTACAAAATGGCTTAAATGTGATGGTACAGTTAGAGCTTCATTTTATATATATAATGATTATAAAGACATTGATAAATTTACAGACACAATTAGAGAAACGATTAAGTTTTTCAAACAGTTCGAAGGATGATGATATGAGGATTAATAATTTATATAGACAAGTTATCATGGATCACTATAAAAACCCAAGAAATAAAGGTTTGAAGGGGTTTCGTAGTTCACGTTTGCGTAATCCTTCATGTGGTGATGATGTGACGGTAGAGGCGAGAATTTCTAATGGCGTTCTTGAAGAAGTTAATCATGATGGAAAAGGATGTTCAATTTGTTGTTCAAGTGCTTCCGTTATGAGTGAAGTGTTAGCAGGGAAAACAATTGATGAGGCTAAAGAAATCATTTCGTCATTTTATAAAATGATAAAAAACGAAGAATTTTCAGAAGAAGGCCTTGATGAAGCGGTTGTTTATCAAGGAGTTAGTCAGTTTCCAGCACGAATGAAATGTGCTACGATTAGCTGGACAGCTTTAGAAGAGCTGATAGGAGATGGAGAAGTTGAACAAAAATAATGAAAACATCAATGAAATAATTGGTGAATATAAATATGGTTTTAAAACAGACGCTAAGAGAATTGTTGATACTGGCAAGGGTTTAAATCTGAATGTAGTAAAAGCAATCTCAAAATATAAAAATGAACCTGAGTGGATGCTTAATTTTAGAATAAAAGCATATGAAGAATTTATAAATATGCCAATGCCTAATTTTGGTCCTAGTTTAGATTCTATTGATTTTAATGATTATACATACTATATAAAATCAACAGATAAGGTTGAAAAGTCTTGGGATGATGTTCCTGAAAACATCAAAGACACATTTGATAAGCTTGGGATTCCTGAAGCAGAACGGAAGTTCTTAGCTGGTGTATCTACTCAATTTGAATCAGAAGTTGTATATCATTCTACTCTTGAAGAGTTAAATGAAAAAGGGGTTATTTTTTGTGATACCGATACTGCTGTTCGCGAGTATCCGGAATTAATTAAAGAATACTTTGGGAAAGTAGTTCCTGCCAATGATAATAAATTTGCTGCATTGAATAGTGCTGTATGGAGTGGTGGGTCTTTTATATATGTGCCTAAGGGTGTTGTACTAGATAAACCCTTACAATCATATTTTCGGATAAATTCCCAGCAGATGGGTCAGTTTGAAAGAACCCTGATTATTGTTGATGAAGGTGCGGAAGTGCACTATGTTGAAGGGTGTACAGCTCCGATTTATTCAAGTGATTCATTGCATGCTGCGATAGTAGAAATATATATTAAAGATGGTGGATCTTGCCGCTATTCTACAATTCAAAATTGGAGTAATAATATTGTTAATTTAGTAACAAAAAGAGCATATGTTGAAAGCTATGGTAAGATGGAATGGATTGATGGAAATATTGGTTCCGGTATTAATATGAAGTATCCTGCTTGTATTTTAGCTGGTGAGGGAGCTCGTGGTTTTACCGTTTCAATTGCGACAGCATCAAAAGGGCAATATCAAGATTCAGGAGCAAAGATGATTCATTTAGCTCCAAATACAACATCGTCTATTGTTTCAAAATCAATATGCCATTCAGGTGGTAGAGTTAATTACCGTGGTACAGTTCGTCATAGCAAGGAGGCAATTGGTGCTCATAGTCGTATCGAATGTGATACGATCATGTTGGATAATAAATCAAGCAGTGATACCATTCCTTTAAATATTGTTCAAAATAAAAAATCAAGAATTGAGCATGAAGCTACAGTTTCTAAAATTAGTGATGAGCAATTATTTTATTTAATGAGTAGGGGTATTCCTGAAGAAGAAGCATTACAGATGATTGTTATGGGTTTTATTGAGCCATTTGCAAGAGAACTACCAATGGAGTATGCTGTTGAATTAAATCAATTAATTAAATTAGAAATGAAAGATTCGATTGGATAAGACTTATGAAAATAAGTCTTTTTTTATATAGGGCTTTTAAATAACTGGCTTTTCTAGTATAATATTATTAGGTGTATTATATGATAGAAATTAAAAAATTAAAAATTAAAGATTATCTAATTGAAGATATTGAAATTATCAAAGGGGAAAAGATTGGCGTCTTTGCAAGAGAAGCGGAAGTAAGAGATAAATTTTTACTTTCACTTGCAGGAATTAATCGCAATTATGATAATTGTTTTTTTAAAAAGGAAAACCTATATGATAATAAAGCATATTTTCAAAATAGGATTTATCTTGATTGCCAGGAAAAATATTTAGAAACGTTAAATTTTTCTAAAATTGCGGATATAATTAATACTAAATTTAAAATGAAAATTGATAGAGCATATCTGGCAAAGTATATTGATGCACTAAAGATCCGTGGAGAATGTGAAATAACTTCAACATATAAATATATTTTTACTTATATAGGCAATACACTTATAAATTTAGGGTTGGCTTTTTCTACAGGTAAAAATTTAATTATTAATAATCCAACAATCCATATCGATGATGAACATAAAAGTGATGAAGAATATATTTATAATGAATTGAAAAATTATACAAAGCTTATAGTACTAGGGATAAATAATTTAATACAGTTGAAAGATCTTTTAAATAGAGTTATTTTATTTACTGATTTTAACGAAGTAATAGTGTTTAATCCTAAAAAGGACAATCTCTATATAATAGATAATTGTAATATTGTTAATGAATTATATGTATTTAAATGTAAAGACGAGCGCTTAATTATCAAAGAACCACCACAAGAAACATTAAAGCGATTGCGCAGACAAAAGCTAAATCTAAAAAGGATTAGTATTTATGAAATTGAAAAATATTTATAATAGTTCTCTTTTTAAACTAATTATGGTAGTTTTGCTTTGTTTATTTGCTATTTTAATTGCGGTATCTTTAAGTGAAAGAGAAGAACAAATTAATTTTGTTTATTTAGTTTATCTACTTACAAGCATTAGTATCTTTACAATTGGTTATTCAAAAATGGCAAGTATTGTTACTTTAGGCTTTGGTATAACAAGGTATGAAACTTATCGAAAATTTAATATTAGTCTTTTGTTTATTATCCTATATTTATTTCTGTTTGCTATTTATTATAATCTTTTGTACTATCTTGCTTATAATAAAAATATTTTTGATTTAGGCTTATTAATACTTTTATCATTGGTTGTCTTTTTTTCTGGACAATTGGGAATGATGTTAGGAAATTTAAATTTAAACGAATATTTTTCATCTGTGTTTATTGTGATAATTATTTTCGTTTCGATATTAGAAATATTTGTATTTAATTATAAGATATATATTAACTTCTTTTTGTTTTTTGCAAGTATTATTTTGATTGTTATTAATTATGCTTTGATTAAAAACATCAAAATAGAAAAATTCATATAATTTCAACATGAAAGAATTGAAAAGACATATAATTTCATAAGGAGTGAATATGTATTTTCAATATAAAGAGATAAATATTAATTATGAAATCCATGGAACCGGTCCATATTTATTGTTATTACATGGATGGGGTCAACATAGTGGTACTTTTGAAAATGTTGTTAAAAGACTAAAAGAAAACTATACAATTATAACAGTTGATTTTTGTGGTTTTGGAATGAGTGATGAACCATTTACTCCACTTACATTAAATGATTACGTTGACCATATCGCATCTTTAATAAACTATCTTAAGCTGTATAACCTTACAATATTAGGTCATTCATTTGGCGGTAGGGTAGCGATAAGATATGCTAGTAAATATAATCTAGAAAAGTTAATCTTAGTAGATGCAGCAGGGATTAAGCGCTTTAACTTTAAGACATTTATCAAGGTATTAAAATATAAATTTTTAAAAACAATTTACCGAATGTTTTCTAAAGCTCAATTACAAACCCTAATGGCAAACTCAGGTAGTAGTGACTATAAAAAAGCAACACCAATTATGAAAAAAACAATGAGTAATGTCATAAAAGTTAATTTAATAAAAGACCTAAGTAAAATTAAGGCAAAAACGCTAATATTATGGGGATATAATGACAAAGTAACCCCATTTTCGGATTCGCGGATAATGGAAAATAAAATCAAAAATTCACGTTTAGTAACCTTTTTACATAGTGGACATTTTCCTTATATTGATGAGGAAGAGAAGTTTATAAAGATAATGAAGGGAGAATTAGATGTTTGAATCAATAAAATTTGCAATTGAAACGATAACCCTTATATTAAATGGATTATTTATAGTAATTTTGATTTATCATGGTTTGAAAATATATCAGGATTCTCGATATAATATTCGCGATTCTTTGTCACATATTATATATTTTTATCGTAAGCATTATTATATCTTCTTGTTGACGGTGTTTATATTTGTTTTAGACATGTGGTATTTTCAGTTAATGTTCTCATTAACCTTAGTGGGAATATATTTATTAATGCGTAAAAATAAGCAAATTGCAAAACTTAAATTTACAAGTAGGATTATTAGAATATATGTATTTATAATTATTAGTTGGACAGTGCTTGGAACTTTACTTATGATGAAGGTACCTTTTCCGCATTTAACATCGTTTTTAGCACTGCTAGGAATCTTCACACCAATACTGTCAGTATTAAGCGGTATTGCTTTGATTCCGCTTGAGGGTTTGATTGCGAAAGGATATCAGTTAAAGGCAAGACGAAAGTTAAAAAAACTCAAGCCTAGTGTTATCGGAATAACAGGTAGTTGTGGTAAAACTTCTGTTAAGAATTTCGCCTTAGAATTATTAAAGGAAAACCATCTTACCTTTAAATCCCCGAAGTCGTTTAATACCCTTAATGGAATTAGTATAACGATAAATAATTATTTAAATTTTGAAAACACCTACTTGCTATTAGAAATGGGAGCAACTAAATTAAAAGATATTGAAAAGCTAGTTAATTTTACTAACCCTCAATATGGAATTATTACCGAAATTGTTCCGCACCATCTTAAAAGTTTTGTAAATATAGATAATATAATTTTAGAAAAAATGAAATTAGTTGAATCACTACCTGCAAATGGGATTGCTTTTTTAA
>Ga0209075_1002651_pt1 | contig 15594 bp, 7 predicted proteins | sample Stecom2011_FD_187523 | JGI IMG/M metagenome (GOLD analysis project Ga0209075, IMG submission 187523) | Agricultural soil microbial communities from Utah to study Nitrogen management - Steer compost 2011 (SPAdes) (version 2) | ecosystem: Environmental > Terrestrial > Soil > Agricultural land...
TGGGTTACGCTACGCAAGCTTAACGCTTGCTTCGCTCACCCGACGGCTACCTATTAGGTTACGCCTCTAAAGAGGCTTGCCGCGCGTGGGCCATGCGCGTTGCGCTATTTTGTGCAACGCCTCGTTGATCGCCCTGTCGCTCGAACGCGCGATGGATTGCCGAAATACCAATAACGCTCGACCCGCAAGCCTTGAGGTTTGGACGTTTTTTGCAAACCGAAGGGCGTAACCTAATAGGTAGCCGCAGGTCAGCGTAGCGAAGCGAAGCGCAACCTACGGCGGCGCTCAAACCTCGGGCGGCGCTCAAACCTCGGGCGGTGGTCAATTTTACAGAGGCAGCCTTGCAACCACATCCTTTATAAACGATCACTACCGCGAATATCGCGGACGTCATCCAAACCTCCACCCAAAGCACTTCCATGGTTTTACTTACCGCCGAAAATATTGCCAAAGCCTACGGCGTTCGCACGCTCTTTAAAGATGTGAACCTGACGATCAACGAGCGCGACAAGATCGGCGTCATCGGGGTCAACGGCGCCGGGAAATCGACCTTTTTGAAGATCATCTCGCAGCGCCAATTGCCCGATAGCGGCGAGATTTCGACCTCGAAAGGGTTGCGCATCGAGGTGCTGGACCAGGCACCCGAGCTCAACGAGGAGCTCAGCGCGCTTGAGCAGGTGCTCGACGAGGGGCCGCCGGTTTTTGAGGTCGTGCGCGCCTACGAGAAACTCGCCCGCCAGATGGCCCAGGGCGACTATAGCGAAGCACTGATCGAGCAGATGGGAAAGCTCGGCGAGAAGATGGACCGCATGGGCGGCTGGACGCTTGAGAATGACGCAAAGACCATCCTTACCAGGCTGGGGATCGTCGATCTCGACCAACGCATCGGGACGATGTCCGGCGGCCAGCGCCGCCGAGTCGCGCTGAGCCGCGCGCTGATTCGCCCTTCCGATCTTCTGATCCTCGACGAGCCCACCAACCACCTGGACGTCGACACGATCGAGTGGCTTGAGGAGTACCTGACAAATCGCACCGGCGGCCTGCTGATGGTCACCCATGATCGTTATTTTCTTGAGCGGGTTTGCGAGGTGATCGTCGAGCTGGCCGATCAAATATTGCACCGCTATGAGGGGAATTATTCGACCTTTCTGGAAAAGCGCGACCAGCGCTATGAGATGCTCCAAAAGCGCGAAGACAAGCGAAAAAACCTCGCCCGCCGCGAACTCGAATGGCTGCGCCACGGGCCGAAAGCGCGCACTTCCAAGAGCAAGGTGCGCATCGAGCGCGCCCATGAACTCATCAATACGACGCATCTGAGCGAAGAGCGCGGCGAGGTTGAGATCGATACCGTGGAGAGCCGGCTGGGTAAAAAGACGGTGAATCTGCAAAATATCAACAAGTCCTGGCCGCGCCAGGGCGGGGGCGAAGACGGCGCTCAGGCCAGGCCAGATAAAGTTGTGCTCAAGGACTTCTCCTATAACTTCGCCCGAAACGATCGCCTGGGCATCGTCGGCCCCAACGGCGCGGGGAAATCGACGCTGCTCGATATCATCACCGGGCGCACCACCCCGGATTCGGGCACGGTCGACGTGGGTGAGACCATCGTCTTTGGCTATTATGACCAGCAATCGAGCAACCTCGACCCGGCCGAGCGCGTCCACGACTATATTCTGGGCATCTCAAATAAAATCGAGACCACCGACGGCTTTTTGACCGCCACGCAGATGCTTGAAAAGTTCCTCTTTACCCGCGATCGCCAGTGGGATGTGATCGAGAAGTTATCCGGCGGCGAGCGCCGCAGGCTTTATCTGCTGGGCCAATTGATGCGCAGCCCGAATTTTTTGCTGCTCGACGAGCCGACCAACGATCTGGACGTGGAGACGCTGGGCATTCTGGAGGATTATCTCGACGCGTTCAGCGGCGTGCTCATCGTGGTCAGCCATGACCGCCACTTCTTGGACCGTGCCGTCGACCATCTTTTAGTCTTTGGCGAAGACGGGCAGGTCGAGGAATTCCCCGGCTCCTACTCGCCCTGGTACGCGCACCGAAAAGAGCAGGCCAGCGCCCAGGCCGCCGAGCGCCGGGCGGTGCGAAACGCCGAAAAAGCGGCCGAATCCGCCCGCCCCAACCCCTCGGCCAGCACCTCCGAGGGGCTCAGCTATAAGGAGAAAAAAGAGCTCGCAGCCTGCGAGCAGCGCATCGAAGAGATTGAAGCCCGCCAGGCCGAAATCATCGAAGAAATGGCCGCCAACCCCACCGACCACGAAGCCATGCGCCTGCTTGCCGAGGCGCAAAACGCGCTCGACCAGGAGTTGATGGAGGTGATGGAGCGCTGGGAGGCCCTGGCCGAGCGGGCGTAAAATCCCACGCCAATAATCGACCCTATACTCCGCCAAACGCCTCACTCAGCGACTTCGCCTGGGCGGCGCGGGTGGGTTCGCCGGCATTGGCGGCAATATCTGCGGCCAGGCGTGCCGCGCGGGCGAGGTGCGGGTCGCAAAGCCCGGTATCGCTGCGCAGGCGCGCGGCTTCGCGGTAGAGTTCCTCCCAGATGCGCCAATCACTTTCGTTCGCGGCGCAGGCCATCAGAAGCATATTGGTGTGGGCAAGCTCGGCGCGCTGCTGCTCGCGCTCAAAGTGCGCGCGCGCGTGGACCAACAACTTTCGCGCCGGCTCGAAATCGCCGCGATCAATCCACAAGAATGCCAGGTTTAGCCGCACGCCCATCGCGCGCTTGGAGCCAATGGACTCATAGAGCGAAAGCGCCTGCGCGGCGTATGATTCCGCCTCCTGGGGCTCGCCGAGAAGATGATGCAACTCCGCGAGATCATTGAGACAATCGGCGACGCCGACCTGATTTCCGCCGGCGTCAAAAAGCGCGCGCGCCTGCTCGGCGAAGACACGCGCCTGATCGAGTTGGTGGGATTTTCGGGCCACGTCGCCCAGGGCGTTATAGCAGCGGGCGAGCGACTGAGTTTCGTCGTATTTCTCGAATAGATCGCGTGCCTCCAGCAGTAACTTCTGGGCTTCTTCAAACTCGCCATGCGCCTGGGCAACCCGGGCAAGGCCCAGCGTGCTCAGCCCGATCTGAAAAGTCGGAAGCTCCGCGAGCGCGGCGCGCTCCGCCTGGCGCGCGCGCGCATAAGACGCCCGGGCGAGGCGATAATCTCCCAAGGATAATTGCGCGTCACCGAGCGCACAAAACGCCGGGGCAATCAACCGATCGTTCCCGGAGTCATGGGCAGATTCTGCCGCCAACTTGCCAAATTTGAGCGCCTTTGAAAATTGCCCAGCTCGGCCAAAGATCTCGGAGCGATGGCGCCATCCGCGCGTTCGTTTTGTGCGAAGCCATGCGCCGGATATCGCAACCGGCGAGGTGGCGGATTCGACGGTATCGAGGAGTTCATCAAGTTCGTCGAGCAGTTCATGGGCGCGCGCCAGTTCGCTGCGCTGGCTGCGATAGCGCGCGGCCATCATCAGCGAGGTCGCGGCTTCGGGAAGGCGCTTTGCCTGGCGCAAATAATGGGCGCGCCGCTGCGCGTGGGCAGGCGAATCGGGATAAAGCGCGTCGAGCGTTTCGGCACAGAGCGAATTCAATCCCTCCCAGCGCCCGGCTTCCAGGCTCAGGCGCTCCAGGCTCTCGCGCAACATCCGATGGGCGAAGCGCCACTCGGTCGACAGCAGATTGCCGGACTGGTGAGCCGGCGCATCCTCGCGCCCCGGGCTTGCCAGCGCATACTTAAAGAGCGTCTCTTCGAGGGTATCTTCGAGCGTTAAACCCGCCGCATTGCACGCATGGCGCCACTCGGCGCGCTGCACCGAGATCCCCAGCGCGGCGGCCAACTCAAGCGCCCGTCGGGTATCAGCGGGATTTGCGCTGCGATCGAGCACAAATTTCAGCCGGGCGCGCCATATCTGGTGCACACCGTCGGGAATCATCGCATCACTGCCGCTCTCCAGTCGAAACCCGCGCTCACCGACCTTTAATTTACCGGTGCTCACCCAGTCACCCACAAGCTGCACGGCAAAGAGCGGATTGCCGCCCGAGCGCTCTTCGACCTGCTGGGCCAGACCGCCCTCCAGCAATAAAAGACGCTGAACCAACTCGGCGGTATCCTGCGCGCCAAGCGGCGCGATCTGGTGGGTTTCGGCGCACGCAAGTTGCGCCAGCCCATCGAGCAACTCGCGCTCGACGGGAGTCTCATTGAGGATATCTTCATGCGCGCTCGCCACGATGAGAATCGGTCCTCGGACAGGATCGGCACCCAGCAAAAACTTGGCCCATGCCAGCGACTCAGCGCCCCAGTGCACATCTTCCAGGCAAATAATCAGCGGTTGGGCACGCGCGACGCGCTCAATGGCGCGGCGAAGCAGCGAGAATCGCTGCGCCACGCTCGTCAATCGCACCCGCTCAATCGACGGCTCGGCGTCGGGCGCATCTTTTTGATAGGGCGAAATATACTCCGTCAGCGCACGCCATTCGTAGGGCTCCGTCACGCCATCGGCCTGCAGAAGGCGCTTGAGACGGCGCTGGGTCTCCTTTCGATTCAATCCGACGCACCCATAGAGACGGGCAAAAAGTGCCACAAGTCCGTCGCTTGCGCTGTCCATCTGGGAATGGGTCGCGGTTGCGATCTTCGCCGCGCCGACTTCCGAGGCGCGCTCACATAGCCAGCGCGCGATGCGCGTCTTGCCCGTGCCGGTGCGCCCGCGCAGAATAACCAGGCGCGGCTGATGGTCGCGGTGCACCTGGCGAAGCGTTGCCCAGAGCGCGTCGCGCTCAGCCTGGCGGTCGACCATACGCACCGTACGAAGCCCGAAGAGCCCGAGCCCCGCACCCAGAAGTTGCGGCGCGGGCGTCACGCGCCCGCCCTGGCGCCAGTCGGCCGGCGCCAGCGGCGCCACGATCTCGGCGAGCGCTTCCCCCGCGCTCTCGCGCTGGGCGACGGAGCGGGCAAAATCATCGGTATCAAAAAGCACGGTAGACATTCCGCCATCAGACGGCGCATCGGGCGCATCATCCGAAGGCACGACAAGATCAAAAAGCTGGGTTGTATCGGCGACGCCGTGGCGCGTTTCGATATTCTCGCCGTCGCCGCTTGCCCGCAGCATATGGGTCTTTCCCAGGCTCTGCGAGTGAGCGGGCGCGCCGGAGTCATCGCCCATTGGCTCGGCGAAGTCCTCCCGGGCAAGCGCGGGATCTTCGCCCAGAATGACTCGCAGCGAATACGCAGCGTGGGCCGCGCTGGGAAAACGCTGCCGAATATCCTTTTGAAGCAGCCGACGAAGCCAACCCTCAAAACCCTGGGGAACCTCGATCTTCGGTCGATAGGCCGGCAATTCCTGATGCAGATGCAGCGCGCTCAACTCGATCGCGCTATCCCCGTCAAAGGGCAGCCCACCGGTGCTCAGCTCCCAGCCCACCACGCCCAGCGCATAGAGATCGGTCGAGGGTCCGTAGTCTCGAAAAAGCCCGCGAAACTGCTCGGGCGACATATAATGCGGCGTCCCCCACCCCTGCTCAAACTGCCCGGTGCGCCCGGCGAGATCCATCGGATGGGCGAGGCCAAAATCGGCGATCTTCAGCCCCAGCGGCCCATCATCCTCACAGCCTACCAGCAGGTTTTGAGGTTTGAGATCGCGGTGCACCACCCCGCGCGCATGCGCGTGGGCCAGGGCAGCGAGCACCTTCAAAAGAACGTGGCGAATAATCGGCCAGCTCATATTGGGCACGTAGCGATCGAGCGAGCCGCGCTCGGCAAACTCCATGACAAGATACGGATTTCCCGCGCGCAGGCGCCCCGTGGAGTTGACCTCAGCGGCGACATCCACCGCGCCCATATCCAGCACGCGCACGATGCCCGGGTGATCCAGGGCGGCCACCGCGCGAATTTCGTTGCGAAATAGGCGTATAAATTCCTCCTGATGCGCGCCCTGGCCGGTGAGCACCTTGACTGCCACCGTCAATCCATCGGCCCGATGCGCCGCCTGCCAGACCTCGCCCATGCCGCCGCGCCCGATCACATGGCTAAGCTCAAAAGGCCCGAGTTGAATTGGATTTTGCATCGTGTTTTTTTACCAAAAGGAAGTAAAGCAAGCTCAGGGGCCGCGCCGAAAGCCTTGTGTTTCGCAGGCATACCCTACCCGCTTCGCCCCAAAAAACACACTAATTTTCCGGTCTTTCCCGCCAACGCGCGCCGCGCCGCGCCGCCATCCTATTCGCTCGACGCCTTTGCCTCAAATACCGCGCGCGATATGTTGCGAAAAGCTGCGCCCCTTTGGGGTCCGCGCGCGGTTGTGGCATTCCAGCTTTACGAGAATTCGCGGGTTGTGTTATCTTCCGTGAGCCCAAATCTTGTATATTTGCGCGTGTCGAAATCCCCTCAATAAATCGGCTACGCGAGGATCTCACCTTGATTTTTAGTTTGCATTATTTCCGCTATCTTTTCTTCGCTACGCCGTCGGATCCGTTGCGATTCGGCCCCCACGCGTACCTGCCCGCCGTCTGGAGGCAACGACAAGGATGAGTCTACCTCTTAGCAGTGAACTCGGAGCGGTGCTCGATAACGCGCAGGAACGCGCGGCGAGCGCCGCCCAACCGACCTCCTCAGCGCATCTATTGCTCGCGCTTTTTAGTGTCCCCAACCGCGCCGCGGCCTTTTTGGAAGACCGCGATATCACCACCGGCCAGCTGCAAGAAAGAATCGACGCGCTTGGCCAAGCCCGGGCCGAAGCCCCGATGATTCTGGAGCGTATCTACGCGCGCGGCGAGCGCATCGCCGCGGGCTCGCACGCCGAAGCGGTCGGAAGTTTGCATATCTTGGCGGCGCTTGTGCGCGAATCTTCCAGCCTGGCGGTAAGCTTCCTCAAAGAGGATGGCGTCAATGTCAGCGCGATTCGCGCCTCGGTGATGAGCTACGCGACCGGTTCAACCCCGCTGCCGCGCCGGCTTCGCTCGGTCGACACCGCCGCGGTTCACACGACGCGAAGCTTCGACACCAAACCGGCCACCAAACTGCGCGAAGATGCGCCAAGCTCAATTGGATTTCACCCCTCACTGGGGGTTTCGGCCGCGCGCCGAACCCAAACCGCGGTCGAAACCACCACTGCCAGCCAGCCCGAAAATCTCGCGCCGAGCGAGGAGTATCCGAACCGCGGCCATCAGCAAAAACCACTCTTCGGGCGCGGACCCGGCCCGTCGCGACGCAGCATAAGCACATCTTCTCCGGCGGGCGCACCGGCGCATAAAACGTCGGCGCCCAAACCCGAAAAAGACGCCCAACCTGAGCCGAGTCGCACGCGCCCACCGCGCGAAAAGACGCCATCAAAACCGGCCGAACCCGTCTTGAAGGCCCCGCTCGACACAGCCCCCGAACCGGTTATAAAGCCCGCGCCCAAACCACGCGCCGCCTCAAATCCAAACGCCAGCGCCGCCATCGCCGACGCCCGCGCCACCACGCGCAACCTCGCCGAGCGCCTCTTTGGCAAGCGCAACGCGCCCCCCAGCGCCGCGTGCGACGACGAGGCTGAAGTCGCCGAGCTCCCCCCCGTGGCCGAGCTCGATACCAAGCTCGATATCGCGGCGCGCGTCGAGCTGCCCAGCGCGCCCGCTGAGGTCGCCCCGAAGCCTGCGAGTGTCGACGGCATCCGCCTCGAAGATCCGCTCGAGCCCAACGAAGACCTCGCCAATTCCTACGAACTCGATAAGGATCAATACCCCAATCTGGTCAAATTCGGCCGAAATATCACCGCCCAGGCCGCCCGCGGCCGCGTGGATCGGGTCGTGGGCCGAGACGCCGAGATCCTGCAGCTTATCGATGTATTGGGGAAACGCCGCTCCAATAACCCGGTGCTTCTGGGCGAAGCGGGCGTCGGGAAAACCGCCATCGTCGAGGGGCTATCGCGCGAATTTGTCAAACTCGCCCAGGATGGAAATCGTCTGGGAAAACGCGCCATCATTGAGCTTGAATTGGGGCGCATCCTCAGCGGCACGCATCTGCGCGGGTCGTTCTCGGAGCGGCTTATCGGCATCAAGGATGAGGTCGAGGCCGCCGGCGGCGATGTCATTGTCTTTTTGGACGAGCTGCATTCCTGGATGAATGCGGGCGGCGCAGGCGACGGAACCGACGCGGCCGGCGAGCTCAAAACGGCGCTGGCGCGCGGGCGTTTTCCGTGTATTGGGGCAACCACCCACGACGAATTCCGAAAATTTGTGGAATCTGACCCCGCGTTTGTGCGCCGCTTTGAGTTGGTCTTTGTCGATGAGCCCGATATCGATACCGCCCGACATATCGCCGACGGAATCCGCGGCCACTATGAGAAGCACCACGGCGTGCGCTACGACGACGCCGCGCTGGACGCCGCGGTGCGCTTAAGCCACCGCTATATCTACCAGCGCCGCCTGCCCGACAAGGCCATCGGCGTGATGGACCTGGCTGGAAGTCGCGCCGCGCGCACCGGTGAGTCGCTGGTCGGGCGCGAATTGGTCGCCGAGATCGTCGCAGAAATGGCCGGCATCCCCCCCGGGCGCCTCAGCCAGACCGACCGCCAGCGCTTCCTCGATATGGAGACGCACCTGCACGACGGGGTCATCGGCCACCGCGAAGTCATCAGCACGCTGTCGGAGCTGATCCGGCGAAATTACGCCGGTTTTCGCGGCCGACGCCCCATCGGAAGCCTGCTCTTTCTGGGCCCCACCGGCGTGGGTAAAACCGAGCTGGTCAAGGTGCTGGCCGACTTCCTTTTCCACGACCGCGACGCCGTGGTGCGCCTGGATATGTCCGAATTCATGGAAGCCCACTCCGTCAGCCGCATGCTCGGCGCGCCTCCCGGCTATGTCGGCCACGAACAGGGCGGCCAACTCACCGAGGCGGTGCGCCGCAGGCCCTACCAGATCGTACTGCTCGACGAGATCGAAAAGGCGCATCCGGACGTGCTCAATATCCTCTTGCAACTCTTCGACGAGGGGCATCTGACCGACGGGCGAGGGCGCCATGTCAACTTCTCGAATACCGTCATCATCATGACGAGCAACCTGGGCGCCGAGGTCTTCAGCGAGCAGAATGCGCGCGCCTCGCGCGGGCGCATCGGCTTTGGCGGCGAAGGCGCGGCGAGCAAAAAAGACACCTCGATGAAGATGACCGACGATGCGCTCGGGGTCGCGCGCGGGCATTTTCGCCCCGAACTGTGGAATCGCATCGACGAGAAACTCGTCTTCCTGCCGCTTGAGCGCGCCGAGATCGTCAGCATCGCGAAGTTGCAACTTCAGGACAGCAAAAACCGCCTCTTCGACGAAAGCGGCATCACGCTGGAATTCAGCCCCACGGTCATCGACTTTCTCATCGACCACGGCGGCTTTGACCCAGAACTCGGCGCGCGCCCCATGCGCCAGACCATTCAGCGGCTCATCGAGGGCGCGGTCGCCCGGCTCATCCTGTCGGGCGAAGTCACCCGCGGCGGCGCGATGCGCGTCGAGGTTCAAGACGACGAGGTCGTCTGCCTCAAGAACGAGACGGCCTGAGCCGAAGCCGACTTCGGGCGCATTCAAAGATGCGCCCGAAGTCAGCGCCCTGCCACCCCACCGCCGAAATCACGGCAATTCCATATTTAAAAATTCGCGACTTGAGCCCCTCCGATGCGCCCGGTTGAACGCAGAATTGCAAGAAAAAAACTCGGCTCGATCGGCCATAAAAATGGAATATTGGGGCGCTACAGGCATTTATATCCAGCTCCCAGCTAGGAACTCTGCTCTGGCTTTGCTATATTTTACTGCTTTTCGAACACTCACTTTCTTGAAAATACGAGTTTATAATGAGCGCATCGTTTGAGAATCTTCGCAAGTCTTTTGAAGATCATAGCGCGACCGTTGCCGTCATCGGTCAGGGCTATGTCGGCCTGCCGCTGGCGCTGCGATTTGTGGAAGCGGGCTTTCGCTGCATTGGCATCGATATCAACCCGGCGCGCGTGCAGAAATTGAGCGAAGGCGTCAGCCATATCACCGACGTCACCGACGCGGAGTTGCGCGCGGCGCTCGACTCGGGGCTCTATGAGCCAAGCTGTGATTTCTCGCGCATCAGCGATGCCGACGCGGTCTCGATCTGCGTGCCGACCCCGCTCAATAAAACCCGCGAGCCCGACCTCTCCTATATCCGCGCGGCCGCCGAGAGCGTGGCGCCCCATCTTAAGTCGGGCTCCCTGGTCGTGCTGGAATCGACGACCTATCCCGGCACCACCAACGAAGTGCTCACCCCGATGCTGCTGGTCGGAGACCATGAACTCGATGACGATATCTTTGTGGCGTTTAGCCCCGAGCGCGTCGACCCGGGCAATAAGACCTATAAGATCGGCAATACCCCCAAAGTCGTCGGCGGGGTCACCGAGATGTCCGGCGTGCTCGCCAAGCTCCTGTACGACCAGGTGATCGACGAGGTCTATCCGGTCTCCAGCGCCACCGGCGCCGAGCTGGTGAAGTTGCTCGAGAATACCTTCCGCGCGGTCAATATCGCGCTGGTCAACGAGATGGCGATCATGTGCGACCGCATGGATATCGACATCTGGAGCGTTATCGGCGCCGCCTCGACCAAACCCTTTGGCTATATGCCCTTTTATCCCGGCCCGGGCATCGGCGGGCACTGCATCCCGCTGGACCCGAGTTATCTGAGCTGGAAGGCCAAAAGCTTCGGGTTTTATAACCGCTTCATCGAGAGCGCCACCGATATCAATACCAATATGCCGCGCTTCGTGGTCAATAAGCTCGCGCGCATCCTCAACGACCAGGGCAAGGCGCTTCGCGACGCCAATATTTTGCTCATCGGCATGTCCTATAAGCCGGACGTCTCCGACACCCGCGAATCCCCGGCACTCGATATCTGGAAGCATCTGAGCGACTGGAAGGCCAACCTGAGCTTCCACGACCCGGTGGTCGAATATGTCGAAGAACTCGACAACGAGCGCTCCGTCGCGCTGACCCCCGAGACACTCGCCGCGGCCGACGCGGTGGTCGTGGTGACCAACCACTCCACGGTCGACTGGGACCTGGTCATCGAGCACGCCCCGCTGGTCTTCGACACGCGAAATGCCATCACCCGAAGCGCCTCGCATATTCATAAGCTCTAAAAAAGTCCGGCCGAGAACGCGCACACAAAAAAGGCCCCGGGCGTCCATGGACGCCCGGGGCCTTTTTTGACTTCCACCGGCGCGATTATTCGCGCGGCTTGCTATAGACCACGACATCGCTAAATAGACCGTTATCGGTGCGAAGCCCGCTGGGCCCGTCGAAGCTCAGTGTGCCGACATCGCCCTTCCAAACCAGCTTATCATCGACAAATACCTGCAATACTTCGTCCTCAAGATACGCCCCGAGCGTGTGAGTCTCGCCGGGTTTAACCAGCGGAGGATGCGTCACCGAGGTCGCCCGCAGATTGGCATAACCGGCGTTTCCACACTCGCGATTCAGGCGCTGCCCCGGGTTGGTCTTGCCCGACACCATGATGCGCTGGTCCGGGTCGATTCGCCACATAATATAGAGCACATTGCAGCTGTCCTGGGCGCGCAACTTCAGCCCAATCTGGGCGCGCGCACGCCCGGAAGCGAAGCTCGCGGTCTCCTCGCTGGGGCCGTCATACTTAAAGCGAACGCGAACCTGGCGCCCGTCAGAACCCGGAATATATGCGCGTAATTTCGGCGATTTGACCGCGAATTGCGCCGATTTTCCCTCTTCGGGTTCCACCGAACCCACCACCAGATCAAGCGATCTGGGGTCATATGCCTTCAGCTTATTGAGCGCATCCTGCGGGGTCGCCGGCTTCTTGATCTCGGCGATCGGCGTGGGCAAATAGGTGAGCGCGAAGGTGCGGGTCACATAGGTCGGGGCATCTTCTCGGGGGCCATCCTCGTCGGGACGCGCCTCGCGCGCCTGCATGCGCGAAAGGAACGCCCCGGTCTGTTTCAGGCGCGCCGCGATGGTCGCGCTCTCGGCCAGAAGTTGGGCGTAATCAAACCAGACCAGGTTGCGAAAAGACACCGCTTCCTGGCCCTTCAGGGGCGCAAGACGCTCGAGTCGGGCCTCCAGATCAGCCAGAAGCAGCGCGTTCGCCTCGAGTTTTTCGCGGTCTGCGCGCGCCGAGAATTGATGCGCGCGCACCAACTCGCGCAACTTCCCATCGGGCCCGGCGTGGCGCGTCTGTTGCCAGGCCTGATGCGCCTCGATCGCGCGCTCCGACGCCGACGCCGCCCACAGTTGACCCACGTTTAGCGAGAAGATCCCACCGGCAAAAACCGGCGCCGAATCGCCCTCGCCGAAGCGATGCGAATACCCCGCCGCCAGGCTCAACTCCCAGGCCTGCGAGCGCTTGGTCTTGGCCTGAGCGCGCAGATAGTCGGCCTCGGCCTGCTTATAGGCGTCCAATAACTCATAGAGCTTCGGGGCGCTCTCGGAGGACTCGCCAAGTTGGGTCAGCGCGTCGCGCGTCTGCTGGAACATGCTCTCAAGCGTGTCCAGCCGAATTTGCATCGCCCGAAGTTCACGATCCGACACCCGCTTTGCGTCGACCGCCTTCTTCAGCCCCTCGATGACTTCCTTCGCCTTCGGGATCGCCTCGGCGAGCACGGCTTGCTGGGCTTCGAGTGCCTCGCGCTGGCCGACGGTGGCACTGCGGTTGATCGCCGCCTCAAAACGCGACTTCGCCCCGTAGCGCGCGCAGCCCGCCTCGGCCTCATCAGCGCGCAAAAACCCCTGATATAGATCGCTGAAATCATAGCGAAGGCCCGCCAGAATTCGCCCCCTCAACGCACTATTATCCTCCAGCGCGGAGCTGTCATAGAGCCCGCTGCCAAAGGACCATGCGACCACATCGGGCGCCCATAATAAACTCTTGTCGGCGTCGGCCTTGGCCCCGCGCCAGGCGCAATACGCTTCAATCTGCTGCGCCGAAGTTCCCTGCGGTGTTTGTCCAAATGCGACGCTTGATCCCCCCGCAGCCACGACAAATAATCCAATACAAAAAGCCCGACGGCACAAAATAGGCATAGTCACTCGGCAAGCATTCAAATTTATTAAAGAAAATCCTCAGATAAAAAACGGCGCACGCCCCGTAAACAGCGCTTTTTTCTCGGCCCAGGTCGGATCATCCAACTTCAACTCGACCATTTGACCGCGCACCTGGTCATTATAGAGCGGATGGATGGCGGTCACCTCGCCTTCGAGCACCTGGGCAATGGAGCCCACCTGTCGACACCAGATCAGACCCAGCGAGCACCCGTAGATCTTGCTGCCCGCCTGGGCGCCTTCGAGGTTCTCATAGGGGACAAACGCAATCGCGACCTTCTGCTCCATCGCGCGCAAATACGGCGAGCGCTTGATCTCGTTCTCCATCTGCTCGTAGCGGGCAATGGAGGCATCCAACATCGCAATTCGCTCATCGACCGACTCGTGCTCGGCGCGCAACTTCGCCGCCTCAAGCGACGAGGCGCGATACTCGCGCAGCATCGCCAAAACTTCAAAGGTCAGCGGCGTGGTCGGGTCCAGGGGTAACTCGACGAACTCGGCCACCCCACCATCCTCGCCATCCTCTGCCTTGTCGGGTTCATCCAGCACACTCTCGAGCGCGGCGACCTCGCGCATCAACTGCTCGCGACGCGCCGCCGCCTGGATCTTGCGCGACTCTCGGGTCAGCCGGGCGTTATCGACCTGGGAGAGCGAATAAGTCCCGTCCACGAAGGTCTGGCGGTCGATCAGATTGGCCTTATACTCCTCGGCCAACTGCGCATAGCTCATATCCTTATAGTCCTTGAGTGCCTCGGCGCTGAGCTTGCCGGACTTTCGAAAATCACCCATCAGATTATTGACCTTGGCCAGTTCACTTTTTCGCCCCTCCAACTCCGACTTGACCGCCGAGCGAAGCTGGGTGCGAAACGCCTCCTGAGCCTGAAGCGCATGTTCGGTATAGGTCGCGCGCGCCCGAATCTCGCCGCGCTCAGCGATGAGCCGCTCGTGGCGATACCCGTGGCGGGTCAATTCCCCGTTGAGCTGAATCACCTTCTCGTGGTTGGCCGACAGGATCACCGGCGCCACCCAATGCGTGCTGGTCAGATAAAATAAATTCAGCGTAAAATACGACACCAACCCCACCAGAATCGCCGCTAGAATCACGAACCCGAGGATCTTATAGGCGTCGGTAAAAAACTTATTGAGCCACTCAATAATCGAGCGATCGATCTTAAACATCTCAAAACTCCGGGGCGTTAGGCCTGCAAATCACGTCTTTGCTCATGCGTCCTTTCTCAAAGATGCGCCGTGGGCACCTCTTCGGGCAGATCCTCTGCGGCCAGCTCGTCATTGCGATTGGCCGTATGCCCGCGCGTCTCCCAGGAACCCGAGTCCAGGGTAAAGATCGCCAGCGGCGTCAGCGCCACATAGGTCACCGGCATAACAATGCCCATCCACAAAAAGTTCAGCGGGTGGACCTTATCTTCCTTGGGAAGCGCGTGCGTCTGAATGTGGTACATGGTCCCAAAACCCGCCAGCATCGCCAGGTGAACGATCGCCATATTCCAAAATGACCCGCGCACCAACGACTCAAAAACAACCGACGGATATACCAACAGGAGGGCAAAAAGCGAATAATAGTGAAGCGCCACCAGCGGCGGAAGCTTCCACACATGGCTTAAGCCGCCCATATAATCGACCAGATTGGAGCGCCGCCAGCGGATTTGCTGGCTGAAATATCCCTTCAAGGTCGGCGGGGCGATGGTGTGGCTGACCGCGTCGAGGGTGAGCACCGTTTTATAGCCCGCCTTGATGATATGGCGGGTCAAGAAGCGATCTTCGCCGTACTTAATCGGGATGCCCAGGACATTTCGATCCTCCAGGACCGGTTCAAGCTCGACGAGCACATGGCGGCGATACGCGGTCAAACACCCCGACAAACACATCACGCGCCGGTGGACCCGCTCCACATTCTTGAGATACTCATAGCCAAAATAATACTTGATCGTCTGCATGCGCGTGAGCCAATTCTGGTTCTTATTGAGCACGTTGACCCGCCCGCCGACCGCCGCAATATCGTCCTCCACAAAGCAGGCAACCAGTTTTCTCACCGCGTCGAGCTCGACCACCACGTCGGAGTCGACCGACACGATAATCTCGGACTCCGCCTGGCGCACCGCGCGATTGATCCCGCGCCGCTTGCCCATATTTACCGGATTCTGAATCACCCGCACATTGGGGTGTTTGGCCGCCGCCTCGCTCGCCCAGCGATAGCTATCATCGGTGGATTGGTCGTCGACCACGATAATCTCAAACTTGTCGACCGGATAATCCTGATTCGCCAGGCTGTCGACGGTGCCCACGATACGCTCCCCCTCGTTGAACATCGGAACCACGATGCTGACCTGCGGCTCCCAATCCTCAACGCGCTCATTCATCTTATTCTTATTGACCTCCTTCAAAAACGCGCCCACAAAATAGCGATTCGCGAAGATGATGAGGATCAAAAGATGCACGATTACTGTGAGCATTCAGTCGCTTCCTTTCTTCTAAATTACAAATACTGCAACAAACCCGAAGAAGTGCGCGCTCAACCTAGCACCGGGCGG
>Ga0209075_1002652_pt1 | contig 15589 bp, 12 predicted proteins | sample Stecom2011_FD_187523 | JGI IMG/M metagenome (GOLD analysis project Ga0209075, IMG submission 187523) | Agricultural soil microbial communities from Utah to study Nitrogen management - Steer compost 2011 (SPAdes) (version 2) | ecosystem: Environmental > Terrestrial > Soil > Agricultural land...
ACTGTAACACTATTCTCACATCCATTGGCATCCGTAACTAAAACTTCATAAGTAGTAGTAACTAATGGTGAAACAGTAATCTCTGAAGTGATTTCGCCTGTGCTCCATAAATAATCTATTCCTCCACTAGCTGTAAGTGTAGTACTTTCTCCAATACAAATAGCAACATCTTCTCCCGCATCTGCTAGAGGCAAAGGATTAACAGTAACGGTTACTGTAGCCGTATTCTCACAACTATTTGCATCAGTAACTAAAACTTCATAGGTAGTCGTAACTAATGGTGAAACAGTAATCTCTGAAGTGATTTCGCCTGTATTCCATAGATAATCAATTCCTCCGCTTGCTGTAAGTGTAGTGCTTTCTCCAATACAAATAGCAACATCTAATCCCGCATCTGCTAGAGGCAAAGGATTCACCGTTACGGTTACTTCAGCTGTATTTTCACAACCATTTGTATCAGTAACCAAAACTTCATAAGTAGTAGTAACTAATGGTGAAACAGTAATCTCTGAAGTAGTATCGCCTGTATTCCATAGATAATCAATTGCACCAACACCACTTCCCACGGCTGTAAACGTTGCACTTTCTCCAATACAAATAGCAACATCTAATCCAGCGTCTACTGTAGGTAAAGGATTAACCGTTACGGTAACCGTAGCTGTACTTTCACAACCATTTGCGTTGGTAACCAAAACTTCATAAATAGTAGTAACCAAAGGTGAAACAGTAATCTCTGAAGTAGTAATAATAGTAGGTAAAGCAGTAATATTTGAGGGAGTTCCTCCTATAGCCCATAAATAATCGACTCCTCCACTGGCCGAAAGGGTAGTGCTTTCTCCAACACAGATAACAACATCTTCTCCTGCATCTGCTAAAGGTAAAGGATTAACAGTAACCGTTACTGTAGCTATATTCTCACAACCATTTGTATCAGTAACTAAAACTTCATAAGTAGTCGTAACTAATGGTGAAACAGTAATAACAGAAGTAGTTTCACCTGTATCCCATAAATAATCAATGCCTCCACTGGCTGTAAGAGTGATGCTTTCTCCAATACAAATTGCAACATCTGATCCTGCATCTGCTAAGGGTAACGGATTAACCGTTATGGTAACAGCATCAGTAGCCTCACAACCATTGGAATCAGTAATCAAAACTTCATAAGTGGTAGTGGCTGTAGGTGAAACCGTAATCTCAGAAGTAGTATCGCCTGTACTCCATAAATAATCAATTGTTCCAACACCGTTTCCCGTAGCTGTAAGAGTTGTACTTTCTCCATAACAAATAACTAGGTCAGACCCTAAGCTTACAGAGGGAAGCGGAAGTACCGTGATATCAATACTACTTGTAGCAAGACAAGGATCAGCACCAAGTGTATAATTTATTGTATGAGTCCCTACCCCTGCTTCAGATGGATTAAACATTCCTGATGAAGAAACTCCAGGTCCTGACCATATTCCACCCATGTGAGAAACCACTAATTGAGAGGAACTATCATCCAAACAGAATTCTCCCGGATCTGTAATTGTTAAAGCAGGAACACCACTTTGCGCACCATTCGGGTGTAATGATAAAGTAAAATTATTTGAGGGAGCACCTCCAGAAGTATTCCCGTCACTCCAATTCTCAACAACTATCATAATTACATCTCCTGCCGCAACATTAGGGGCCGGGACCGAGCTATTACAAGAAAAGGCTGTACCAAACTGAACACATCCATTAGCGAAAGCTGCATAGTTACAACCCAATTGATTAGAGCTACTAAGAATGGACGTACAAGGCGCTACTCCCGTAGGGATATTGAATATAGCAACATCCAAGAAACCTGTATTTACGTCTCCGTTTATGAGTAAGTTAAGAGGACCACCCTGTGTAATATACAAAGTAATGTAGGCAGCAGAATCACCAATCCAGTCTAAACATGTTCCGACAGAACTTCCTGGTGTACTAAAAATAAAAGGACCTGCTGTTCCCGACTGGCAAATTGATGCTTGAACATGGCATTGAGCTGACAATTTTACATTGAACAATATGCCTGATAACAGCAAAAGGAACAATACGTATTTTTTTTTCATCAGAACTTTTTTATTTAATTATTATAAAAACAAAGTGAACCTATTAACAAACTTGAACAGAAACCTCTTTTTTAAACACAAAAAAAATGATAAAAAAAGGTTGAAATAAAGTCATTCTCTTATAAAAAAAATTAGCCATCAGCCTTTCTTTTTTTGTTGAATTTTATTATAACTAAATTGAACTTAACCTATTCATTAGCATCGTAGTGTTAAGATATAATTTACCTCTACAAAACTAGGAAGTAAAAAGCACTGTTTCGGGAGCCTTAAATGCCTTATTAGTTAAAATAATTGAGAGAGTGAAGAGAAATTAACAAAACTGATTTTTTTAATAATGATAAAAATGATAAAAATTCATGAAATCAATTAAATATTGACAGTCAAACAATTACAAATAACAACTAAGCTCATAATAGCCTAATGAATAAAATTATTATTGTTAAAAATAAGTGTAAAATACTTTTTTAGTCTAATCTAAATTTATATTTTTGCGAATCTAATTTAATCATTGATTACTTTTATAATGAAAAACATCACACATTTAGCATTACTATTATTTTCGATTTTTTCCTTAGCACAAACCGGAAGTCTAAAAGGGACAATTACTTCATCGGGGCAAGCGGTTGAGACGGCAAGCATCTTGATTATCGGAACAACTCTGTATACAAAAACCGATAGCAACGGAAAATTTGAACTTAGAAACACTCCTATCGGAACCCAAAGAATATCGGTTTCGTCAGTAGGATATAGAACTACAACCAAAACAATTGTCATCGAAGAAAATCAAGTATTGACTATCGATTTGGAAATTCAACAAGACTTATTAGATATAGAAGAAGTTGTAATTACAGGTACCCGTAGTGAAGTCCCACAATACCGTTCACCTGTGATTGTAAGTAGAATCAGTAGTAAATCGTTCGAAACCACCCAATCTTTGAGTCTTTCGGAGGGACTGAATTTTAGTCCAGGATTGCGTTTGGAAACCAACTGTCAAAATTGTGGTTTTACACAAATAAGAATGAACGGACTCGAAGGGCCTTATTCGCAAATCCTAATTAACAGTCGACCAATTTTTTCAGCTCTTGTAGGAGTTTACGGACTCGACATGATTCCCACTTCGATGATTGATAGAGTAGAAGTAATCCGAGGTGGAGGAAGTGCTCTTTATGGCGGAAGTGCCATTGCCGGAACCATTAATATCATTACCAAAGATCCGATTGAAAACACTTTTGAAATCGGAACTAATTATTCGTTTACCGATTACGATTCTCCCGACAGAACTTTAAGTGCCAACGGAAGTATCGTTAGCAAAGACCAAAACAAAGGAATGAGTTTTTATGCTTATAATCGAGATCGAAAGCCTTGGGATGCCAATGGTGATGGGTTTTCAGAAATGACCAAACTCAAAAATACCACCTTCGGATTTGATGCTTTTTGGAATACGTCTGAATTGAGTAAAATTAAACTTAATATCTTTAACATCAGTGAATTTCGCAGAGGAGGAAATCACTTCCATCTACCCGCTCATCAAACTGACGTAACCGAACAATTAGACCATAAAATCTTAGGTGGAGGGTTGTCTTTCGAGAAATTCTCATCAGATTATAAGCATAAGTTTTCTGTTTACACCTCAGCTCAAACAGCAAAAAGAGAAAGCTATTACGGAGGAGGAGGAAGAATTTTAGAAGAAGGCGATGTATTAACTCCCGAAGATATTTTAGCCATCAACGCTTATGGAAATTCAAAAGATTTGTCTTTGGTTGGAGGATTGCAGTATTCGTATGAATTTAACGATAAGTTTCTTTTGCTTTCGGGTTCAGAATATCAAATAAATGACGTTGAAGACAGAATGCCAGGTTACAACCGACTCATTGATCAAAAAGTAGGAACATTCGGGCTTTATTCACAATTAGAAATCAAACCAACCGAAAAAATGACGTTTTTGGTCGGAGCCAGATACGATAACGTAAACATCAACGGAACGTATGATTTAGATGTTGAATCTTTTGAAGATAAAAAAAATATAAATGTTTTCGTTCCAAGGCTAACCGCCATGTATTCGATTACAGATTATCTAAAAGCTCGTGCTTCATTCTCACAAGGATATAGAGCTCCGCAAGCTTTTGACGAAGACTTACATATCGAAACCGTTGGAGGAGCAGCTATGTTTACCCGATTGGACCCAAACCTGAAAACCGAACGCTCAAACAGCTTTAACGCTTCTTTGAATTTCACGAAAGACATCGGAAGTGTACAATCAAATATTGTTTTAGAAGGCTTTTACACCCAACTCAATGACGCTTTTATCACTTCGAATCCTAGCGAACTGCCAAGTGGAATTGCTGTTGCAACTAAGCGTAATGGAAGCGGAGCTACCGTTACAGGACTTAATTTAGAATCAAGTTTTGCGATTTCGAAAAAGATAAACTTCCAATTGGGAGCAACACTACAAAGTGCTAAATACACTGATAACGAAGTGATTTGGGAATCCGAAGACGGACAAGAAATTACCACAACAAAAAACATGTTAAAAACACCTGATTTATACGGATATTACACTTTTAACTACAACCCATTGAAAGAGCTTACATTTTCGCTTTCAGGAGTTTATACCGGAAAAATGAGCGTATCGCACCTGATTGATCCCGATACAGAACGTACCATAATCAAAAACGTTAAGGATTTTGTCGAGAACAACATCAAAATAGCGTATGATTTTGACATTAAGGACAATTGTATTCAGGTGTATACAGGAGTTCAGAATATGTTTAATGCCTATCAAAAGGATTTTGACAAAGGCGCTTTGAGAGATGCTAATTATGTCTATGGACCTAGCCGACCTCAAACCTTTTTTATAGGAATGAAATATACTTTAAACTAAATAAAATGTTATGACCAATTCAGAAGAAAATTACCTTAAAACGATATATCATATTTCTTTGCATGCTGATTTAGGTATAACTACCAATGCTATTGCAAATGCTATGGAGAGTAAACCTTCTTCGGTTACAGATATGATTCAGAAATTAGCCGAAAAAGACTTGGTGTTGTACAAAAAATATCAAGGTGTCGAACTCACCGAAAAAGGCAAAAAAGAGGCTATATATATTGTGAGAAAACATCGGCTTTGGGAATATTTCTTAGTAAATAAACTTGGCTTTGCCTGGGATGAAGTACATGAAATTGCCGAACAATTGGAACACATCAATTCTGAAAAACTTATTGACAATCTCGATAAATTTTTAGATTTCCCTACAAAAGACCCACATGGAGATCCTATTCCAGATAAAAACGGAAATTTACCAACCCTAAAACGACAACTGCTTTGTAATGCTCCTTTCAACACAAAGCTTGTATTTGTTGGAGTAAACGATGATTCTACAACATTTTTACACTATTTGGATAAGCAAAATATTTCGTTGGGAGCTATTATCGAAATTTTAGAGAAAGAAAAATTTGACCATTCATTAAAGATACGCGTAAACAACAAGGAAATCACTATCTCTGACGTAATTGCAAACACTATATTTGTTCAATAAAAAATAAAAAAACACGAGTATAATACTCGTGTTTTTTTATTTATTTTGAAGTCTTTCAATTACTTCAGAATCGTTTGTTTTCTGTCTGGTCCGACCGAAATGATTTTCACAGGAACTTCCAATTCACTTTCGATAAAAGCAACATAATCTTTCAGTTCTTGTGGAAGCTGGTCATAAGAAGTGATTCGTGTCAAATCCATATTCCAACCTTTTTTCTCTACATAAACAGGCTCTACATTTTCAGGTTCGATGTTGTATGGAAAATGGTTGATAACTTCTCCTTTATATTTATAAGCTGTACAAACTTTAAGAGTATCAAATCCTGACAACACATCACCTTTCATCATATACAACTCGGTTACTCCATTGACTTGAACTGCATATTTCAAAGCTACTAAATCCAGCCATCCACAACGTCTTGCACGTCCTGTTACCGAACCAAATTCGTTACCCACTTTTGCCATCGTATCTCCCACTTCGTCAAAAAGTTCGGTCGGGAAAGGTCCGCTACCTACTCGAGTAGTATAGGCTTTGAAAATTCCGAAAACTTCCTTTATTTTATTCGGAGCAATCCCGAGTCCGGTACAAGCTCCTGCTGCTGTAGTATTCGACGAAGTCACAAACGGATAGGTTCCGAAATCAACATCTAAAAGCGACCCTTGAGCTCCTTCACACAAAATAGACTTTCCTTCTTTGATAGCCTTATTCAAATAAGCTTCACTATCAATAAAAGTCAGTTTTTTAAGTTCTTCGATAGAGGCAAAAAATTCGTCCTCAAGTTCTTTTAGATTGTATTGTAAATCTACATCATAAAAAGCAATCATTGCTTCGTGTTTGTCTGCCAATGCTCTGTATCTTTCCTTAAAATCCGAAAGCTCTACATCCCCTACTCTGATTCCGTTTCGCCCGGTTTTATCCATATACGTAGGTCCAATTCCCTTAAGAGTAGAACCGATTTTTGCTTTTCCTTTGGAAGCTTCCGAAGCCGCATCTAAAAGCCTGTGAGTAGGCAAAATCAAGTGTGTTTTACGAGAAATAAGCAATCTTGAATGAATATCAATATTGAATTTTTCTAAACCTTCGATTTCTTTGATAAAAACCACTGGATCCATCACGACTCCGTTTCCGATAATATTAATGGATTTTTTGTGGAAAATTCCTGATGGAATCGTTCTAAGTACGTGCTTGATTCCGTCAAACTCAAGGGTATGTCCTGCGTTAGGCCCTCCTTGAAAACGTGCAATAATGTCGTATTTTGAAGTGAGTACATCAACGATCTTTCCTTTTCCTTCGTCTCCCCACTGCAATCCGAGTAGCAAATCTACTGTCATTGTGTTGTATAAATTTTAGTGTTAGTTGTCGTTAGTCGAATCTACTTTTTTAGTCCCATAGAAATAAAGCGAATGGCTGTGTACATCTACTCCAAAAAGGTCTTCGATTGTTTGTTTTATGGTCTGAATTCTCGGGTCGCAAAATTCGATTACTTCTCCCGTATTGGTAATAATAATATGATCGTGTTGTTTATCAAAGTATGATTTTTCGTAATGAGCCTGATTTTGTCCAAATTGATGTTTACGAACCAGACCGCATTCCAAAAGAAGTTCAATTGTGTTGTACAACGTTGCACGACTCACGCGATAGTTCTTGTTTTTCATTTTGATATACAATGATTCTATATCAAAATGATCGAAGCTGTCGTAAATTTCTTGCAAAATAGCATATCTTTCAGGAGTCTTCCTATGCCCTTTATTTTCAAGGTATTCTGTAAAAACGGTTTTTACGATTTCCTGGTTTTTTTCGTTTGAAGCGCTTATCTGTGTCATATCCTACAAAGGTACTTTTTTTAGTTTAAATCTACAATAACGATGTTTAAACCCTTTCTTTTTCAAAGATCAATTCCAATCCATTTTCCACCAAATGGGTAATTTTAGGACGGTTTTGTTTTACTTTCTCGAGGTGGTTCAACACTTTATTCATAAAATCCGGACTCTTTTGTTTATGAGCCAATTCTACTATTTCGACCGAAAGTAACCAATCGTTTGGATGTGATGAAGAAACCAAGGCAAAAGCCTCTTTAAGCGTAGTTTCTGCAGGTCTTCCTTCACGGATATTTCTGACCGAAGCGTATAGCTTTTCTAACTCCTCTCGCTCGGGAGTCATTTTTGCTTTTATAGTTTTGGTAGAAGGAACATGAGTAATCATATCAAAGCTATTCACGTCTGCAGGACCTGAGAAACCAGATACAATTTCTTTTCCGACTGCCATGTCATAGGTTCCCCATTCCGGTCTGAAAAGAATTTCTTCTCCATGCGTAACCGTACAATTCCTAAACGAAATCAGAATGATTTTTCCTTGTAAATTTCTCGAGCCTGTAATGATTTCTCCTTTCACCGTAATATCACCTTCAAATTCAAGAGTTACATTTTTCCCTTCATAAATATCGTAAGCCATCAAATCTCTCGGGCTCATATCTTCGATAGCTAAATTGATTCCCTTAAGTGCACCGATTGGACTTCCAAATCCTTCAGAATGGTATTCTATAGAATGTCCTACCAATTCTTTTTCGCGGTAAGCCAAAGCGGTTTTGCCTGTAGTTTGGATATAAACCGGATTTCCTTTGTATTTAATAGTATTGGTGAAAACTCCCGAAATCTGCAATCCTGTGCTGAGCTCGATTGTTCCCAATGCTTTAGAGTTAATTAGTTTTTTAACTGCACTATATCCTCCTGTACGCAAAGCCATTTTGTTGGCAAATTCTTCGAGAACCATACTTAGATGAGCAAAATCAGGGGTTACATATAACTGAGGTTGTGGTTTGGTAATGTCAAAATTTTGTTCGGCAGCATCGATAGAATACGGAATCTTTTTCACGTTATCAGTCATACACCAAGCACTTTCACCAATAGACGACAACAATCCCGCACCATAAATTTTAGGATTTTCGACCGTTCCGATAAGACCATATTCAACGGTCCACCAATGTAGGTTTCGGATTTTTGCCATTTCAGACAATTCTCCCATGTTGTTTTGCAAATCTTCAACTGCTTTTTCGGCTTTGTCAATTTCTTCTTGCGGAGTTCCCTCAGCTTCTTTCAAAATAGATAGTAAGCGAATCGCTTCGTACATTTCGTAATCTCGAGCTGATGAAATCGCTTTACATCCAATTTCTCCAAAACGTCTTAAATATTCCGCATATTCCGGATTGGCTATAATCGGAGCGTGTCCTGCACCTTCGTGAATAATATCCGGAGCCGGAGTATATTCGATATGTTCAAGCTGACGAATATCTGATGCTATCACCAGAACGTTATACGCCTGAAATTCCATAAAAGCATTGGGAGGAATAAACCCGTCAACAGCGACAGCAGCCCAACCGATTTCTTTTAAAATTCGGTTCATTCCGTACATACTTGGAATAGTCTCAATCGAAATTCCCGTTTTTTGAAGCCCTTCAAGGTACGATTCATGGGCTACTTTGCCTAAGTAATCCACGTTTTTACGCATTACATACCTCCAGACCGCTTGATTTATAGGAGTATAATCTTCATAATCTTGCGGCTTTATAAACTGCGTGAGGTGTTCGGGCAGTGTATCTATCAAATGATTGCTTTCGTATCCTGTTTTCATGACTTTTATAAAAAAGAAATTTGGGTTAAAGATACAATTTTTAGTTGAATTGTTTTTGGAAAACAACTAATGGTTTTTAAAACAACCTTACTAAACCGTCTTTTTTCTCGGGTGAAATTTGTGCATTATCTCAGATAAATGTTTTCTGTCTAAATGCACATATACTTCGGTGGTAGTGATTGATTCGTGTCCGAGCATGAGTTGAATCGACCTCAAATCTGCTCCATTCTCGAGCAGGTGCGTGGCAAACGAGTGTCGGAAAGTATGAGGGGAAATTATTTTTTTAAGTTCAATTTGAGCCGCTAATTTTTTGATTATCGTAAAAATCATTGCTCTGGTGAGTTGTCTTCCTCTTCGGTTCAAAAAAAGCGTGTCTTCAAATCCTTTTTGGATGACTAGTTTCGTTCTGCATTCATTTCGGTAAAGTTCAATATACTTTTGGGTTCCCTTCCCGATCGGAACAAAGCGCTGTTTGTTTCCTTTTCCTGTAATCTTGATAAATCCTTCGTCAAAAAACAAATCCGAAATCTTAAGAGTTAGTAGTTCAGAAACCCGAAGTCCACAACTGTAAAGGGTTTCGAGTATGGCTTTATTTCTATGAGCCAAAATTCTGTTTTCTTCCGACTCATCATCAAACTGTATGGCATCAATTAAATTATCGATATCCTTAACCGAAAGCACATCAGGAAGTTTCCGTCCTGTTTTGGGAGTTTCGATAAGTTCAAGCGGATTGGTCTTGCGGTAATCTTCAAAAGTTAAATAATTAAAAAAACTCTTTAATCCGGAAATAATTCGAGATTGCGAACGTGGATTTACTTCTTTGGACACCTCATATATAAAGTGGTGAATCTGCTCTTCAGAGATTTTGACAGGAGAAACATCAATGGAGTTGCTATCCAAAAATCGGCAAAGACGTTGTACGTCAAAAACATAATTTTCGATAGTGTTCTTTGACAATCCCTTTTCAATTTTCAGGTAATTCTTATAGTCTGTAATATATCGCTCCCAGTTTTTCATTTTTTTTTACAGGGTGTTGAAAGGGTTACGAACAGTCATTCTGATGTCTGCATCGATCAAGCTTTATCTTCTAATAAAGGTACAAATCTAAATGTTCCGAACTCATGTTTTTCGAATTGGGTTTCATTTTTTCGGATAAGCATTGTCATAATCTGTTCCTCATCTCCGAGCGGAATAACAAGTTTTCCTCCTATTTTGAGTTGTGCCATAAGCGCATTCGGAATTATTTTTGCGCCTGCTGTTACCAAAATCGAATCAAACGGAGCTTCTTCTGGGAGTCCTTTATAGCCGTCTCCGAAAATAAGTTTTTTTGGTCGAATTCCAATTTTCGGCAAAAAGCGTTCTGTTTTTTTAAACAATTCGTTTTGTCTTTCGATGCTGTACACCTTAGCACCCATCAAACAAAGTACAGCCGTCTGATAACCCGATCCGGTGCCGATTTCGAGAACTTTATCTTCTTTTTTGAGTTCGAGAAGTTGGGTCTGAAAAGCAACGGTATACGGTTGCGAAATGGTTTGTCCTGCACCTATGGGAAAGGCCTTGTCTTGATAAGCGAAATTTTCAAATCCGGAATCCATAAACAAGTGTCTGGGGATTTTTTTAATAGCTTCCAATACTTTAGCGTCTGTAATTCCTTTTTCTTGCAAGACTTTAACCAGTTGATTTCTAAGTCCTTTATGTTTTGGCGTATCGTTCAAGGTAATAATTTTTTGGAGGTATAAAGTTATATCATTTTTTGTATCTTACAAAGTCAAAAAAACAGCAGAGCAACTCTGAAAGTATTTAAAATATGTTATTTAACGAGCTATTAACACCCCAATAAATTAGCTATCAATACATTTGTGACAAGTATTTCGATTATGAACACACCTTTTTCATATACGTTATTATCAATTTTTGGGTTGGGACTCTTGTTGTTGTCCTGTTCTAACCCTAAGACTAAAGATTATTCCGCTTATTTCGGAGGGGAAATCATAAACCCCAAAGATAAATGGATTTTCTTTTATAAAGGCGAACAATTATTAGATAGTATTCCCCTGGATCAAAACAATCGGTTCTTTATAAAATTTGATTCACTTGCCACAGGTTTGTACAGCTTTAAACACGAATCTGAGTATCAATACGTCTATTTCGACAAAAATGATAGCCTGATGATTCGCATCAACACTTATGATTTTGACGAATCGTTGGTTTTTTGCGGACATGGAGATGAGAAAAACAACTTTCTGATTGAGATGTATCTAAAAAATCAAAAAGACAGAAATTCGATGTTTTCTACATTTGATTTACAAGAAGAACATTTCAGCAAAAAAGCAGACTCCTCATATCAGGAAATTTTAAAATTTTACACTTCAAAAAAGACAGATATTCAATGGAGCGATGACTTTGATGTGATAGCTAAAGCCAGTGTAAACTATCCGTATTATACCAAAAAAGAGTTTTACCCTGTTGCCCATCGAAGAAGAAAAACAAATGATATTCAACCAAATCTTTCGCCTGATTTTTATAACTACCGGAAAAATATAGATTTTAGCAACGAGCAGCTCATTGACTTTTGGCCTTATATTCAGTACATAAACACTACCATAGACAATATTGCTAATGCAGAAAACAGCGGTTTTTTATTTGATTCTGAAACAACCCTTAAAAAGATTGAAATCACAGATACTATTACCAACAATCAATCTTTAAAAAACAAAATTGCCAACAATATTGCTTTTCGCTATTTGATGGCAAAGGAAGAAAACGCAAATGACAATGTTTTTTTAGAAAAATATTATCAGATTTCGACCGATACTGAGAAGAAAGACAAAGTACGCGATTTGGTCAATTCGATTCGAAACCTAGCCGAAACGGGGTATCTTCCGACACTTATTTTGAAAGACCTTGAGAACAATGAAGTTTCGACCGATGATTTGTTTCAAAGAAAAACGATTCTCTATTTTTGGTCGAGAAATAACGAAAGCCACTTTTACGCTGTTCATAGAAAGCTCCAGAGCATTATCCAAAATCATCCGAATGTTGATTTAATTGCAGTAAATCTTGACGAAAACTATGACGACTGGAAAGTCTTTTTGGAAAAAAATAAAAATATTTCGAACCGAAAAATCAAACATTATCAGACTTCAAACCTCGAAGAACTAAAAGACAAATGGGTAGTAAACCGAGAGACCAGAGCTTCTATTATTGACGAAAACGCCAAAATTATCAACGTTTTCACCAATATCTTTGACTCTACTTTTGACAAACACCTCTAATTCTCCCTATCTTTGTTCTCTTATAAAACATAAGTTTATACTATGAACAAGTTGAGAATTGTTTTTATGGGAACACCTGATTTTGCAACGGGAATCCTCGCCTCGATTTTAGAACAAAATTATGATGTGGTCGGAGTAATTACCGCTCCGGACAAGCCTGCAGGAAGAGGTCAGAAACTTTCGGTTTCTTCTGTCAAACAATTTGCCTTAGAACACGGTTTGAAAATATTGCAGCCCACCAATCTAAAAGACGAAAGTTTTCTGGAAGAACTGAAGTCGTTGAACGCAAATCTTCAGGTTGTGGTTGCCTTTCGGATGCTTCCAAAACAAGTTTGGCAAATGCCCGAATTAGGCACTTTCAATCTTCACGCCTCGTTGCTTCCGGATTACCGAGGGGCGGCTCCTATAAATTGGGCTATTATCAACGGTGAAACCAAAACGGGAGTGACCACATTTTTTATAGACGATAAAATCGATACAGGAGCCATGATTCTGAGTGACAGTCTCGAAATCGGAGAAAACGAAAACGCAGGAAGCCTGCACGACAGACTGATGCATCTCGGTAAAAAAACAGTTATCAATACGCTCAAACTCATCGAAGAAAGAGAAGTGAAAACTACGGTTCAGCCTCATTCAGAAGATCTAAAAACCGCCTACAAACTCCATAAAGAAAACACGCAAATTGATTGGACAAAAAATCTAAACGAAATTCACAATCTAATACGAGGACTTTCGCCTTATCCGTGTGCTTGGACCGTTATCCAAGACAACGATAAGCAATGGAACGTAAAGATTTATGAAGCGGAACCGGAAGCTGCAATACATCAGTACGACATCGGAACTGTCCTTTCGACCAAGAAAGAAATCCAAATTTCCGTTCGGGATGGGTTCATCAATATAAAATCATTGCAATTCCCCGGTAAAAAAAGAATGTCGGCTTCAGAATTCTTGAATGGATTTGAATTTTCGGCAAATGCCAGAGTTTTGTGAGCAAAACCTACTGCCTCAGAATACTTTATTAACAAATCAATGTAAGTTATTAACAAATCAACGTAAAATTCATCTAAATACTTGTGTAAATCATAAAAGCACCTAATTTTGTTTGAACAAAAGTAAGAATTGTTTAACCAAAACCATTAAATTATCAAATTATGAACAAATCAGAATTAATTGATGCTATTGCAGCTGACGCTGGAATTTCTAAAGTAGCTGCTAAAAAAGCATTAGAATCAGTTACTGAAAACGTAGCTAAAACTTTGAAAAAAGGAGACAGAGTTTCTTTAGTAGGATTTGGGTCTTTCTCAGTTTCTAAAAGAGCTGCAAGAGATGGTAGAAACCCTCAAACTGGAGACACTATCAAAATTGCTGCTAAAAACGTAGTAAAGTTTAAGGCTGGTGCTGATTTAGAAGGTGCTGTAAACAAAAAGAAATAATTTTTTATTTCAAAAATTTAGAAGGTGCTGTAAACAAGCACCTTTTTTTATGTAATTAAAAAAATAAATATGTCTGATACTGTCGATAAAGGAAGATTACTTTTGTCCGAACCTTCATTACTTCAGGATCTGGTGTTTGGGCGTTCTGTTATTCTGATTGCAGAACACAATGCGGAGGGAACTGTTGGTTTTATCCTAAATAAACCCATCAAATATTCGGTTTCGGATCTGGTTCCGGATATTGAATTCTTGTTTCCACTTTATAAAGGAGGACCTGTAGAACAAGACAATCTTTATTTTATTCACAGCAAACCCGAAGTAATTCCTGATAGTACAGAAATTTCTGATGGAATATACTGGGGAGGCGATTTTGAGACCGTAAAAGAGCAAATCAACTTGGGAAATATTTCAGAAAATGAAATTCGCTTCTTTTTAGGATATACAGGATGGTCTGAAGGACAACTCGAATTCGAATTAGAAGCCAAATCGTGGATTGTAGCTGATAATATTTATGGTGATACTATCTTATCCAAATTGCCAAACCATCTTTGGAAAGAGCAACTCAGAGCATTAGGTGAAAAATATACTATTTGGTTAAATGCACCGGAAAATCCTGAACTTAATTAACATCCTTTTGGTGACGGAAACGGACGGCTTGGAAGAGTACTGATCAACCTGCAACTGATGAATTTTGGCTTACCTCCAATAATTATCCAAAACAAAAGCAAGCATACCGATTATTACCCACTTTTTACAAAATACCCTGTTACGATGAAGTTTGACGGTTTTACCCAACTTTTTGCGGTGCTTTTGCAGGAAGCATTACATAAAAGAATCACAATGTTGACTGCCAAGAAAATAATCCCACTTTCATTATGGGCAAAGCAAAACGGTATAAAACCCAACATTGCAGCCAATAAAGCCAAACGACAAACTATTCCTGCTTTCCGGTTACGTGAAAAAGGATGATTGATGAGGGTATCAAGATGCCTTAAAATAGTTTTTTATATAGAATTCAACCCCAACTCTCTTAAAAAAATGTTATGTCTTTTTGTTGCTTCTTCTATTTTTAAATTAGTTTCAGAGAGTTGTTTATTTACCTCCTTCAAGTCAATTTGTACTTCGTCTTCTGCTGTGCTTATATAACGGGAAATATTCAGGTTATAACCGTTCTTTTCAATTTCCTCCATTGAAACCTTACGGGAATACCGTTCTCTTTCTTGTCGGAATTGATAGGTTTCAACAATGGCTTTTATATGCTCTTCGCTTAAACTGTTTTGTCTTTTACCCTTATCAAAATGTTCTGCTGCATTGATAAACAAGACATCATCTTGTTTTTTGCACTTTTTCAAAATCAAAATACACACAGGAATACCTGTAGAGTAAAACAAATTAGAAGGCAATCCGATAACGGTATCAATATGATTGTCTTTTAATAGTTTGGTTCGTATGCGTTCTTCTGCTCCACCACGGAATAGAACCCCGTGTGGTAAAATAATAGCCATAGTTCCATCATCTTTTAGAAAGTGAAAACCGTGTAGCAAGAAAGCAAAGTCAGCAGCTGACTTGGGTGCTAAACCATAACTCTTAAAGCGAAAATCCTCTGCCATAGTCTCGTTAGGTTCCCAACGCAAACTAAA
>Ga0209075_1002653_pt1 | contig 15588 bp, 19 predicted proteins | sample Stecom2011_FD_187523 | JGI IMG/M metagenome (GOLD analysis project Ga0209075, IMG submission 187523) | Agricultural soil microbial communities from Utah to study Nitrogen management - Steer compost 2011 (SPAdes) (version 2) | ecosystem: Environmental > Terrestrial > Soil > Agricultural land...
CCCTGCAGGTTCGGCCTTTTGATTTCGCCCGGAAAACCGAGCCTTCGCAACTGCTAAATTTTATTCAAAATGAGCACCCGCAAACTATTGCCCTGATCATGTCCTACCTCCACGCGGAACAGGCAGGGTCTATTCTTTCCGCCCTTCCCGCCGGCCAGCAGGTGGAAGTGGCCAAGCGTATCGCCACCATGGACCGGACGTCGCCGGAAGTTTTAAAAGAGATCGAGAATGTTCTGGAGAAGAGACTTTCCTCTTTTGTTTTGGAAGATTTTAACATGGCCGGAGGGGTGGAATCCGCCGTCGCCATTCTTAACCGGGTGGACAGGGGAACGGAAAAAACGATTATTGAAGCGTTAGAGGAAGAAGACCCTGAACTGGCGGAAGAGATTAAAAAGCGGATGTTTATCTTTGAGAATCTGGTTACCCTGGATGACCGTTCCATACAAAGAGTTTTACGAGAAGTCGATATGAAGGATCTGGCCCTGGCCCTGAAGACCGCCAGTGAAGATGTTATTAACCGGATCTTTAAAAATATTTCCAAACGCGCTGTGGAGATGCTAAAAGAAGATATGAGCTTGATGGGGCCGGTTCGTCTCCGTGACGTGGAAGAAGCCCAGCAAAAAATCGTTAATATCATAAGACAATTGGATGAGAGCGGCGAAATTATTATCGCCCGCGGCGGAGAGGATGAGATCGTTGTCTAGCGGTCGAATTATTAAATCCCCACCCGTGCGCAAGGATTTTCGACTGCTCGATTCTCCTGATATAGAGGAGATTATTTCGCACTATATGGAAAGTGTGGTAGAAGAGGAAAAAGAAGAAGAGCAAGAGGAGGAAAGCAATTCCGGAAAGGCCGGAGAAGAGGAAGAAAGGGATCCTCGGGCTGAAGCGGAAGATGAGGCGGAAAAAATTCTAATTCAGGCTGAAGAGACTTTAACCCGGGCGAAAGAGGAGGCTGCCGCCTTACTGGAAAAAGCCCGGGCGGAAGTGGATGAGTTACGGCAAAAAGCGGAAGAAGAACGGGAAAAAATCCGGCAAGAAGCGTATGACGCCGGTTTTAAAGAGGGGCTCGATGCGGGAAGAAAAAAAGCGTTGGAAGAATATGAAGGACAGTTGGACGAAGCCCGGCGGCTACGCGACGAGGCTGCAGAAGAAAGTGTTCGGACCCGGCAGAAGGCAGAAGAGGAAAGATTGGAAAGAATTCGCCAATCCGAGCAAGAGATACTCAAGTTGGCGCTGGAAATTGCCGAAAAGATAATTACCGGGAAGATTAAAGATTCTCCATCCGCCTGGTTGGGGATGGTAAAAGAGATGGTAAAAAAAGTGACCGGCGCCAAAGAACTAACACTGCGGGTGGCGCCGGAAGATAAAAAATTTCTGATGCAACGTTTGGAAGAGGTCAAAAAATTGCTTTCTGAATCACCAAAATTAAAGGTAACGGCAGATTCGTCCCTGCAAAAAGGAGATCTAGTTATCCAAAGTGATCTGGGTCAACTGGACGGCAGAATCAAGGAACAACTGGAGAAAATTGCCGCAGCATTAAAAGAAGAGGCGATGGCAAAGTGATTACCGGCACGCAACAAAAGACGGCGCCCTTTTCCGCCGCCGGGTATCATAAAATTCTGAACCGGGTCGAACCCTTTTACCGGTTGGGCCGGGTACAGAAAGTAGTCGGTCTGACTCTGGAAGCAACCGGACCGCCGGTTTTTCTCGGTGAAGCCTGCCTCCTTCAACCGTCGGTCAACGGGGGTGTTTTGGCTGAAGTCGTGGGTTTCCGGGAAGGGAAAGTACTTTTACTTCCTTTGGGGGAGATGGAAAAAGTCGGTCCCGGTTCGGAGATAGTTGCTTTGGGGAAAAGTTTGGAAGTAGGCGTGGGCCGCGATTTGCTGGGCAGAATTTTAAACGGTCTGGGGGAACCTCTCGACGGGAAAGGGCCGGTGAAGGGAGAATCCTATTATCCCCTGACGACTACCCCCCCCAATCCATTGCAACGGTCCAGAATCCGGGAACCTCTGAGCCTGGGGATCAAAGCGGTGGATGCTCTACTCACTTGTGGCAAAGGTCAACGCCTCGGGATTTTTTCCGGCAGCGGCGTGGGGAAAAGCACTCTCTTGGGAATGATTGCCAGAAATACCACAGCTGATGTAAATGTAATCGGCCTGGTGGGGGAACGCGGCCGGGAAGTGCGGGAGTTTATTGAGAAAGACTTGGGAGAAGAGGGGTTGAAGCGGTCGGTGGTAGTGGCGGCTACCTCGGACCAACCGTCTTTGGTTCGGATTAAAGGAGCGCTTGCCGCCACGGCAGTTGCCGAGTATTTCCGGGACCAGGGGCTTGACGTCATGTTGATGATGGATTCTGTCACGCGTATTGCCCTGGCCCAGCGGGAAGTGGGATTGGCGGTCGGAGAACCACCGGCCACCCGTGGTTATACCCCTTCTGTTTTTGCTCTTCTTCCCAGGTTGCTGGAGCGTTCCGGGACCGCGCAAAAAGGTAGTATTACGGCCCTGTACACTGTTTTGGTGGAGGGTGACGATATGAATGAACCGGTGACCGACACTGTGCGGGGAACCTTGGACGGGCACATTGTTCTCTCCCGTGCCCTGGCCCAGGAGAATCATTACCCGGCTGTGGATGTCTTGGCCAGTGTGAGCCGGCTGATGATCGATTTGGGTTCAACGGAACACCTGCAGGCGGCGGCGAAGTTTCGGGAAATTCTGGCGGTATATAAGAGTAATGAAGACTTGATCAACATCGGCGCTTATGTTTCCGGGAGTAACCCCCGTGTTGACCAGGCGATTAGAATGTACCCGGCGCTGAGGGACTTCTTGCGCCAGGGCATTGAAGAAAAGACTACTTTTGACGGGGCGGTCCAGAGCCTTTGTGAACTCATATCCCCGGAAATCCAGGCTCCGACCGGTACGACGGGTAAATAGCCGTCCCCCGCCGGGTTTAAAGGTTGTCCTCAATAATTATGTAAGGAGGCAAGACTGTGGAGTTTCGCTTTCAGCCTCTTCTTAATCTTCGGAAGCACCGGGAAAAAAATTGTCAAATGCGGTTAAAAGAAGAGCAGGTTAGGTTGTCCCGGGCTGATAAAGAATTGACCAGGTGGGACCAGACTACCCGGCGGCAGGAAGGAATAATGAAAGACCTCGGCGTAGGCCGGGTAGAACCCGTCTTATTGCACTGCGCCGGTGAGTTCTTGATCTTTACCCGGGGGAAAAAAGCCGAAGCTTATACAAAAAAAGTACAGCAGGAAAAAAAGGTTGAAGAAGCCCGGAATGTTCTGGTAGCGACGAGGAAAGAAACAAAAACCTTGGAGAGATTGAAAGACCGTTTTACCGAACGGGAATACCGGGAAAGTCTCCACAGGGAGCAAAAAATACTGGACGAAATCGGGGTTAACCTGTTTCACCGGAAAAAGGGGTGACCTGTATGTTACGTTACGCACTTGGCGTTTTAACAGTTTTTCTTTTTTTGGCTTCTGTCGGCGCCATGTTATACCTTTTTGACCAGGGTGAAGTGGTGGATTTAAAACCTTCAACGCTTGCCGCTCTTTCTAGGATCCCGGGATGGGAAGATGTTTACGAAACTTATAACATAGGGCGTTTGGAAGCAAGAGTTCTGGAAGAAAAAGAGCAATTGCTGGCGGAAAGAGAACAAGCGCTGGCGAATTTGCGGCAGCAGATGGAGGAAAAGGAAGCAGCCTGGACGGAGGCCTGGGAAGAAGAAGAAAGAAAATACCAAAAGGAAATTATCCGCCTGCAGTTGAGAGTGGAAGAGCTCGACGCCGGTGAAGAAATGGATCACGAGGTGTCCGCCAGGCTGCTGGAGGCCATGAAACCGGAAGCCGCGGGGGAATCTCTTTTGGGAATGTCCTTTGAAAAGGGAGTCGCTGTCCTTTCCGCTATGGAACCGCGAAGGGCAGGGAAGATTCTCGATACCCTTCCCCCGGAAGAAAGCGCGCGTTACCTGGACAGCCTGGCCTGGTAATGGGGCGGTCCTCCCATCTGCGGGAAAAATTCTCCCGCGGGTGGGCTGCAAATACAATAAAAAAAATGAAAGGAGGTGACAGTACAATGCCACAACTTTTACAGCCGGGCGTTTTTTCCGGAAGCGAGGTCAAGAATTTTGTGTCCGCGAAACCGGTGAAAAACGGTTCGACCTCGGAAACAGGTTTTTTTGCGACCCTGCAGGAGAGACTTTCCCGATACGATGAAGACTCCCCGGAGAAGGCGTCTATTGGCCGGATTTTTATGGGCGAGACTGTAGAAGACCTTGTGCCGGAAGGTGAAAAAGAGAAGATGGATTTGGAGACGGTTGAAGAGGAGAAAACGGTCTTTACTGGAGTGGAGGAAGCGGCAGTCATGGAGAGTGGTTTTACCGCCGGCCTTTTTCTCTCTGAACATCCTCCGGATGACGCCGGGGTTGCGGATACCTCCCGGAATAGTTCCCGCGTCCACGGTGAGCAGCCGCTCAAAGGGCAAACGCCTTATTTTTTCCGTTTTGAACAGGAGAACCAAGAATATTTCGTAACAGGGAAAGAGGGGTTTAACGGGGGAAAGCAGGAAGCAGCGGCTGAGGGCGTGATACCGTCGGAAATAATCGGGGTTGATGGTGAACCGCACGTTGACGGGAACATACAAACCGCAGAAAATGAGTCTGATCAGCCGGTTGCCGTCACGAAATCCGGTACGGAGACCATGGTTAAGGAGACCCCGGAGACGGCGGTGGATTCAGAAAAGGTTATTGCCGGCGGCGCCCGGCTAAAAGAACCCGGTACGGAAAAGAACACCGGACGGCCGGAAACGGCGCCATATTCAACTACCGGAGAAAAAACGACGCCGCGTCCGGCATCAAAAACGGCGGTTTTTGCCCGCGAAGGGCCGGAGAAAGGTTCGTACCTCTTCCCGGAAACTGTTTCCGGGCAAAGTGAAGAAACACCGCAATTTATCAACCAGGGCGAACCCGGGGATTTACCGAATTTGGACAAAGACGCGGCGTTTTCCTCCGGAACCGTCTTCGCACAAGCAAAGAGTCAACCGGCGGAACCGGTTGAGAAAGTGGAAGCCGGGATGGTTGAGACATTTATACCGGCCGTGGAAAATGTACCGGAGGAACAGGAAAAAGCCGGCCCTGCCAACAGGCTCTTGCAGCAGGAAAAAGTAATGGATCAGATCCTGCAGGGAGCCAGAATGATGGTGAAAAACGGCGCCGCCCGGGTGCGGCTGCAGCTGCAACCGCCGGAACTGGGAAAGCTGGAACTGGCGCTGGTGATTGACAGAGAAACGGTGGCCGCCCGTTTTACCGCCGAATCGCAAACAGTTCAGGCGCTGATTGAAGCCAACCTGCCGGAGCTCCGCTCCAACCTGCAGGAAGCCGGATTGCAGGTGGATCAGTTGCAGGTAGAGATCGAAAATGGGTTCGATTCCCGGCAGCATTTTGCTTCCGGCGAGACGCGGCAGGAAGAGGCTTCTTCAGTCAAGGAGACGCCGGATTCCTCTTCCCCTGTTTACAATGAACCGGGGTCGGAAGCAGGAGAGAAAGAATGGGTTGGAAGGATCAATCTCCGGGTATAACCGGGGTAGAGAATAATTATTTTAAGGAGGTGAGTAAATGGTTACCACTGTCACGGAAACAGCAGCCGGTCCGGCGGCCAAAGCGGGTTCCGCTGCAAGTATTCTGGGCAAGGATGATTTCTTAAAACTGTTGATTACGGAACTCCGGTACCAGGATCCTTTGGATCCGATGAAAGACCGGGATTTTATCGCCCAGATGGCCCAGTTTTCCACCTTGGAACAGATGCAAAGCCTCCACCAGTTGAGCCGGGTCCAACAGGCCACGTCCCTTTTAGGCCGGGCGATACTGGCTGAGAAAAACGAGGACGGTATTCCGGAACAGGTTTACGGCCGGGTGACCGGTGTACGGACGGCCGGCGACCGCGTGTTTTTGACCTTGGACAGCGGCAGAGAGATTGAGGACGGCGAGGTCGTTTCCGTCTTGGATGAGGAGGGCCTGGTCCAGTACTTGGCGGCGTTGGCCGGAAACCGGGTCTGGGTTAAAGAATACAACCAAGCTGGTGAAGTGTCCGATCTCCGGGAGGTTCTGGTGGAATCGTATAAAATCGACGAAGGAATTCCTTATCTCATTACCACCCAGGGAGAAGAAGTTCCCCTGGCGGAGGTCTGGGCCGTAGGTTAGGAGGGATAAAAGTGACCGAAAAGATTATCCCGCCGCTTGTTCCGGGGCCGGTAAACAGAGTGACACCCGGGGTTTCCCGGCAGGAGAGAACCCGAACTCCCGAGGGGGGCGAGTTCCAAAAGATATTCCGGGAAAAACTGGCCGCTCCGGCGTTAAAAATTTCCGCCCACGCGCAGAAAAGGATGTCCAACCGAGGGATTGCCTTGACTCCGGCCGAAATGAACGGAGTGCGGGAAGCGGTGGGAAGAGCCAAAGGAAAAGGCTGCCGTGACGCTTTGGTTGTTTTGGACCGGGCGGCTCTGGTGGTCAGTGTGGAGAACCAGACCGTGGTTACAGCGGTCGATTCACAAAATATGCGCGACAATGTCTTTACCAATATCGACAGCGCGGTTTTTGTTCGTAAAAACTAGGCCGGACCTCCTCGAGGAAGCCTGGACTACGGAAACGGGATTCCAATCGACCGCGGAACCCGTGAAAACCGCAAAAAAAAATAAGACCTGCCCCGGTTGCCCGCCCGGCGGGGCGGAGCGACCGGCGGCATTAGTTACAGAGGAGGTAATAAAATGTTACGTTCCATGTTCGCCGGGGTGTCCGGGATGCAAAATCACCAACTGCGCCTGGACTCCATCGGCAATAATATCGCCAATGTCAATACCATTGGTTACAAGACCGGCAGGGTCACCTTTCAGGATGCTCTTTCCCAGACCATAAGGGGTTCCACCGCCCCGCAGCGGAATAGAGGCGGAATGAACGCCCTTCAGGTCGGTTTGGGTATGTCGGTCGCCAGTATCGATGTGTTGCACACCCAGGGAAACCTGCAAACAACCGGGAAAATAACCGATCTGGCCATTGAGGGTGACGGTTTCTTTATCCTGAGTGACGGCAACGAACAATTTTACACCCGGGCCGGCATGTTCTCCTTAGAACGCGACGGGCGTTTGGTTTTTCCCAGCAACGGCCTGCTCCTTCAGGGCTGGATGGCTGATGAAAACGGGAATATCAACACCGACCAGTTAACCGGGATTACCCTCCCGATCGGCGCCACCATAGCGCCGACCGCCACGGAGAATATCAGAGTCACCGCCAATCTGGACGCCGCGAACAACGGTGAATTGAGCTACGGGCCGAACCCGTTTACCGTGGATGACGGTGCAGGCAATGAGGCGCAGGTGACGGTCACATTGGTTCCCACCGGTTCCTTTAATGAGTGGGAGTATCGGATTAACGTGACCGGTGGTGATCTTGACGACGAAAATGACAGAATAGGGACTATAACCCTGGATGAGGAGGGTAATATTATTAATGTTGACGCCAATAGTCCCACATTTACAGTGAATATTGACGGCGGCGGGCCGGTTGATGTAACCATTCCCACGGTGGGTGGGGACAACGAGTTTGTACCTGATAATGGTAACACTGCCGCCGGAAGTTTCACCCCGGCGCCGTCCGTCACCTCCACGATTGAGGTCTATGACTCGCAGGGGAACCTCTATCTCTTGACCACCGTCTTTGAAAAGACTGCGGACAACCAGTGGGCGTGGTCCACATCCACCGGCGCCTTTGGCGAGGTCGGCAGCGGTACCTTAAGTTTTGACAACCAAGGGAAGTTGACCGGTGTTACCGGCGGGCCGATTCAATTCACCCCCCCGGGCGCCGACCAGGTCGCCATTGAGCCGGATTTCAGCAAAGTTACGCAGTACGTGGGGGAATCTACGGTCGCCGTTTCTCAGGATGGGTATCCCATGGGGGATCTGGACAGTTTCACCATTGATAAAAACGGCCGGATCATTGGGGTTTTCACCAACGGTTTGACCCGAAACATCGCTCAACTGGCGGTGGCCACTTTTAACAACCCGGCCGGGCTGGAAAGAATCGGCGGGACCATGTTCCGGGAGTCCAGCAACTCGGGAACCAGACAGATTACTCCTTCCGGGGTCGGCGGGAGCGGGACAATCACCCCGGGGCATTTGGAAATGTCCAATGTGGATCTTTCGCAGGAATTCACGGACATGATCATTACCCAACGTGGTTTCCAGGCCAATTCCCGGATCATTACCACCTCAGACGAGATGCTGCAGGAACTGGTGAATCTGAAAAGGTAATAAGTAATTGAGGGCGGCGGAGGGCGTGCGCCACCCGCCGCCGTAAAAAACGAGCAAACGGCGAACGGCTGCGGGCTCGAAGACGGGAGATGACCAGATGGTCCAGGTTACCAGGTTGAACGGGAAGGAGTTTTGGCTTAACCCGCACCTGATTGAATTTCTGGAAGAAACTCCGGATACAGTCATTACGTTACTGACCGGGAAAAAGGTTGTTGTCAAGGAAAACGCGGAAAAGATTTTGACGGATATCATTTCTTACCGCCGGAAACTGGTGGAAGGTGGTAATGAAGTTGTCCCAATAGAAATCCGAGGTGAATAGTAATGGACTTATCCACCATAATTGGTCTTATTGCCGGACTTCTCCTTTTGGGGATCGGTATGGCGACTGAAGGGGCAATATCTATCTTTTGGAATCTACGTGCCATATCCATTACCCTTGGCGGTTCCCTGGCCGCCATGTTCATCCATTTCCCCCTGACTCAGTTTGTCAAAGCCTGGAGAGGAGTGCGGTGGGCTTTTTTTGCCCGTACATATTCTCCCCAAGAGATCATAAACAGCCTGGTGGGATATGCGGAGAAGGCCCGCAGGGAAGGGTTGTTGGCTTTGGAAGACGATGTTTCCGAAGAGGATGAGTTTTTAAAAAAAGGGATTCAGCTGGTAGTGGATGGGACCGATCCGGAACTGGTTAAGAATATCATGGATATTGAGATTAGTTTTTTAGAAACCCGGCACCAGAGTAATAAAATGTTTTTTGAGTCTTGGGGTTCTCTGGCGCCTGCTTTTGGCATGACCGGTACGCTTATCGGTTTAATTCAGATGTTGAGAGGTTTGGGTGAAGATGTGGATGCTTTGGGACCCGGGATGGCCGTCGCGCTGATCACCACTTTGTACGGTGTAATCCTGGCCAATTTAATTTTTATTCCGATTGCCGGCAAACTAAAAATTCGTAGTGAGGAAGAGATCATCATTCGCCGGGTGATGGTGGAAGGGATCCTCTCTATTCAGGCCGGAGAAAACCCCAGAATTGTTGAGGAGAAACTGAAGTCATTCCTCTCGCCGGGAGAAAGAGAGGGAGTCGGCAGGCAACGACGGAGAGAACGTCTGGGAGAAGGAGTGGGGCTGAATGCCTAGAAAGAAGAAAGACGAGGACAAGCCCAGGGGAAGTCCCGGTTGGATGACCACTTACAGCGATATGGTTACCCTGCTTCTGACCTTTTTCGTGATGCTTTTCGCCGTTTCCGAGATTGACAAAGCCAAGTATGATCAGATCGCTTATTCGCTCCGGGGGGCTCTGGGCGGTCTTCCAAGTGTGTTGGAACGCGGGAGATCACCTCAAGATGAAGCTTTTTCGGTTTTGGATCCCGTGGTCGCAGTCACCCCGGAATTTGAGATTTTTTATGACTCCCTTCAGGAACTGCTGGAAGATGAGGAACTGGCGGGCTTGATCGATATTTTTATGGAAGAACGGGGGTTGGTGGTCAGTTTTAAGGAGAAACTTTTTTTTGACATTGGTTCGGTGGAAATAAAACCGGCCGCCGGTGATTTGCTGCGCCGAGTGGGAGAGATTCTCGCCCGGGGGGGACATCTAATCAGAGTGGAAGGACATACCTGCGACCTGCCGATTAATACTGAACGTTTCCCTTCCAACTGGGAGCTCTCCGTGGGGAGAGCGACGAATGTTACCCGGTTCTTGATTGAACAGGCGGGGATCGCTCCCAACCGGCTGTCGGCCACCGGCTATGCGGAATTCCGGCCGGTGGTTCCCAACGATTCGGAAGAGTGTAGGGCGCAAAACCGGAGAGTGGATATTGTCCTTATCTCTATGGAATAAAGGAGGGAGAAAATGGCCGAGGGAAATATGGAAAAAAAGAAATCCAAATTTAACCAGTTGCTGACGACTGTAATAATCTGTTTTGCCGTCTTTTTCGCCGCGGTATTTGCCGCCACTTTGTTTTTTATTAATGTAGTGCTCCCGCAGAGGGAGGAGTACACTATAATGTACGAATCCAGCAGGGTGAAGTACATGGTTCCCCTTGGGGAAGACCTTGTGGTCAACCTGGCCGACCCAACGGGACGCCGGTTTATCAGGCTTAATTTGACCCTGGTGGTGGACGCCCCGGAGACGCAAGAAGAGATTCTCCGGCGTAAACCGCAGGTCCGGGATGTGGTGATTAAGATTTTTCGCACTAAAACAGTGGATAAAATTAGAGAAGAAGAAGGGATCTTTAATATCCGCAACGAAATAATAACTGCTATAAACAAAATGTTACCTACAGGGGAAGTAATGGATGTCTTCTTTACCGAATTTGTGTACCAATAGGGGGGTGGGAGCTTGGCGGAGATCTTAAGCCAAAGTGAAATCGATGCTCTTTTAAAAGCGCTTTCCGACGGGGAAATTGACGCCGAGACTGTAAAAATAGAAGATAAAAAGAAAAAAATTAGACCATATGATTTCCGGCGGCCCAATAAATTCGCCAAAGACCAGATGCGCACCTTGGTCATGCTCCATGAAAATTTGGCCCGGCGCTTGGTGACTTCGCTATCCGCCTATCTCAGGACCATGGTGCAGATAGAGGTGGCATCCGTAGACCAAATGACCTACGAGGAGTTCACCAGGTCTTTGCCCAACCCTACAGTTATCAATCTCTTGGAATTGGCGCCTTTGGATGGAAATATGATTTTAGAGTTCACGCCCAATCTGGCTTTTGCCGTTATCGACCGTTTATTGGGCGGGCATGGGGGGCTCGACTATGCCGTCCGGGAATTGACCGAAATTGAACAACGGGTCATTCGTCAGGTGGTTATGAGATTTTTCCCCAACATACAGGAGGCGTGGAGCAATGTGATTGAGGTGTCTCCAGGTTATGTGGAGATGGAAACCAATCCGCTTTTCACCCAATTTATTCCACCTTCCGATATGGTTATTCTTGTTACCATGGATCTGAAGATCACAGAAACCAGTGGATTAATGAATCTTTGTTACCCGTATATGCTTTTGGAACCCTTTCTCCCCCGTTTGAGCGCCCAGTCCTGGTTTGGCAGTTCCCGGAAGAATTTCAGTTCCGCGGCCCTGCAGACTTTAGAGGCCAGGTTGAAAGAGGCGGATGTTCCGGTACAGGTGGAATTGGGGACAACTACGATCTCCATTCGTGAATTACTAAACTTGTCGGAGGGGGACGTCATTAGGCTGGAGCAGGAAGTAAACAATCCGTTGACCGTGCGGATCGGCGAAGAAAGAAAATACGAGGGATTTCCCGGTCTTTCCAAGAACAATAAGTTTGCCGTGCAACTCAGCAGTTATAAATATGAAGGTGGTGAGGAAAGTGTCCGATGAGAGGCTTTCCCAGGAGGAGATTAACGCGTTGTTAAACGACGTGTCCGAGGAAATAACGCCTATGGAAAAGGACGCCCTGGGGGAAATCGGCAATATCGCTTTTGGTTCCGGGGCCACTGCGCTTTCACTTTTATTGAGCAAAAAGGTGAAGTTGACCACGCCGGTAGTGGAAATCACTACTATGAAAAAGTTGATTAAGGAACATCCCACTCCCTGTGTGGCTGCGGAAGTAGCTTATATCAAGGGCCTGGAAGGAACCAACTTGTTGTTGCTGGAGATTGTCGATGCCGCCATTATTGCCGATCTGATGCAGGGAGGAGACGGAACGGACCCCCGCATGGAACTGGGCGAAATGGAACTCAGCGCCATAGGGGAAGCCATGAATCAGATGGTCGGGAAGGCTTCCACTTCAATGTCTTCCCTTTTTGACCGCAGGGTGGAGATTGCCCCCCCGAATACCCGTATTTTGGATCTGGATGAAGCCGAACAGATTGACAAAGAGTTATCAGAAGATAAGAAAATAATCAAAATTAGTTTTCGGTTGGAGGTCTCCAACCTAATCGACAGCAGTCTCATGCTGGTTATCCCCTTTGTTTTCGGGCGCGAGATGGCCTGTTCCATGTTGAAGAGCAGTTCCGTAGGAAAAGAGACGGCCGGTGCTTATGCGGAAAAAACACCCCAACAACCCGTACAACCGCAGCCGGCCGGCGCCGCAGGCGCGGAAGGGGGGAGTGTTTCGGTGCAACCGGTGCAGTTTTCATCTATTTCTTCTACCACATCCGCTCAAGACAAAAGTAATCTCAATCTTTTGCTCGACGTTCCGCTGCAAATCAGTGTGGAACTGGGCAGTACCAGAATGAAAATAAAAGAAATTCTGGATTTGGGAATGGGTTCCGTTGTTGAACTGGACCGTCTGGCCGGTGAACCGGTGGATATTTTGGTTAACGGGAAGATTTTTGCCAAAGGCGAAGTAGTGGTTATTGATGAAAATTTCGGCATCAAAATTACTGATATCGTCAGTCCGATTACAAGAGTAAACAATCTTCAGTGAGGGGGGGAATATCATGGGTAACCGTGTGCTGGTAGTGGATGACGCAGCATTTATGCGTATGATGATTAAAGATATTCTTCAGAAAGGAGGATATGAGGTAATAGGAGAAGCGGAAGACGGCAAAAGGGCGATCGAAAAGTTTAAGGAATTGAAACCGGATTTAGTAACTATGGATATCACCATGCCGGATATGGACGGGATTACGGCGGTTAAAGAGATCAGGAAAATTGACGCCAACGCCGTGATAATTATGTGCAGCGCCATGGGCCAGCAGGCCATGGTCATTGACGCCATCCAGGCCGGGGCCAAAGATTTTGTCGTCAAACCTTTTCAGCCGGAAAGAGTGTTGGAAGCTATTAAGAAGGTAATGCAATGAAAATGACTGGGGGAATAACAACCGGGTTTATTTCCCGCCTGCCGGATATGGTAAATGAGCTTGCGGAAGAAACCGGAGGTGGAGAAATGGCGGAAAGGATCGGACAAGCGCCGGTGACCGGTGGCGAGCCGCTTTTTAGCGCCGGTTATATTTTGTATATTGTCGCTTTCCTGGCGTTGTTGTTGGTTGTCGCCTGGCTTGTTCGATGGCTGGCCGGGAAGACCGGTAAAATGCGGGGACGTTATATAAAGGTGCTCGACAGTACATATTTGGGTCCCAACCGTGGTCTGTACCTGGTACTGGTAGCCGGTCGTCTTTTCCTCATTGGGTTGGCCGACCGGTATGTACAGCTTTTGGCGGAAATCGATGAACCCGGTTTTTTGGATAAAGTGACAAAAAAAGGAGACGAATCTCCTTTTCAACATAATACTGGTTTCTCCCATTACCTGCAGGGATTCCTTTCTACAGACAGAGGGAAAAGTAGGAAGGAGGCGGAAACTGAACCCGTCGCGGAGAAGGTCAGGGAAAAGATTACGGAATTTAAAAACCACCGGTCTGGGCGAGAAGATGAATAGGAAGCAATTGGTGATATTTTTAATGTTGACGGCCGGGGTGATCTTGACCGCGACAAGAACCGGTTATGCCCAACCTGTGCTTCCGCAGATTCAAATCGGGGTGGGAGGGGCGGAAGACCCCCAAGAAGTGGCGGTAAGCCTGCAGATTTTGGCCTTGCTCACAATTTTAGCCCTGGCGCCGTCGATTATCATCATGACCACGGCCTTCATCCGGATTGTGGTGGTACTTTCTTTTACCCGCAGCGCCCTGGCCATGCAACAAACACCTCCCAACCAGATTATAATCGGGTTGGCGCTTTTTCTTACCTTCTTTGTTATGGCGCCGACTTGGGGGGAAATAAACGAGCAGGCCCTCCAGCCTTACCTGGCCGGGGAACTCGGCCCTGAAGAAGCTTTTGCGACCGCAGTGGAACCTTTGAAAGAATTTATGTACCGGCAAACCAGATCAAGAGATATCCGTCTTTTTCTGCAACTTGGAGAGACCGTACGGCCGGAGGAACCGGCTGATATACCTTTGCACGTTTTAATTCCGGCTTTTGTGATCAGCGAGCTGAAAACCGCCTTTCAAATCGGTTTCATGCTTTATATCCCTTTCCTGGTTATTGACATGATTGTCGCCAGCACTTTAATGTCCATGGGGATGTTGATGCTCCCGCCGGTAATGATTTCCCTGCCGTTTAAGATCATGCTTTTTGTGATGGTAGACGGCTGGTACCTGGTGGTGAATTCTGTCATATCCGGTTTTCAATAAATTTGAAGGGAGTGAGAGAGGATGACCGATGCCATGGTGGTGGATATTATTCGCCGGGGATTGACCACTATTTTAATGGTGGCCGGTCCGATGTTGGTTGTGGGCTTGGTGGTGGGTCTTTTGGTCAGTGTATTTCAAGCCACCACTCAAATTCAGGAACAAACTCTCTCTTTTATCCCCAAGATTGTGGCCATTTTTCTCACTTTGGCCCTTTGCGGCCCGTGGATGCTCAGGGTATTGACGGAGTTTGCCCGGGAAATTTTTTCCTACCTGGAACAGGCGGGAGGATGGTGAGGTAGGATGTTTTGACTTTTTACGGGTGGACAGAACAAGCGCTGGTTCTTTTTTTACTGGTGACGATTAGGATAACAGGCCTTTTAACGGCGGCGCCGGTTTTTCAAAGTCGAAATTTGCCGGTAGTCATCAGGGTGGGATTGGCTTTCTTAATTTCTCTGGTCCTTACTCCCGTTTTACCGGGTGTGATAGAGCTCAATCACCCGGCAACATTGATCTTAATGGTCGTCCAGGAGCTTTTAACCGGTTTGTTGATGGGGTTTGTAGTTAATATGATCTTTGCCGCTTTTCAGGTTGCCGGCCAGTTGATTGAGGTCCCCATGGGTTTTGGTTTGGTGAATGTACTGGATCCTATGACCGGAGTGCAGTTGCCTTTGGTCGGCCAGGTTAAACATATTATTTCCCTCTGGATTTTTTTACTGGTCGACGGGCACCACACACTCATAAGAGCCTTAGTGGAGAGTTACCGGCTTTTGCCGGTGGGAGAGCCCCCCCTTTTTACGCACGGGGTTGAATTAATAGTCAAAGCTTTTTCCGGCATGTTTTTACTGGCGTTTAAAATTGCCCTTCCCATTGTCGGGGTGCTTTTCCTGACAACCGTGGGCCTGGGTATTTTGGTCAGATTGATTCCGCAGATTAATGTTTTTATGGTTGGTTTTCCCCTGAAGATTCTGGTCGGCCTGTTTTTGCTCTGGTTAAGCATGGCGGTTTTTATCCGGTGGTTTGCCGATTATCTATCGCCTTCCGGCGAAATTTGGCGGGATTTGTTGCGGATAATCACGGCAGTAGGGAGGGGGCGGTAATGAAAAAACAGGGGAAAAGCGTTCTTTCCTTGTGGTATTGGGATTTACAGTTTTTTGCCGAAGAGGAGAAAACCGAGGAACCAACGGAGCGTAAAAAGTCCGAG
>Ga0209075_1002655_pt1 | contig 15571 bp, 14 predicted proteins | sample Stecom2011_FD_187523 | JGI IMG/M metagenome (GOLD analysis project Ga0209075, IMG submission 187523) | Agricultural soil microbial communities from Utah to study Nitrogen management - Steer compost 2011 (SPAdes) (version 2) | ecosystem: Environmental > Terrestrial > Soil > Agricultural land...
CCCGGCGTGGACGACCTGCTCGTCTTTGCCGCAGGCACCCACGCGCACAACAACCTTCCCGTGGACACCCAGCTGGCCAGCCTCGCGTTCACGGCTGCCGGGTTCCTGGCCGACGGAAACCGCATCGTCCTCACCGACGGCGTGACAGCGGCAGCGGATGCCTCCACCAACATGGACATCCACACCACCGGTGATCAAACCTGGTCCGCAGCAGCAGGCGTGACCCTGACCAACCGCGGCGAGGTCATTGTCCGTGACCAGACTCTCACCATCGACGGCGCGGGAACGGTCGATTTCCGCGGGAAGCTCGACGGCTCGGGTGGGCTCGGTTCTGTTGTAAAGACCGGGACTGGCACCCTGCTTCTCTCCGGCAGCGGCGGCACGATCGGCGGTGGGGGCCTTCAGGCGGACGCTGGCAACGTGCACGTCTCCGGCATGCTGGCCGGAACTGACTTCGTGGTGAGCGGAGGCACCCTGAGTGGTGGAGACGCCGACCCGCTACTCGGAGTCGTTCGCACACTCACCGTCGAGAGCGGCGGAACGGTGGCCCCCGGGGTGGCGCCGGGTGGTGCCGGGATCGCTACCCTGCACACTTGGGAGCCGTTCACCGCACAGCCAGGGAGCACCATTGCCATCGACGTGGATGGAGCGAGCAGCGACTCGTTCGACATCTACCGAGACGCCACGCTGAACGACGCGACTCTTCTGCTCAATGTCGCGACTGCGCCGGCTGTCGGAACGTTCTTCACCCTGGTCTCTTCCCAAACGGGACAGGTGACCGGTTCCATCACCTCACGCACCGGGCAAGTGCTGAGCTCGGGCGAATTCGTCGACAGCGGACACCGCTGGGAACTCAGCATCGGCCAGGGATCGGTGACCGTGGAATACCTTGGTGCTGTTCCGGCTCCGGCTCCGCCGACCGTTTCGGCTCCCGCCCAACTTCCTGACACTGGGCCGACCACCGCCTGGGTGGTCCCCATGGGCGCCGCTCTCCTCGCGGCTGGGACGCTGCTGATGGTGGCACGTCGCATCCGCCGGTAGAGAACAAGAACGGGCCGCCACCCGAAGGTGACGGCCCGTCTTAAGCCCTTCGAGACGGTCGCTGCGCGACCTCCTCAGGGACCGAAGTCGATCAGAGTGCTAGCGGCGCAGTCCGAGGCGCTCGATGAGAGCGCGGTAACGGTTGATGTCCACATCGGCGAGGTAGCCGAGCAGGCGGCGACGCTGTCCAACAAGCAGAAGCAGGCCACGACGTGAGTGGTGGTCGTGCTTGTGTGACTTGAGGTGCTCGGTGAGATCCTTGATGCGCTGGGTCATCATTGCGACCTGCACTTCTGGGGATCCGGTGTCACCGGGCTTGGTTGCGTACTCTTCGATGATCGCCTTCTTGACGTCTGGTTCCAGTGCCATGAATTGATCCCCTTTTCTCTCGTTGCGCGGTGCTGGTCACCGTATGTGCCAGCTCTCTTTATCCGCGGCCGTCGAACGGCAACCTTGAGAGTTTAGCACCACCAGCGCGGCTCCGGGCCTCGCAGATCTCGAGCTGCCCGCTTCCCGGCGAATCACGCGACGATGGACGAGTTTGCACAACTCCCGCGTGTCGCACCGACAAACATCAAGCTGAGGTTGAACCTTAGTTCACCATCAGTAACACCAGCACCATGCGGAACAGAGAGGCGACACCATGGCCAGGCACCGCGAAGCCACGACCTGGAACTTCTCTCGTGCTCGCCATCGCGCGCCCGGTTCGGTCGAGAAGTTCGTTCAGCGTGGACGCCACGCTCTCATCGTCTCGCTCGCGTCAGTGATGCTCGCGACCGCACTGATGAGCTGGGAACCGTCGTTCGAACACCGCATCTAGCGTCTCGCACGGTTCGACAGCAGGCCTCGACCAGCGGGTTCGCCCTCGACCGGGCCTCGTCGGAGTGACAGGATCTAAGCATGCGATGCTCCATCGTTCCTCCCTACCTCCTGCTGCGGATAGCCGAAACGCAGGAACCGCGGCTGGCGGGAGCAGCCGCGGCAGCGCGGCGAGCGCTGCTGCACGACATCCCGGTCAGGACCCTGCGCGGAGTCGCCGCCGAGCGGCCAGAGTCGCCCCGGTCGCCTGGCCTGGACCGCACGATCTGCACCGCTGACCACACCGAGACTCTGCCGGGCCGCGTCGTCCGTGCTGAGGGCGACGGTCCAACCGGCGACAACGCCACGGATGAGGCGTACGACGGCTTCGGTCACACCGACTCGTTCTTCCGTTCGGCGTACTCTCGGGCATCCGTCGACAACGCCGGACTGCCCCTGGAGGGCACCGTGCACTACGGGGATGCCTACGACAACGCCTTCTGGAACGGCGCCCGAATGGTGTTCGGCGATGGTGATGGCGAGGTGTTCAATCGGTTCACGCTGTCACTGAGCGTTATCGGGCACGAACTGGTGCACGGGATGACCCAGTACACCACCAACCTCATCTACCAGGGTCAATCGGGCGCGCTCAATGAGTCAGTCTCCGACGTTTTCGGCGCCCTCGTCGAGCAGTACACCGCGCACCAGACGACCGATGACGCCAGCTGGCTCATCGGAGAAGGCCTGTTCACCGACCTGGTGCAGGGAACCGCCATCAGATCGCTGAAAGCGCCCGGAACCGCATACGACGACGACGTGCTCGGCAAGGATCCGCAGCCAGACCACATGGACGCCTTCATCAACACGACGGATGACAACGGCGGCGTTCACCTGAACTCCGGGATTCCGAACCGGGCCTTCTACCTGACGGCTTCCAGCCTCGGCGGCTTTGCCTGGGAGCGAGCGGGCCAAATCTGGTACGACACCATCACCGCGGGCACCCTCCCCGCCGACTCGGACTTCGCGCGATTCGCTGCCGCGACGGCGGATGCCGCATCCGCCCGCTTCGGGAACGGGTCAGCAGAGCACCTGGCCGTCACGACGGCCTGGCAGACGGTCGGAGTCCGCCCATGATCATCACCGTGATCCGCAGCGGCGGCTTCGCCGGCATCAGCCGGGAGTGGAGCGTTCGAGTCGACGAACAGCCTGACGAGGAACAGTGGCGGGAGCTGATCGATCGCCTGCCGTGGGAACGTGACCCCGCCAGCCAGGGCGAGCCCGACCGTTACATCTACCGGGTGCGGTGCGCACCACGGGAGGTGGTCATCCCGGAGAGCCGCCTGACCGGGCCGTGGCGCGAGCTCGTCGACAAGGTACGCGATGCGGAAGATCCGAAGTCCGGACACAGCCGGAGGCGTGACCGGCGATAGCGTTGTGGCATGAACCCCATTGCCCTCATCACCGGAGCCACCGCAGGACTCGGAGCCGAGTTCGCCACCCAGCTGGCGGCACAGCGCTACGACCTGGTGCTTGTCGCACGCGACCCTGCACGGCTGACCGCCACCTCGGAACGACTGGCCGAGCAATTCCAGGTGGGGGTCGAGACGATCTCAGCAGACCTGGCAACGCCGGATGGCCTCGCGCTAGTGCAGAAACGCCTGGCTGACACCGAACAGCCGATCGACCTCCTCGTCAACAACGCCGGCTTCGGACTTGTCACTACCTTTCACGAAAGCACTCTGGGAGACGAAGACCGCCATCTCGACCTTCTCGTCGCGGTGCCGATGCGGCTCTCCCACACGGCGCTCCGGCAGATGGTTCCCCGTCGCACCGGCACCATCATCAACGTCGCCAGTGTTGCCGCCTACACGCCCCGCGGCACCTACGGTGCGGCGAAGTCCTGGGTCATCAGCTTCAGCCGATGGGCGAACATCCGCTACCGACGGGACGGCGTCACGGTGACAGCGGTCGCACCGGGTTTCGTGCACACTGAGTTCCACCAGCGAATGAAGGCCAGGACGGACAACATACCGAACGCCCTCTGGCTGATGCCCGACCAGGTCGTCGCTGACGCCCTGCGTGCCGCCGCCAAGGGCAAGGCCGTCACGGTGCCGACGTTCCGCTACAAGGTGATCGTGGCGTTGAGCCGTGTGCTGCCGTCGCGGCTGGTCGCTGCGGGAGCGTTGCGGGGACGCTGAGCGGGCTCGCCGACCAGTAGGTTCAGCCCTGCGCTGCCACCAATTGCAGCAGGCCGACCGCCAGCATCATTCCGACCAGCAGGCTCACAATGCTGATCGCCCACGCAGCACGCACTCCCCTGGCCGTCGCCACTTCGTGGCGCACCCGGTCGAACTCCGCGCGTTCCCGCTGGAGCGATTCCACATCGGCGACGGATCTCGGCTCACTCGACCAGGTTTCCTCTGCCCGGGCTACCGCCGCCAGGTGGGAGACCGTTTCTGCACCGAGGGCCGGCTCCCTCAGTCTCAGCCACGCCGTCACTGAGGATGCGGCAATCACGAAGATGTCGCGAGGTAGGTCTCGCACTCGCAGCGAGCCCGGATCAATGACGGTGATCACGGCGCTCGCCCTGATATGAACGCCGGCCTCCCTTTCCAGGGTCCGCTCGACGTACCCGATCGCCTCCTCGGCCGCACGAAGGTATTGGAGGCTGTGGCCATCCGCGACGAACGCACGACCGCTCACCCAGACGTTCTGCTTCGTGTGATCGTGGGTGCAGACGGCGAAGACTCCGGCAGGGCCGATGACGAGATGGTCGATGTTCATCGACGGCCCCCCGATGCCGTGCACGACCGTCCACTCCGGGCCGAGGTTCTCAAGCCGCGACGTGACCTCGAGTTGCCCGACCGCCGACCAGTACCACTGGGCTCCGGACTCCCCCAGTGGGCTGCGGCCCAGTGCACGTTCGCGAGCGCTGCGTGCTGGCCTCAACCGGTGCCCGGCAAGGAACTCGCGGATCGCGTGTTGTGCCGGCGCGCGAAAGGTGCTCGATGGGCGCGACTCCGCGCTTGATCCGTCGAAAGTCATGGGTAATTGTCCTCGGGGAAGCCGCGACACCGGGCAGCGCGACGCCCCTACCGTAGTGAGCGGATGCGTGCTGCCGACAGCCCCATAAAGGGGCAAGCAAATGTTGTTTCGCTCTTGATTTCCGGCTCCGACAAGCGCAGTCTGGAGGTAGATCAACTCATCGCCCGGAAGAGCCGCACCAAGTGCCGCACCGGGCGATGAGTCTTTAACGGGACGCGGATCCGAGCGTGTCGCGGAGGAATTGCGCCACATCCGCGACCTCGTCGGCCGAAATCGAATGGCCGACACCGGGATAGGTGCGTGCGACCAGTTCGGAATGTGACGGGAGCCACTGGGCGGTGCGGTCAGTTGCCGACCGCGGGATTACCGGGTCTTCGGTGTCTCGGCCCCAGAAGACCGGCGGCAACAGGTCTGGCAACCGCGAGTCTGCCGGCGCCTCTCCTGGAACGATGAACCCGGCGAGGTTGACGTAGGAGGCGAAGCGTTCCGGCGCGTGCCTCATCAGGTGGGTGGCCAGTGCGCCGCCCTGCGAGAAACCCGCGACCGAGACCGGCCCGCCCGGCGCCAGCCGGTCGAGCCATCCGAGTACCGCGAGTGCCGCGGCATCGACACTGGCGGCGGGTGGCGCTCCGGGAGCTCCAGCGGCGAACCAGGTGTACCCGCCGCCTTCGAACTGCAGCGGCGCCCGAAGTGAGGCGTACGCGAACTCGGTCGGCAGCAAGGGGATGAGCCCCGCGAGGTCATTCTCGTGCGAGCCCCTCCCGTGCATGAGTACCACCAGCGGACGGTCGGCCAGCTCGGTCGGTTCGATCGACCAGACGACGTTGGCGTCGTCAATCACGAAATCATCAGTCACGGCAGCTCCTCCAGTGGTCGCTCTTCCAACGGTCCCAGCAGCGCAGTCGCCACTGTGTTGTGAACCGAATCCTCATTGCTCGGGTGGAAACCACCGGCCAGCACGTCGCGATAGAGCCGTCCGAGTTCATTGCTGCTGAAGTAGCTGCCACCGCCGGATACCCGTATCGCCTGGTCCACGACAAACCGGGCCGTCTCTGTCGACCGCAGCTTGAGACCGGTCAGCTTGCGGAACCAGGACGCACCATGGTCAACCTGCTCGTCAACGTCGCGGGCGATGGTCTCCAGCTGTGGAACCAGCCCGTCCAGGGCGATTGCGGCATCCGCAACCTTCCAGCGGGTGTCCGGGTTCTGGGCCCCCGTGAGCCCGGTCTTGCGAGATCGCCGGCGCGAGGCGTTCTCGACGGAGAGCTGGAGCGCCCGCTGGGCGATGCCGGTGTAGACCGAGGACAACAGTATTTCGAAGCTGGCGAAGATGGCGAAGACCAGCGGGTGAGCGCTCGGTCCGGGGTCGCGGAAACCGAACACCCGATCAGCTGACGCCCAGGCATTGTCGAGCTTCGTGGTGTTGCTCTGGGTCGCCCGCATGCCGACCGTGTCCCAGTCATCGAGGGAGGACGTACCGGGAGACTGGCGGTCGAGGAAGGCGTGGACGAGTTGCGGATGCTCGGGGTCGGCCGAGTCGAGCCCGAAGACGCCCAAGCGGGTCCACACCGGCGACAAGCTGGTGAAGATCTTGGTTCCGGTGAAGGTGTAGCTGCCGTCGGGCTGTCGTCGGGCATCCGTCGAGCTGTCGAACAGCACCAGGTCGTTGCCAGGCTCGCTGATGCCGAAGGCGAATAACTCCCCCGACGCTGCCTCGGTGAGTACGTAGTCGAGGCTGTGGTCGCCACGATCCCGGAATATCTTCGCGATGCTCGTCCAGATCAGGTGCATGTTGATAGCCAGCGCGGTCGCCGGCGCTGCCGTCGCGAGCCGGGCCTGCTCTCGGGTCGCCTCGAGCAGCGTCAGGCCGCTGCCTCCCAGCTCGGTCGGCACCAGGGCAGCCAGGTAGCCGGCCGCGGCAAGCTCCTCCAGGTCAGCGTGCGGAAAGGCGTTGTCGCTGTCGTAGCCGCTGGCCCGGGCACGGATGCGTTCAAGCAGGTCATCACTGAGCAATGAAGCAGTACCGGGCAATGAAGGGCGCGAAGAGTTCACCCGTCCAGCATGTCACGCCAACAAGAACGGCTCTACGAGAGAATGAGCGAGTGAGCATCAACTACCTGCCCCTCATCGCGCCGGTGACTCGTGAAGAGGTACTGCGGTTCAAGCGGGAATCCCGGATGAACGGTGAGCCGTGGGCGCACTCCGCGATCATCTCGACCGTACTCGGCGGGATTGTCATCGCCTTCATCGCCATCGTCGGGCTCGGCGTCTTCGTCTCGACGCTTCCTGTCACGATCGCTGCCATCACCAGTGGGAGTGCGGCCGGGTTGCCGTTCGCGCTCTTTCCGCTGGTCTTCCTGGCGATCGGTGGGGTGGCGCTGTATCGCTTCATCGCGGCAGCGTCCGGCCGCTGGGAGAGCCTGCTGCGACGCTCGCGGTTCGCTTCGGCGAACAACCTCGTCTATGTCCCCGTCGCGCGAAGGCCCGCATACCCGGGACTGATCTTCACCATCGGCGACGGCAGGGAGACCCGCGACAACTACCGCTCTACGGGTGAACCGCGCTTCGACATGGGCAATTACCGCTACACGACCGGATCGGGCAAGGAGAAGAAGACGCACGACTGGGGCTACCTGGCCCTGAAGCTCGAGAGGCGGCTTCCGCACATGGTGCTAGATGCCCGCGGCAACAACGGTCTCTTCGGCGCCAGTACACTGCCGACCAGCTTTCGCAGCAGCCAGAAGCTGTCGCTCGAGGGCGATTTCGACAAGCACTTCACCCTGTACTGCCCCCAGCAGTATGAGCGTGACGCCCTGTACGTCTTCACCCCGGACCTGATGGCCCTGCTCATCGACGAGTCATCCGCCTTTGACGTAGAGATCGTCGACGACTGGATGTTCGTGTATTCGGTTCAACCGTTCGCGCTGGACAAGCCGGCTCCGGTCAACCGACTGTTGCGCATCATCGACACGGTGGGGGCGAAGACGCTGCGGCAGACCGACCGCTACGCGGATGAGCGGATCGGCGACCGCTCGGTCAACCTGGTTGCCCCACAGGGCCAGAGGCTCAAGAGGGGGCCGACACTCGCGGGCCTCAGTGTCCTGGTCATGTTCGCGTGGGTGGCGTTCAGCTTCGCCCGAACCTGGTTCTAATCAGCCACCCCTAGGGCAGCTCCCCCACCAGGGTGAGCCGTTGGGTGGTTCGCGTCATCGAGACGTACAAAGCAGACGCGCCCCGGGTGCTTTCGCGCACTATCCCCGCGGGATCCTGGATCACCACCGAGTCGAACTCGAGGCCCTTGGCCTCCTGAGGGCTCAGCACCGTGATGGGCGTCATGAGGCTGTCGGAGCCCAGCGCCACCTCAGTCCCGAACTCCTGCACGAGCTTCCGGTGCGTGGCCGCCAACTCGGCCATGGGGGCAATCACCGCCAGCGTGCCCGCTTCATCCTGCATCCGATCCTCTTTCACAGCCGCGATCACGTCGCTCGCCTGCGAGATCGGCCACCGGCTCTGTCGCACTGAGCGCGACGGGGTGACGGGTAGCCCCTGCGCGATCGCCCACTGCTCCGCGCGCTCAGCGATCTGGGTCGGAGTGCGATAGTTCACCGTCAGCTCTTCAAGGCGCCAGCGCCCGGCTTCGGGCGTGCGACCCAGAAGCGGGCGCAACGCCTTCTCCCAGCTGGGGGCAGCGGATGCCGCGGCAGCCTGGGCGATATCCCCCACGATGGTGAATGAGCGCAGCGGACTCCGCCGCAACAGCAGCCGCCACTGCATCGGCGACAACTCCTGGGCCTCGTCGACCACGATGTGGCCATAGGTCCAGCTGCGGTCTGTGGCTGCACGTTCGGATGTCGTCGCCGAGATCCCGGCCTCCGCGAAGTTGGCCGCCAGCTCCGTGGCATCGACCATCCCCCCGACCTGCATGTTGGCGATGGCCGCTTCGGCGTTCTCGATGTCGCGTTCACGCTGGAGTTTCTCTTCACGCTTGTGCGCGGCATCCACTGCGTCATACTCGCCGAGGTGTTCCGCCGCTTCGTCCAGAAGGGGCACATCGTCGATGGTGAACGGCGCACTCCGCTCCCGGCGCAACAGTGCGCGTTGCTCATCCGTCCAGTTCGGGGTGAGCTCAGCCAGCCACTGCGGTCTGGCGTAGAGGTCCTGCAGCAGCTTCTGCGGGGTCAGCGGCAACCAGGCGGAGTTGAGCGCAACCCTGACGTCATAGGACGTGCGCAGGTCTTCCCGCAGCATCGGGTAGTCGCTGTCGTCAATCGAGTTGCCCTGTGCCCGCAGCTGTTCTGCCCACTGCCTGGTGAGCTGTCCGAGCGCCTCCTTGACGAAGGTGACCCGCGCTTCGTTGTGGGGCTTCCTGGTGTCCCTTGCCCGGGCGATCGCGCTGGCGATCGTCTGCGGGGCGAGCACCAGCGTGTCGCCGTTGACGTCCATCGACTGTGGCGCGGCCGGTGTGCGCTGTCGCGAGCGCACTGCGCGGGCGATCAGCTCGGCCATGGCCGTGCGCCCCTTGATGAGTGAGACCTGAGGGGTGTCCTGCCCGGTGGCGTCCACCCCGGGAAACAACTGGCCGACGCTGGAGAGCACCACCCCGGTTTCGCCGAGCGATGGCAGCACCGCTTCGATGTAATTCAGGAACGATCGTGAGGGTCCGACGATGAGTACGCCGGAGTTGCGCAACCGCTCACGGTGGGAATAGAGCAGGTAGGCGGCACGGTGCAGCGCGACGGCCGTCTTACCCGTGCCTGGCCCGCCCTGAACCACCAGGATGCCTCGGAGGTCGGAGCGGATGATCCGGTCCTGTTCTGCCTGGATGGTCGCCACGATGTCTGACATCCGGCCGGTTCGCTCGGCGCTGAGGGCGGCCAGCAGTGCCGACTCGCCCTGGTGCTCACCGCCGCCGCTGGCGAGCAGGGTCGGATCGAAGATCTCGTCCTCGATTCGCACGACTTTCTTGCCCTGGGAGATCAGGTGGCGCCTGGCGCGCACGCCGAGCGGGGTGGCGGCGGTCGCCTGGTAGAAAGCGCTGGCCTGGGGAACCCGCCAGTCGAGCAGGATCGGTTGCTGGTCTTCGTCCCGCAGCCCGATGCGGCCGATGTAGCGGAGTGTCTCGTCGTCGCTGCCGTCGCCGTGGAGTTGGATGCGGCCGAATGCCAACCGCTCGGTAACGTCGCGCAATTGCACGATCCGGTCTTCATACAGTCGGGCGAAGGTGTCACGCTCGCTGCGGGCCTGGTGGTGGCCTCCGACCTTCAGCGCCCGAACGGCTTCGAGCTGACGTCGGGCCTCGTCCAGGAGGTCGGCCAACCGTGCGTAAAGGGTTTCCACATAGCGTTGCTCACGCTCGAGTTCACTCGTGATACTCCACCCCCGGTCAGAAAATTCCAGCACACTAGCTTAGCTGCCGTTCGGGGAGGTGCGTCTCAGGGCGTTGTCAGAGCTGCTGTTCGCGAAGGATCTGCAGCGCGCGGTTGACGCGATCGCTGAGCCCGGCCACTCCCCTGCTGGTGCGGCGCTCGAGCTCGTCGAGGGTCTTCACCAGTTCAGCCCGCTGCTTGCCGTTCACCAGCGCCCAGGAGGCACGAGCTCGGAGGGATATTCTCGCGCTGCGAGCGGCCAGGAAAATGCTGGCGGCCGGAATCAGCAGTGCGGCGATACCGATGACGATAGTGCCCCAGTCGGCATCCGCTGCTCCCATCCCGCCGATGACGGCGACCCAGACCGCCGCGAGCGCGAGCACCGCTAGCACGATGGGGATCGACCGCAGCAACCGCGCGATGCGCTCGTGCCGCACGGCCTCCCGCTCATCGATCACCGCCAGTTCGGCCCGCCAGGCCTCGACGTCGGCCTTCGAGAGCTTCCGCGCCTGCGCATCACCAATAGTGAACCGGAGGAGGGCGTACGACTGGGTGTCCCGCGTCAGTAGTGTGACCGTGGCGACCACTGTGGCAGACACGACGAGGACGATCACGGCGAGCGCCAGCAGGATCCCGACGACCGCCACGACTTCGCGATCGAACACCAGGCCGGCGGCGAGGTCAATCCCGAAGGCCAGGCCCAGCGCGACCAGTGCTGCGCTCGGCGCCACCCAGAAGAGCTCATGCGTCCTCCGGCGGGACAACTGCCCGTTGCTGGTGCGAGCGTTGCGGAGGTCGTACCAGGCGGTGCCGAGGTCGGCGATCTGGAACAGCAGCCCGCCCAACCACACCACGACGAGCCACAAGGCGATCTCCCAGGCCATGCTCACCAGCGTTCCTCCAACTTGCTCTCGACTTCGTCACGAGCGGGGATGGACGAGACCGCCCCGGCTTTTTCGACCGAAAGCGCGGATGCCGCGGTGGCGAAACGTACCGCGTCAAGCAGTGGCCGCCCCTCGGCGACCGCTGCCGCCAGTGCGCCGCAGTACGTGTCTCCCGCGCCCGTGGTATCGACCGCGGTGACGTGCGGCGGGGTCACCGTTCCGACGAGTTCGCCCGCTTCGTAGACCTCGGAACCTCTCGCGCCGAGCGTGACGATCAGGCAGGCGACCCTAGTGGAAAGCGTGCTGGCGGCTTCGGCCAGGTCTTCTCGTTCGCTGATCAGGCGGGCTTCGTGCTCATTGACGATGAGGTAGTCCAGGAGCCCGATCAGTTCATCGTCGACCGGAGCCGCCGGTGCGGCGTTCAGAATGACGGTGCGCCCCGCATCCCGTGCAACGATCGCCGCTTCTCGAACGACCTCTACCGGGAGTTCGAGCTGCATGAGCAGCACTGAGCACTGCTCGATGGCCGAGCGCTCCTCCCCGCTCAGCTCGGTCATGGTCGCGTTGGCGCCGGACGCTACGACGATCAGGTTGTCCCCGCCCTCGTCGACGAGGATGAACGCCTGTCCGGACTCCGTCCCGGTCCGGCGCACCAGGTGTCTCGACACGTCGGCCGAGTCCATCGCCTCGGCGAGCGAATCTCCGAACGGATCCTTGCCGATGGCGCCGATGAAAGTGGTGCTGGCACCGGACCGAGCGGATGCCACAGCCTGGTTGAGCCCCTTGCCTCCCGGGTGCTGGGCGGCACCGGATGCCAGAAGCGTCTCGCCGCTGGTGGGCATCCGTTCCACTGAAAGCACAACATCCATGTTCGCGCTGCCGACAACCACTACGCCGCCGGGATGCTCAAGACTCATGTCAACGAGGATACCGGCGTACCATCGCGGCATGAACGGAAGTGAACCATCGAGCAAGGCGTACGAGCGGGAAGAGTCGGAGAGCGAACGACTGGACCGCAACTGGAATGAGATCCTCCAGGAGCTCCGGGTCACCCAGACCGGGTCGCAGATCCTCACCGGGTTCCTGCTGACGGTGGCCTTCCAGAACCGCTTCACCGAACTCGATGACGTGCAGGTCACCCTTTACCTGGCGCTGGTCGTCGGGGCGATAGTGACGACGGCGCTGGGACTCACGCCGGTGAGCCTTCACCGCCAGTTGTTCCGTCAGCGCGCGAAGGACGACATCGTCGTGCTGGCGAACCGCATCATGCACTTCACGCTCGTAGGTGTCGCACTGGTGCTGAGCGGAACAGTTGCGCTCATCTTCGACATTGTCGTGTCACGGACGGCCGGCATCACCGTCGGCGCCATCACGCTTGCCGCAGTGGGGGCCCTCTGGCTGGTGACGCCGGTGCTGCGCCGCCGGACTACTCCGGCAGCGCAGCGCGGTCAACGGCGCTGAGCCGCTATTCCTTGACGGCCGGAGGCGTCTCGATGACGTCAATCACGCCGGTGACGGGCACCAGCCCGCTCAGGCGCTCGGGCCGCAGCACCCGCTTGACGTCTTCCTCGGTCATGAGCCCGTTCTCCACGACGAGTTCGGCGATGGACGCGTTGGTGGTGAGCGCGGTGTGCGCGAGCGTCGCGGATGCCGTGTAGCCGATGTAGGGCGTGAGCGCAGTCACGACGCCTACCGACGACTCAACCTGGGCAGCCAGGCGCTTCTCGTTCGGGGTGATGCCGTCAATGCAGTTGACCCGCAGCGTGTAGCAGCCGTTGGTGAGCCAGGCGAGGGACTGCAGGATGCTGTGGGCGATGACCGGCTCGAAAGCGTTCAACTGCAGTTGGCCGGCTTCGGCAGCTGCCGTGACCGTCGCATCCGCCCCGATGATGCTGAAGGCGACCTGGTTGACGACCTCGGGGATGACCGGGTTGACCTTGCCGGGCATGATCGAGGAACCGGCCTGCATGGCTGGCAGGTTGATCTCGCCGAAGCCCGCCTGTGGACCCGAGCTGAGCAGGCGCAGGTCGTTGCAGATCTTGGAGAGCTTGACGGCGGCGCGCTTCAGGTTGCTGCTCACCGTCATGAAGACGCCGACGTCCGACGTCGCTTCGATGAGGTCCATCGCGGTGACGGTCTTGACGCCACTCACCTCGGCGAGGTGGCGGCAGACGGCCTCTGCGTACCGGGGGTCGGTGGTGATGCCGGTGCCGATCGCCGTGGCCCCCATGTTGATCTCGCTCAGCAGCGGGAAGATCTCGGTGAGGCGGTCGTAGTCCTCGGTCATCGTGTGCGAGAACCCGGTGAACTCCTGGCCCAGGGTCATCGGCACGGCGTCCTGCATCTGGGTGCGCCCCACCTTGAGGATGTCGACGAACTCAGCACCCTTGGCTGCGAAGGAGGCGGCCAACAGCGCGTGCTCCTTGAGTAGACGCCTGATACCGAAGATCATCGACAGCTTGATCGACGTCGGGTACACGTCGTTGGTGCTCTGGCTGCGGTTGACGTCGTCGATCGGGTGGAAGAACTCGTACTGGCCGTGTTCCTTGCCCATGAGTTCGAGCGCACGGTTCGCGATCACTTCGTTGGCGTTCATGTTGGTCGAAGTTCCGGCACCGCCCTGGATCACTCCGACCAGGAACTGGTCGTGGTGCTCGCCGGCAATGAGCTCATCGCAGACCTGGCTGATGAGGTCGGCCTTCGTCGCGTCGAGCACGCCAATCTCTTTATTCGCCAGAGCGGCGGCCTTCTTCACCAGCGCCAGGGCGACGATCAGGTCGGTGTAGACCGAGATCGGCCGGCGAGTGACGGGGAAGTTCTGCAGTGCACGAGCGGTGTGGATGCCCCAGAGCGCGTCGCGGGGCACCTCCATGGAGCCCAAAGAGTCGCGTTCGACCCTCGTTGGCCCTCCCCCAGTTGTGGGGATACCTTTGACCGGCTCCGACTCTGAGTAGGGCTCACTTATGTTCACTGTTTTGGGCTCCGTCGCCTTGTTGTGGTGGGGTAATGACGCGACAAGCTTACCAACTCCCCGACGCCCACGGGACGCACCAGAGTCGCCGTCATTCCCCGCTGATCCGACTGAATGTTGCGCAGATCCCTGTAATTACACTGTTTTTTGTCGCCATGGCGCCGGTTGGCGCCAGCAGGGACGCGGACGGTCGAGCATCCAACCGAGACCACTGCACGGTCGGCCGGTGCGAACCACCCCCGTGCCTGGCCGGACACGACGCTGCGAACCCAGCGCGCATCAGGAGGGCCACCCGCCGGACCACCATGCCCCCCAGCGGGGGCGTCACCCGGACCGGGGGCATTTGCGCCCTGTCGCTAGCTAACGCCGGGACGCTACTATTCGATAGTTGCAGGTGTATTCCGCTCGCTTTTATCAGGCGGGATGGATTACACCAGTTGCACATTCCACGTGGGGATGGGTTGTAAGCGGTTTCTCGCACCAGGGGGCCGTAGGGGACGAGAGGTTAAGCCTTGCTAGACGACGACATTGTGACAGTGCCCGCTGGCTGGTACCCGGATCCGATGGGGCTGCCGCAGCTCCGCTGGTGGGACAACTATGCCTGGACGGAGTTCACCTCCGCGGCTCGCACCCCGCTGATAGTCCAGGACGAGCCGAGGCTCGCCTACGCAGACGACGACCTGCCGTCACGCCGCTCGCAGCGCGAACAGCGCCAGCAGGGCGACAACCGGCAGCAGACCGGCAATCCGGCTGACCTCGCATCGACGCTTCGCGAGCTCGAGCCGCCGAAGCCGCAGAACATCGAACGCAGCCAGCCTGCCCCCGACTTCGCTGACACCACGATGCCGGGCACCCCGATGGCAGAAGAGCAGCGCCAGGAGCAGTTCCGCGAGCAGCAGCTGCGGGATGAGCAGGCCCGCCAGGAACAGGCCAGGGAGCAACAGCGCCAAGAGCAACAGCGCCAGGAGCAGCAGCGCCAGGAGCAGCTCTACCGCGAGCAGCAGGAGCAGCAGCAGTACCGCGCTCCGCAGACCGAGGCCGACCCGTTCGCCGAATTCCTGAGCGAACCGGCCACGTCGTTCTCCGAGCCGACCTTCGACCAGCCCCGTTACGGTGAGCGCTCCACCGCTGGCACCGGCGCGCAGCAGCAGTCGGCTGCCACGTTCGCTCAGCAGTTCGAGTCAGGACACGACGGAGCCGGCCAGTTCGGGTATGCCGCACAGGCACAGACCCGAATCGGCACGCACGCCCCCCTCGCATACACACCGTTCGTGTGGATCATCGCGATGATTCCGCTGATCCAGCTGGTGGGCATCCTGCTGGTGGTTTCTGCGGTCGATGTCGCCATGGCGATGCCGTTCCTCGCTGCCATCGCAGTCGGCCCGTACATCGCCGGCATCCCGCTTGCCATCGCAGACCACCGCCAGCTGAAGCGGACGGGTCACCAGCACCCCGCCCACTGGGCC
>Ga0209075_1002659_pt1 | contig 15558 bp, 15 predicted proteins | sample Stecom2011_FD_187523 | JGI IMG/M metagenome (GOLD analysis project Ga0209075, IMG submission 187523) | Agricultural soil microbial communities from Utah to study Nitrogen management - Steer compost 2011 (SPAdes) (version 2) | ecosystem: Environmental > Terrestrial > Soil > Agricultural land...
GACCGCCACGGCGGCGACACCGGTGTCGGCGACGACACGACGCATCTGCGGGTCGGCGAGGCCACCGGTGTCGTTGACGATCACGGCACCCGCGCCGACGGCGGCGGCGGCCACCTCCGGCTTCCAGGTGTCGATGGAAACGAGATGACCCTCGGCGACCAGGGCCTCGACGGCGGGAATCGCCCGGGCGATCTCGTCCTCGACCGCAATGGTGGGGTTCTCGTAATGGGAGGACTGCCCGCCGACGTCGATGATCGTGGCCCCCCACTCCCGGTACTGCCCGGCCATACGCAAGGCCGCGTCGACGCCGTCGGCGACCGTGTGCTTGTTCCGGGAGTCGGGCGACATGTTGATCACACCCATGACGTGCGTCACGCCGCCGAGGGGGAGATCGGTTCCGCCGAGTGGGAGGGTCACCTTCGGGAGATTAGGACCGGGGCGGGGCGGTCTACCCGGCCGACACCAGGTCGACGGCCACGTCGCCGTCGAGGTCGGTGCGGAGCACCTCCGTCCCGCTGGTCTCCAGTGTGTCGATCACCCACCGGGCCGGGTGGCCGAAGGCGTTCGGCCCAACGGAGATCACCGCCTGATCCGCCCCCACTGCGGACAGCCAATCCGGATCCGAGGTGGCCGCTCCCTGATGGGGGACCTTGAGGACATCCGCGGTGAGACCTGACAGCTCCCGCTGGGCGACGACTTCGATGTCACCGGCGAGGAGCATCGATCGCGCCGGCCCACGCACCAGGAGGACGATCGACTGGTCGTTCGGCGAGGCATACCGGCGGAGAGGGCCGACGACCTCGAGCTCCAGCGCTCCCAAGTGCCACCTCTCCCCGACCGCCGGGGTGCGTATCGGGACGCCCGCTCGGGTCGCGGCATCGACGAGGGCCTCGGAGCCTGCGGTCGAGTGAGGTTCGAAGGCTGCCCACAACTCTCCAACCGACCACTCCCCCATCAACGCGGCAAGACCGGTGACGTGGTCGGCGTGCACATGGGTCGCCACCACCAGGTCGAGCTGACCGACGCCGTAGCGACGCAGCTTCTGGGTCAGAATCACGGGGTCCGGCCCACCGTCGATAAGGGCGAAGCGGCCATCACCGCCATGGATCAGGATGGCGTCTCCCTGGCCGACGTCCAGGACCATGGCACCACCGTCCGGGAGATCCGCGGAGCCTCCAATCGCCACGATGACGACCAGGGCGGCACCACCCAGCGCGATCGGCATCCGCGTCCAACGGAACCTCGCCGCCAGGAGAAGCAGGGCTCCGCCCACGAACATCTGGCCCGCGGTGGCCTGGGGCCAGATCGAGGCTCCTCTCGCCAGGTCGAGGACCATCCCGGCCAACGCGGATGCCACGTCGAGGGCGAGAGGCACCCCGGCGACACCTGCCGCTGCAGCAAGTGTCGCTCCCGACACGAGAGGGGCGGCCACGAGGTTCGCCAGTGGCGAGAACACCGGGACCGTGCCGAAGTGCATGAGCAACAGGGGGGCGACGGCGATCTGCGCGCCGAGAGTGACCAGCAGGCCGCGTGCCACCTTCCCGCCGACGGTGGGCCACCGACCGCCCACCAGCACCCCGGCGGTGGCTGCAACCGACAGTTGGAAGCCGACACTGGACGCGAGCGACGGGTCGGTCACGAGCAGGCCGACGACGGCCACGGACAGCAGTTGCCACGTCTCCAGTGCGATGCCAACGAGCCTCCCCGCCAGCGCGATACCGGCCATCACCGACGCTCGCATGACGGAAGGCTCGAAGCGAGTGGCGGCCGTGTACACCGGGAGCCCCACCAGCCCCACCAACGCCCGGCGTCGCGGACCCAGGGCGAGGGGACCCGCGGCCAAGAACAGCAAGCCCAGGAAGAGGGCGACGTTGGAACCGCTCACCGCCACGAAGTGGGACAGCCCGGCGAGTCTCATCGCCTCCTCATCCGACGGGTCCATCTCGCTGGTGTCGCCGATGAGGAAGCCGGCGAGCAGCGCCCGCCCGTCGTCGAATGGTGCGAGTTGCTCCATCACCCGGCCCCGAACCGCGTTCCCGACGGCGAGGTGGGGCGCCTCCGGCGGGGCGAGTCGTTCCAGGCGCCGCACCCGGATCGCGGAGGAGTGCCACGAGCCCCTCGCCCTCCCGACCCGACCGGTGGCGACACCTTCGACGAGCACCGTCTCGCCGACCACGAGATCGATGTCCTCGCCGAGGTCGAGCAACACGACCACCCCGTCGCTCTCCGCCAGCGCGTACGGACCGTGACGGCCGGCGATCGTGTCGGTGATCAGGATCGCCTGGATCTCGACACGACCGGGCGGCAACGGATCGGGCTGTGCCGGAGCGCCGAAGACGGCGGCGAGAACCCAGACCATCGCAGCCGTGGCCATCAGTGGCCACGACCCCGCCGGAGGCAGGGCCGGGTGGCTCACGGCACGGTGATCAGGTCACGGAGGGCGGCGAGCTTTGCCTCGCCGATCCCCGGGACCTCGAGCAGGTCCTCCACTGTCTCGAAAGGCCCGTTCCGGTCACGATGGGCGACGATTCGCGCCGCGAGCACCGGCCCGACCCCCGGAAGCGCCTCGAGATCGGATGCGTTGGCGCGGTTGATCGAGATCGGACCGCTCCCTCCACCCGGCGCCCCTTCGTTCGTCGCACCGGAGCCATCAGGCCCGGGCACCACGATCTGGGCGCCGGCAGACACCGGGGCAGCCAGGTTGATCGCATCGGCGAAGGCGCCTGCCCGGAGCCCCCCTGCCGCCGCCACCGCATCAGCGACGAGCGCGTCGTCCGGCACGGAAACGACGCCGGGTGAGGCCACCCAGCCGGCGACATGGACACGGATCGTCCCGGACGGAGCAGAGACCGGGATTGTGACCCGGCCAGAAGGCGCCGGGGCCGGTGTCTTCTGGACCGAGCCCAGCCAGCCACCGACCACGACGGCGGCTCCGGCCAGGCTCAGGCCCAGCTTCCAGGTGCGCTCCCCCACCCCCCGCTAACTAATGGGTGACGTGCGGCGCGACAAGGCCCATGCCGGGGCTCAGGAACCCGGCCTGGTGGAGATCTGGTAGTTGACCAGCACCGCCCCGCCCTCCTCGGGCGCGGCCTGGATCACGACCGTGTAAGGGCCCTTGTGGTACGGGGTGAAGATTTGGTCCTCGGCCTCGAAGCCGGCGTCGAGCAGGGCCTGGCCGGCCTCCTCCCGCACCTGGTCGACGGTCCCCTCGGCCCGCACCACGACGATCCAGATCCCGTCGGAGCCGCCACCCCGCACCACCTCGCCGATCAGGGGGATCTCCTCCGTGGGGAAGTCCTCCGGGAGATCGGTTCTGGCCTCGTCGGGGATGCGATTCAGGGCCGTGGTGGTGGTCCCGCCGCCACCGGTGCCATCCGCAGTGGTCGTCGGGTCACCGCCCGGCAGGGTCGTATCCGAGGACCCTCCCCCGCAGGCGGCGAGTGTCAGACCGAGCACGGCCGCGATCAGGACGAGACGAAACAGACGAGCACTCACGTTCAACCCTCCTCGATCACCTGTAATCACCCTAAACGGGATCAGATGAGGTTCCCGTACCGGTCCGCCACCTCCCGGGCCTCCGCCTCGTAGGGGTTGGCCCGATAGGAGCTCCGGTGGCCGAGCCCGCGCAGCACACCTCCCACGTATCGGGCCAGATAGCGGCGGAGGAAGCCAAATATCCCGTAGTCCGACCACTGACGGGCGTGCACCAGTTCGTGGACCACGAGGCGCCCCAGTGAATCGGGCGGACCGGCCAGGATGTCCGGGCGCACGAACACCCGTGCCCCGATGGTCATGGCTCCGGTCCCGCGCCCCCAGAGCCGTGTCAGCCAGGAGGGCGCAGGCCGGAGCGTGACGCGGTCGGGGTCGACGGGATGGATTGCCGCCCGGAGCTCCTCGGTGTCCAGGCCGGCGGCTCGGAGGGCTTCTCCGGCGATCACCCCACGACGACGTTGACCAGGCGGGGCGGCTTGGCGATGACCTTGCGCACCTCGTGCCCGTCGATGAATGCCCGGGCCTTTTCGGACTCCAGGGCGAGGCGCTCCGCGTCCTCGGGTGTGATGTCGGCGGGGACCTCGATCCGGTCGCGCACCTTGCCGTTGATCTGGATCACCAGCGTGACCGTCTCCTCGCGCGCCAGCTCCGGATCCCAATCGGGCCAGGCCTGCTTCGCCAGCATCCCCTCGTAGCCCCTCATCTCCCAGATCTCATGTGAGATGTGCGGTGCCATCGGAGCCAGCATCAGGAGCAGCATGCGCACGACCTCGTGGAAGGTCTCGTCGCGGGGCTCGTTGCCCAGGTAGTCGCCCATGGCGTTGGCCAGGATCATGAGGGCAGGGATGGCGGTGTTGAAGTGGAAGCGCTCGATGTCCTCCGTCACCTTCTTCAAGGCCCGGTGCGCCGCTCCGATCACCTCACGGTCCCGATCGTCTTCCGGGCGGTCGACGAAGTCCACCGACTGGGTCGTCATCCGCCAGACCCGGTCCAGGAAACGCCGGGTCCCGTCGATTCCGCCGTCGTTCCAGATGGCGTCTTCGGTGGGCGGGCCCAGGAACAGGTGGAACATGCGCAGGGCGTCGGCGCCGTGGCTCTCGTACATGTCGACGGGGTCGACGACGTTGCCCTTGGACTTCGACATCTTCGCCCCGCCCAGCGTGATCATCCCCTGGGTGAACAGGCGGGTGAAAGGCTCCTCGACCGACGACAGGCCCATGTCGTACAGGACCTTGGTGATGAACCTCGCGTAGAGCAGGTGCAGCACGGCGTGTTCGACACCGCCGATGTACTGGTCCAGCGGCATCCAGTACGCCGCCTTCTCCGGATCGAACATCGCCTCTTCGTTGTGCGGGTCGGTGAACCGGAAGAAGTACCAGGACGAGTCGACGAAGGTGTCCATCGTGTCGGTCTCCCGCCTGGCGGGGCCGCCACAGGACGGGCAGTCCGTGTTGACGAAGCTGTCCACCGCCGCCAGCGGCGAGCGCCCCTTGGGCAGCCAGTCCTCGACCTCGGGCAGCAGCACCGGTAACTGGTCCCGGGGCACGGGCACCAGGCCGCAAGACGGGCACTCGACGATCGGGATGGGTGAGCCCCAGTAGCGCTGGCGGCTGATCAACCAGTCACGCAGCCGGTAATTGACGGAGCGCTCGCCGATGCCCTTCTCCTCGAGCCAGCCGATGATGCGGTCCTTGGCCTCGTCCATGTGCAGGCCGTCGAGGAAGTCGGAGTTGATGGTGGGCCCGTCACCGACGTAGGCCTCGCCCTCCCAATCGTCGGGCGGCTGGACCGTGCGGATGATCTCCAGCCCGTACTTGGTGGCGAAGTCCCAGTCACGCTGATCCTGGCCGGGGACGGCCATGATGGCGCCGGTGCCGTATCCCATCAGGACGTAGTCGGCGACGTAGATCGGCACCCGCTTGCCATTGACCGGGTTGATGGCGTGGGCGCCGGTGAAGACCCCGGTCTTGTCGCCCTCTGCCATCCGCTCCAACTCTGAGGCGCGAGACGCCTTTTCCTGATAGGCCCGGACGGCCTCCGCCTCGGGCTTGCCCTCGATCAGCCGGTCGACCAACGGGTGCTCGGGGGCCAGCACGCAAAAGGTCATGCCGAAGATCGTGTCGGGGCGGGTGGTGAACACTTCGAAGCTCCCACCACCGTCGACTTCGATGGTGAAGCGGGCGCCTTCGGACCGGCCGATCCAGTTGCGCTGCATGGTGCGCACCCGGTCGGGCCAGTGCTCAAGCTTGTCGATGTCGGCCAGCAGGCGATCGGCGTAGTCGGTGATCCGGAAGAACCACTGCGCCAGGTTGCGGCGAACCACGGGGGTCCCGCAGCGCTCGCACTCGCCGTCGACCACCTGCTCGTTGGCGAGCACGGTCTGGTCCTTGGGGCACCAGTTGACCGGTGCCTCCTTCTTGTAGGCCAGACCCCGTTCGAAGAGCTCCAGGAACAGCCACTGGTCCCACTTGTAGAAGGAGGGCTGGTGCGACGCGATCTCCCGGCTCCAGTCGTACATGGCGCCGAGCTGCTTCATCTGTGTCGCCATCGTGGCGATCTGCTTCTCGGTGTTGATCCGGGGGTGAACACCGGTGGCGATCGCCGCGTTCTCGGCGGGCAGGCCGAAGCTGTCCCATCCCATCGGTGACAGCACGTTGAAGCCGCGCATCGTCTTGTAGCGCGTGAGCAGGTCCCCGTACGTGTAGTTGCGGATGTGCCCCTGGTGCAGCGCACCCGAGGGGTACGGGTACATGCAGACGTTGTAGAACTTGGGCCGGGACGGGTCGGCTTCGACCTGGAAGACCCCCTCGTCCTCCCAGATCCTCTGCCACTTCGCCTCGATGGCCTTGTGGTCGTACGACATCGGACATGAGAGGGTACCTGGCCCTGGCATGATGACGATCGCGCACAGAGGAGGATCGTTTATGAAGAGAGTCGGAATCATCGGTGGCGGGCTCATGGGATCCGGGATCGCCGAGGTCTGTGCCCGCGCCGGTCACGGGGTGGTCGTCCACGAGATCGACATGGAGGCTGCGGAGGCCGCCCTGGCGAGGATTCACCGCTCCCTCGACAAGGGCGTGGAGCGAGGGAAGCTGACGGCCGAGGAGGCGGAAGCGACCAAGACGCGGATCGCCATATCCACCGACCTCGACGAGCAGGCCGACCGCGAGATCGTGATCGAGGCGGCCACCGAGAACGAGGACGTGAAGAAGGCCCTGTTCGCCGATCTCGACCGGGTCGTCGAGGACAGGAACGCCATCCTCGCCTCCAACACTTCGTCGATTCCGATCACGAGACTGGCGGCCGCGACCGAGCGGCCTTCTCGGGTGGTCGGGCTCCACTTCTTCAACCCGGTCCCCGTGATGGCGCTCGTGGAACTGATCACGACGGTATCGACCGATCCGGAGGTCGCCGACAGCGCTCAGGCGTTCGCCGAGGGCGTGGGGAAGACGGTGATCCGGGCCAAGGACCGGGCGGGTTTCGTGGTCAACATGCTCCTCGTCCCCTACATGCTGGCGGGTATCCGGATGTTCGAGGCCGGTGTCGCCACCAAAGAGGACATCGACACCGGCATGCGTCTCGGAGCCAACCACCCGATGGGCCCGCTGGAACTGACCGACTTCGTCGGCCTGGACACCACCAAGTACGTCGCCGACGTGCTCTTCGAGGAGTTCAAAGAGCCGCTCTATGCCGCTCCCCCACTCCTGGCACGCATGGTGGAGGCCGGCTGGTTGGGCCGCAAGAGCGGACGCGGCTTCTACGAGTACGGGTGAATTTCAGGCTCGCTGGGGCAGCGTGGGCCCTGCCCTCCCATCTAACCTCGCATCAGTGTTCGGTGCCCGACCGGACGGGAGGAGAGATCAATGACCAACGACCCCACTTCCCCGGTGACGCCAGAGCCAGACGAGCCGTCTCCGGTGGCCGACGCCATGGCCGACGCCCGCGAGGCGTTCAATCGCGCCGGGTTCTCCACGCCCACCGGGTTGGTGGCGCTGGCCGGCTTGGTCATCCTCGCCGTCGAGGTTCTGTTCGGCGTCATCCTTAACGAGTTCGGCAATGACTATGTGCTCGTCGGATCCGGGATCGCAGCGGTTGCGCTGTTCTACGGAAAGGACCGGGGTGTCTCGTCCGCCGGCGCACTCAGACTCATCGGCTGGATCATCGCTGGCGTGGTGCTGTTCGAGCTGATCTACGACCTGCGATTCGCTTCGAGCACATACGACGAGGTGGCCGACGTGTTCGGCATGCTCTTCACCTATGCGGCGGGCGTTCTCGCGTTCCTGGGAGCCCGAGCGATCAAATAGGGCGGAGTCAGGCCCCTGAAGGACTTGTCCCCCAAGCGCAGCTTGGGGGAAGGTCCCTGCGCCGAAGCAAAGCGGAGGCGGAGGTAGGGGGTCGGTTCCCGCCCGCGAAACCTCAGTCACCACCTAGTAGCTTCTCCTTTCGAAGGAGCAGCCCGTGCTGATCGACAAGATCCGTTCATCGGTGATCGGAGCAGACACCGCCGTCGCCACACCGTTCGGCATCCGCAGGGTCGTCTACGCCGACTACACGGCGTCGGGGCGTTCGCTCTCATTCATCGAGGACTACATCAGGGAGGCGGTCCTCCCGATGTACGCCAACACCCACACCGAGACCTCGGGAACGGGTCTGCAGACCACCCGTTTCCGTGAGGAGGCCCGGGCCACGATCCGTCGCTGCGTCGGCGGCAACGCCGAGGAGCATGCGGTCATCTTCGCCGGCTCCGGATCGACGGGAGCCATCGACCGACTCATCGGCATCATGGGTCTGCGGGTTCCCCGGCAGTTGGACGAGAAGTTCGGGCTCACCGAACGCATCCCCGCAGACCAACGGCCGGTGATCTTCGTCGGCCCCTACGAACATCATTCCAACGAGCTCGGGTGGCGGGAGACGATCGCCGACGTCGTCGAGATCGACGAGGACACCGACGGCCATATCGACCTGGGGGATCTGGAGCGGCGCCTCGTCGAGTACGCCGACCGCCCCCTGAAGATCGGAAGCTTCTCGGCGGCCTCGAACGTCACCGGGATCATCTCGGACACCTCCGCGATCTCCTCCCTCCTTCACCGCCATGGCGCCCTCTCGTTCTGGGACTTCGCCGCGGCAGCGCCGTACGTCGACGTCGAGATGCGCTCACCGGCCACCCACGGGCTCGACTACAAGGACGCCATCTTCATCTCCCCGCACAAGTTCATCGGTGGACCAGGCACACCCGGCGTGCTGGTGGTGCGACGGGAGTTGCTCGACAACCCGGTCCCGGCGGTGCCCGGCGGTGGGACTGTCAGCTACGTGAGCGGTGACCACCACCGTTATGTCACTCACCCCGAGCATCGGGAAGAGGGCGGAACCCCGGCGATCGTCGAGTCGATCCGGGCCGGGCTCGTCTTCTCGCTCAAGGAGAAGGTGGGGACCGACCTCATCCGCAAGCTGGAGCACGAGTGGATCACCCGGGCCATCGAGTCCTGGATAGATAACCCGAACATCCAGATTCTCGGAAATCCGGAGGCGGAGCGGTTGTCGATCGTGTCGTTCCTCGTGCGTGCCCCATCCCACCTGGGCGAGGATCGCTACCTGCATCACAACTTCGTCGTGGCTGTGCTCAACGACCTGTTCGGCATCCAGGCGAGGGGCGGGTGCTCGTGTGCCGGGCCGTACGGTCATCGCCTCCTGGGGATCGACAACGAGACCAGCGCCCGGTTCGAGGAAGAGATCCTGGCCGGCTGCAACCTGATCAAGCCGGGATGGGTGCGGGTCAACTTCAACTACTTCATTCCCGAAGAAGAGTTCGACTACATCGTCGGGGCCATCCATCTCGTCGCGAAGAAGGGATGGAGGCTGCTCCCCCTGTACACCTACGACGCGGAGTCCGGCGAGTGGTCGCACCGTGATGGTCAGCCCGTGCCCCCGCTGACCCTGGAAGGCTTCCTGGACGACACGGCCCGACAGCGAATGACCGCCGAGATCGGCTGTCTCGCCGACCTTCTCGCCGAGGCCGAGAAGATCCTGGACGCCCCTGTCGACCCCATCGATCCGGGGGACTCGCTGCCATCCGGTTCCGAAGCGCTCCGCTGGTTCCCCCTCCCCCACGAGATGAAGTCAGACCCTGCGTAGGGCCGTCACCGGCTGGAGACCGGCGGCTCGTGCAGCGGGGATCAGTCCGGCAAGGGCCCCGACCGCGCTCCCGATGACGATGGCCAACGGGATCAGGCCCGGTTCGAAGATCGGGCGCCAGTCGAGAAGGAGCGATGCCGCAAGAATCCCTGCCAGGCCGAGATAGCTGCCGACTACCCCGCCCAACGCTCCGAGGACAGTGGTCTCGATCAAGACCATGCGGAGGATGTCTGCCCTGCGCGCCCCGAGCGCTCGCCGCAACCCGTACTCCTCGGTCCGCTCGACGACCGAGGTCAGCGTGGAGGTGGCGATGGCGATCGCGCCAGCCAGCAGGGCAATGACGCTTCCCGCGATGAACGCCAGACGTGTGTCCCCCGAGATAGTGGCCCGCAGTCGCTCCGGTTCGGGAGGGACCAGCGCCGCGTACTTGTGTGGGGCGGTCGGGTCGATCAGGGTCGGAAGCACTTCGCCGACACCGGCCCCAGCGCCCGGCAAGACACGGACGATCAGACTCCCGTCTCGGGGACGGCCCCAGAACTCGCTCTGCGATTCCGGAACCAGCACTGCCCCACTCAGCCCTAGGTCGAGGCCGGACCCTCGAACGACACCAGTGACCGTGACCGGAAGGCCGTCGACCCACAGCTCGAACGGCCCGACGAACGGTCCCATGCTCAACTCGCGAACAACGGTCTCACCGATGACGGCAACGCGTGACTCCGGGCCGGCGCCATCCCACAGGGTCCCCGCGAGGACCTCGACGTCGAGTGCGTCCTGGAAGTCGAGGGAGACGGTGCTGGGCGAGATGCTGATCGCCCGCCCGTGGACCGGGACGAGTGTGGCGAGCCGGTTGCCCATCGCCATGATCCGGGCCGCCGAGGTCACGCCGTTGACCGCGCGGATCGCGTCGAGGTCAGCAACGTCGAGCACCTCGGGTTCGTCAGGCGAAGCCGCGTCGACCACAAGCCGCGTCGCGCGCAACTCGTCGAACCGGAGGGTCACCTGATGTGACGCGGTCTCGGAGAGCCCGACGATGGCAACAACGGTGGCGACTCCCAGAACCGAGCCGAGAGCCGACAGGACCGCGCGCCCGGGTCGCTGCCGCAGGGAGCGAAAGGCCTCACGAACCAGGTCGGTCAGCAGCACCTTCGAGCCTTCCTCGGGCCAGCCTCACAACACGTTCGGCCCGCTGTGCGGCCACCGAGTCGTGAGTTACAAGCGCAACCGTCACCCCGGAACGGTGGGCATCGTCGATCATGTCCAGGACGTTGCGGGCATTCTCTTCGTCGAGGTTCCCGACCGGTTCGTCGCAGATCAGCAAGCGAGGCTTTCGCACCAGCGCTCTCGCCACCGCAGTTCGCTGTTGTTCGCCTCCCGAAAGGGTGCGGGCCACCGCACCTGCACGCTCGGCCAACCCCACACTCTCGATGGCCCGGCTGACCGCGTCGTGACGCCGCGCCCGTGGCACCCGTTGGTGGATGAGACCGGTCTCGACATTCTCCCGGACTGTGCGATCGGGCAGCAGATGGAAGCTCTGGAAGACATAACTGATCATTGAGGAGCGCCGCTCGGAGCGTTCCCGATCGCTCCACCGGCTGGTGTCCTCACCCTCGATCCACACGCTCCCCGAAGTCGGGGTGTCCAGGAGTCCGATCAGGTTGGAAAGGGTGGTCTTGCCGCTGCCGCTCGGACCCATCAGCGCCACGTACTCCCCCGGAAAAATCGACATGTCCAGTTCGGCGACCGCGAACACGCCGCCCGGGTACGCCCGGGTCACACCCCGGCACTCGACCAGAGGAGTCACTGCGTACCCACGACCACCAGGTCGCCGGCCGCCAGATCACCGGCCACTTCGACCCTGCCCCCGATCGGAGTCCCGGCTTCGACAGGAACGGTTCGGGTCGAATCGCCGTCTCTGACCTCGACGAAGAACGACCCGTCGGCATTGGTCCGCACCGCCGAGATCGGCACCGAGAGCACCGACCCCCCAGAGGTCTGCGTCTCGATCTCGACAGCGAAGCGCTCGCCGGGCCGACCCTCCCCTTCCCAATCGAAGATGACGTCGACCATGGAGGGGTCGCTCTGGTTGGGGCGGGTCCCCGTTACCGACAAGGTCGCCGTCTGGCCGCCCACAGACACTTGCGCAGATTGGCCCACTGGAATCGCGGAAGCACGCGAGCGTGTCGTAGCGGAGACCAGCATCAGCCCCTCGGTCCGCACCTCGAGAATGGACGACCCGGGATCGGCGACCGAGCCGACGGGTGCGGATGTGCTGACCACGACGATCCGTTGGTGGGGCAGCCCCAGCATCTCCGACGAAGGGACCACGAATCTCGGCGGCCGGGACGACACCGACGCCGCGCCACGAGCCATCCGGAGGCGCTCCTCGGCCGCGGCGATCGCCGCCTCGTCGTTGCTGCGACGCGCTTCGTTCAGGACCGTTCGAGCCACATCCACATCTGCCCGGGCCGTTTCTCGAAGAACTCCCGCGTCCATCGGTTCGGCAGCCACCGGTGCAAACCCGGCACGGGCATAGAGGGCAATGACAGCGTTCTCGGTCGCCACGTCGAAAACGCCCTCGTTGTGGTCGCCGAGCAGCCCCATATCGATGAGGAAGCCCTGGAAGGCGGCGACGTCTTCACCCCACAAACCGCGGTGCAGGTCTCGTGACAGGTTCGGGGCATCGCCCATGAAGATCACGGGCCGCCCGGAGATTGCCAGCGCCACCTGGCCGGGCTCCAGGACGCTGCCGGCTTCGGGCAGGTAGGTAATGATCCCCCTCTCGGTAGCCGCCGCCGGAGCCGGCACGGCAAGAGTGGCTAGCGGCTCGAGGATGCCTTCGAGTTGGAGCACCTCTCGGAGTACCCCCTCTTCCACCGTCGCCACGAGAGGCTCGGGTGGCGGAACCTCCCGCTCTTCCTCCGCTGCGGCTGGTGAGAGGAACCGGGGCAGAAGCAACCAGGCCGCGACAAACCCAACCACGAGGGCGAGGCTGACTCCTATGAGCGACCTCGCCCTCACGGCTCGCTACCCCCCAAGCCGGACGCATACTCCGGATACCGCTCCACCAGAACCCGGACGATCTCGAGATCCACCGCATGGCTCCACGGGATACGGGTGGCCAGTTGGCACTCGAAGTCGTCACCGGCCGTCCGCAACTCGAGCTCGGCGGCCTCCGCACGCGGGAGGGCGGAGCCCTGCTCCATCACCATGCGTTGGACATCCGCCGGAACCTCGACGTCATAGCCCAGGCCCGCCATGCACCGGGAGTACGCCTCGTCGGCCTCCGATGCCTGTGGCGTCGAGGTGGCGCCAACGAACAGCTCACGCATCTCGTTCATCGCAGCCTCGTCGAACAGCATGGTGCCGGTCGCGGCCTGTGCGTCGGCAAGACAACTTCCTTCCGATGGAGCATCGCCTTCACCAACAGCTCCGTCGTAGTCCTGTCGATAGGCCTCCTTCTCCTGGGGGCTGAGACTGGCGACGTACTGGCTGTTCCTCTCGATCGCTTCCCGCGTCGGATCGGATGTGGGAGCGGGCATGGTGAAGATCCCGTAGCCGTACTCCCCCACGAATTCCCTCTTCTCCCCCACCGTCAGTGGGTCGCCAAACGACTCGTCCTGGAGAATGGGGGCGTATGTCCACCCTCGTTGCTGCATACAGGAAGCAACCTCCCTCTCGATGCCGTTGTACAAGGCCTGGGACGTGCTCCCTCCACCCATCAGGCTCACCGTCGGCGAGAGGAGATCGGTGTCCGAGAGAGGGGGTACCTCGCTCAGCGTTGGTATTCGGAATTCCAGGCCGTCGGGTTCCACCGTGGTGGTTGTGGCTTGCGCGCTCGGTTCATGTTCCGTGGTGGTCGTACTGCCGTCGGCAGGCTCGGCAACCCCTGTGCACGCGACCAAGCTCCAGAGCATGACTCCAACCCCAAGCCGTCCGAGATTCCTCATCCGGTCGGCACCATCTCGAATGCCTTCGGTAGGAGCGGCAGGAGTCGTTCAGTGACGTCGACCCTCTCGACAATGCCGCAAGCGACGGGCGACGGAACAGGTTCGATGGTGAATGATGCGACCTCGACCTGCACCACTTCGGCGGCTTGTTCGGCTTGTGGCAAGTTCATGTAGTCCTGATCTTCATACGTGAGCACGATGGCCACCGCCCAATGGGTCGGCTCCCAATCCGGATCGAACCTGCCCGCTCCGGGAGCGGGAGGTTCAACCTCGACTCGCTCGGACCGGTCCGCGATAAAGAACCTCATCGCGCCCAGGGCTGTGACATTGCCCACGGCATGCGAAGACGGTGGGACCAAAGGATGCATGCAACGCGGCTCGTCGAACGCGATTGCGTCCGCGAGTCTGCCGGTCTCCTCTAGGTCATCTACGAACCTGACGAGCTCCCCGTGAAGCCACGACCTCTCTTCTTCGGACACAAGATGTGTTGTGGTGGTAGTTCCCGTCGTGGTCGTCGTGGTCGTCGCGGTCGTCGCGGTCGTCTCATTCATCGTCGTTGTGGCCTTGGCCCCGGTCGTTGATGAGGTCGAAGCGGCGTTCACCCCACGATCAGCCGCGCACGCTGATGCCACACACGCCAGCACCACGGTCCACAAGACGATCCCAAGAACCCTCGCCAACGCAGATCCCTTGACCAGTATCAGTATGAGCCGGTGAAGTAGCCGACGCCGCCCCAGAAGACCGCGGCCTGCCCGGTGCAACCAGCGTCATTCAACTGCTTCGAGTACACATGGGTTGAGTTGACCTGGTTGTTCAATCCGAGAGTGTTTCCGGCAGCGCACGAAGTCCGCTGAACCCACGCCTCGTTGCCTGCAGGCACGGGTGCACGCGCCCAAATCGTCCGACAACCATCGTCGTACCGGAGCTCGAGCGTTCCGAGACCACTCACGAACGTAGACCGAGGCGTCGTGTGCGGCGGATTGGGACACGACCCGCTGTCCGGCCAGGTGCAGTCGATGGCAAAGTTTCCACACACATACGCCTTCGCCGAGCTACTCGGGAAGTACACCAGGCCGAACACGATCCCGACCAACACCACAAGCCGCACACCAGCTCTCATCACCGACCTCCTCATCGTTTCACACTTCTATTCGTCAGAAGACCCGAAACGCTTCCACGACACTCACCCGCAGGCGCATCATCCGGTCGGCAGCATCTCGAACGCCTTCGGCAACAGAGGAAGCATCCGTTCGGTGACATCGATGCGCTCGATCACACTGCAGGCCTCGGGCCTGACGACCGGCTCGATCGCAAACGATGCCGCCTCGACCTTGACAACCTCCGCGGCCAGCTTGCTGGGTGGAAGGGTCCTCCAGGTCTCGTCCGGGTAAGTCAGCACGATCGCCACGGCCCAATGCGTGGGTTCCCACTCAGGGTTGAGGTTGCTGCTCGCGGGATCATCGCTATCCAACTCCACACGCTCCGATCGATCCCCCAGGAACCATCGGGCCGTACTCAGGGTCTGGTCGCTACCCGGCGGGTTGGAAGGCGATGCCGACACCACCGGTCGCATGCATCGTGGCTCGCCATACGCGGTGTAGCCCACGACTCGCCCACTCGCTGCCACTTCATCAACGAATCTGATCAGCTCCTCATGGAGCCATGCCCGCTCCTCTTCGGAGACGAACCGTGTTGTAGTGGTCGTGCTCGGCGCAGTCGTCGTAGTCGCCTCACTCGTCGTAGTTGTGACCGGAGGCCCGGTCGTTGATGAAGACGAACTGTCACTCGCCCCAAGATCAGCCGTGCACGCCGCCACAACTAGAACCAGGAGGACCGACCGACCCGCGGCCTGAACGACTCGCAACCGCCTGATCTGCACTTCGATCCGCCTCACGACCCCGCGCCCTCCCATGCATACTCCGGATACCGCTCCACGAGTATCCGAACGATCTCAAGGCCCACAGCATGGCTCCACGGGAGCCTCGTC
>Ga0209075_1002660_pt1 | contig 15556 bp, 12 predicted proteins | sample Stecom2011_FD_187523 | JGI IMG/M metagenome (GOLD analysis project Ga0209075, IMG submission 187523) | Agricultural soil microbial communities from Utah to study Nitrogen management - Steer compost 2011 (SPAdes) (version 2) | ecosystem: Environmental > Terrestrial > Soil > Agricultural land...
AATGTCATAGGTGAAAGAGAAAAATCACTTGAGGCAGGCATGGTAGATTTCATACCTAAACCCGTCGTTGAAGGTTCTATAAGGAAAGCGTTCCAAACCTGGGTAATAGGCAAAACCTCAAATTCAGCAGCAGCCACAAATGCCACCCATCCAGATGACTCGACGGCCGTCAAGCATTTGTGTGTGGATAAAATAAAGGAATTTTTGGGAGATGATCCATTCATTATTAATGAATTGTTACATCTAAGTTTAAGTGAATTAGACGAAGCCATCCCTCGGTTTAATTTGCTCATTGCTCAAAAAGACCTCAAAGCTTTAAAGGAAGCGGGGCATAAGCTTAAGGGAACATGTATGATCTCGGGACTTGAGAAAATGTTGCCCATCACCCGCTCATTTGAGAACCTCGACACCTGGGACGGCAATCGAATTGAACAGTCGGTGAAAGAGCTGAACCGGGAAATTGGATTAGCTAAAGAGGCTATTGAACAATATGTAGGACAGCATTCCAGCAAAAAAACTTGATATGCTTTTAATTCACAAAGCTTACTGATAAAATATTCTTTCAATAATATCATGTTTTTGTGTATTTTTGCAATAAAATATCCCCCTATTTGAATTAAAATCTTGAATCTTCTTAAATGGATTTCACACCCACAAATTTGAAGTGAGGTTCCATTCCGATGTAATTGAATGTAAATGAAAAAAATCCAGCTACTTGTCTATTTCATCTTGACATTATTTCCCTATTCCGGGTTCGGGCAGGAGGAGAGCATTCCAAGTCTAAATTTGAACCAGCCACTTGCGGATCAATTGCCTCCACTGGATTCACTCATCTCGATGGCGATCTCCTATAATCCCAGCATAAAAATGAATCAGGAACTCGAAGGAGTAGCTAACCAGCGTATCAAGTTGGAAAAAAGCTCCTGGACCAACCTGATCCGTGGCTATTATGATTATAGCGTGGGAAATCAATCCCTCGTGGTATCGGGCCTTCAAAATAACGACATCAATAACCTCACCAACGGATATCGCGCCGGGGTGAACCTCAGCCTTCCTCTGTCACAGATCACCACCAGAAAAACCAGGGTCAGATTGCAGCAGCAAGAGCTAGCGGCTACAGAATACAAAACCCAAGAGGTAGAACTCGAAGTATCGAGACTGGTTATTGAAGAATATAACAATATGATTACCGGACAACAACTCATGCGGAACCAGTATGAGTTGGTGGAGCTGGCAAAGTCACATTTCCAGATAGCAGAAATGGAATACAAGACCGGAAATATGGAAGGAGCTGCGTTTATCAGAAATGCTGAAATTTTGAACATCGCAAAAACCGATTATGAGTTTGCCAAAAAGGAATTTTCCGTTGCGGTGCAGAAATTAGAACTTCTAATTGGGACACCATTAGGACAAATCGTTCAATAACTATGAGCTTAAAACAATTAGTTAGGTTGTTGTGGAATTATAAGGCGGTTATCGTATTGATCCCTGTCTTAGTTGCTCTATTGGTCTATTTTCTGACTTTGAACTTCCCCCAACAGTATGAAAGCAAGGCTGTCATTTTTACCAATCCCAATTCTAACAGGGGAGAAACAATCGGTGGGGTAGAAAGAGTTGACTTCTATACTTCCAACAACCTTTTCGACAATTTGATGTTGCTGATGAAGTCACGGGAAACGCTTAATGATGCCTCCCTTAAACTTTTGGCTTTGCACTTGAGTCTTGAGCGGCCTTCGCCAAATGTTCTCTCCCAAGCTTCCTTCGATGAGCTACAACAACATATCACCCCGTCGCTGAGGGAAGATATTGCTATCACCGGAAATCCAGACATGACCTATGTCAACTTGGTGGCATTCCATCAAACCTATCCGGACTCTGTGGTAGACTATCTATTAAGAGAACATCCTCACTATGGATTTCAAGAGATATTAGACCACCTTTTTGTGGCACGAAAATCCTCAAGTGATATGATGGAGGTGAGCCTCAAATCCGATGATCCAGGAGTTTGTTATTACAGCCTGAAGTACATCATTGAGACGTTTATGGAAAAATACGGACAGCTCAAAGAACAGGAAAACATCAACTCCATCAATTATTTTGAAGAGCAATTAAAACTATCCCATCAACGGTTGACTAGCTCAGAACTCAACTTAAAAACGTTTATCACATCCAACCAGATCCTCAACTATTACGAGCAAGGCAAATATCTTGATGTAGCCCAGCTTGAGCAAGACCAGGATGCAGAGCGTGCCCAGAGATTGGCCTCAGGCACGAAAGCAAATCTCGAACAAATTGAATCCATTTTTTCCGGGTTCGAGGACAGGCAGAATACTATGGAAACAATTGCTTCACTCCAGTCACAATTGACCCAGAAGCAGATGGCATTGGAGGGATTGAATATCACGAGTTCAAGCAATTCGGAGACCAAAAGGAGCCTATCCGAAGAAATTGAAATGCTTCAAATGCAGCTGGAAAAATTCACAGAAAACTTGGTGACAAGCTCATTATCTGCACAGGGTATTCCACGAAAAAATATTCTTGATGAATGGCTACGGCTGAAAGTCCAGTATGAAGAGCAAGTGCAGGCGCTGGAGGTCATGAAGAAGAGAAAAGAAGAGATCAATGAGAAAATAAACGCTTTTGCGCCCTTGGGAGCCGAGTTAAACAGGCTGGAAAGAGAAGTAAAGGTCAATGAAAACCAATATCTTAGCCTTTTGAACGGTCTTAATCTAGCCCAACTGAGAAAATATGACCTTGAAACTACCTCCTCCCAAAAATTAATTGATGAGCCAATACTACCCAAAAAGCCCCTGCCGTCTAAAAGAAAAATGATGGTAGCCGGAGGATTTGTGGGTTCTGGCTTTATGGTCATCTCCACCCTCCTACTTTTCTCGTTTCTCGATTCAACCGTTAAATCTGCAAAAAGAGCACACAGCTTGACCAACATTCCAGTGGCTGGTGTTTGGCTCGATCAGTCGATAGCTGCTCGCGCCAATATTCATCCGCTGCTATATAAGCGACTGATCAAGCAGTTCTATAATCAGGTCGCCATTTATCTTAGTAAAAGCAGTTCACAAGACCTTATCCTATTCTACAGCATTGAACCCGGAGAAGGGAAAACTTTCTTAGCCCAAAAGTTTATTGAAGAACTCCTCTCCCAAGGGAATACCGTCAGCTTCATTCTTCCTGAGGAGTCCCAGGTGTCCAGAATTGCAGGATGTCAATATTTAACCTATTCCAATGATCCCGCGGGACACAAGCGTTGGAATCAATTAGTTGGAGAAGCGACTGGCGCATTGGTCATTTTTGAGCATCCAAACATTCAGTTGTCCAACATCAATTTTGATTTGATGAACCGGGCAGATCTAAATATACTCGTGATGGATGCCAGGAGAACTTGGAGCAGTTCGGATCAAGCGTACTTCGAAAATGTTAAAAAAGGATTGGCTCAACCCCAACTTATATTTTTAAATAACACAGCAGAGGAAGAGCTTGAAGATATGATCGGCGAAATCCCTAAAAAACGAAGCAGACTGCGAAAATTCACTAAGAGATTGCTGACCTGACTTTAAACCATGCAGATACTAAGCAGCAAGATAACAACCATGCTTTTGGCAATAGGATCCACTGTCTTGTTGCTGTCGCTCTCCGTCTTCTTTTTGGAAGAGCTAGGTGTCGCTGTTCTCTTTGTAGTCCCCATAGGAGTGGCTTTCGTCTTTTATTTGTTTGGCCATCCCAGTAGGGCATTGGATATGGCGCTAATCAGTTCCTTTTTAGCCATAGGAATAATCCGATATGTGGGAGATATCCCCTTGGGGCTATCTGTGGATTTATTTTTAGTCACGTCCATATTAATTGCAGTTTTTCATCAATCTGTGAAGGCTGACTTTTCAAAATTGAACAACGGTCTTATGTGGGGTGGGGCCATATGGATGCTCTATTGTACGGCTGAGGTATTCAATCCCGAAGCTGTAAGCACTATGGCTTGGGTATATGCCATCAGGGGCTTGGCGCTGTATATGGTTTTGGCGATACCCCTTACGCTGTTGTACGCCAACAAAGTGAAAGATTTGGATAGGTTTATTAAGATCATCCTTCTATTGTCAGTTTTGGCTTCGATATGGGGACTCAAGCAATTTTATTTTGGTCCCGACGCCGCAGAAACGAATTGGCTAAATCAGGGAAGAAACCGCAGTACCCATGTGCTGTTCGGAGAGCTCAGGGTGTTTTCTTTTTTTTCTGACGCGGGTCAATTTGGATCTGGCATCGCACAGTCCGGAGTAATAGCTACTGTAATTGCGTTGGGGCCTTTTTCTAAAAGAACAAGAATAGTGGCTGCCATATGTGCCATCGTTTTTTACTTTTCGATGATAATTTCAGGCACACGTGGATCATTGATTGTTCCGGTTGCGGGAATTTTGGTTTATTTATTTGCTTCAAGAAATTTCAAATTGCTGGCCGCGGGAGTATTGGTAATGGGTGCCTCTTTCATGTTTCTGAAATACACTAATATTGCTAATGATATTTACCAGGTGAGAAGAATGAGAACCGCTCTGGATCCAAACGATGCTTCTCTACAGGTCCGGCTCGCGAACAGGGTCATCATTAGGGATTATTTGAAGGACAAGCCCTTTGGGGGAGGCATTGGTACCTCGGGATCATGGGGAGAACGATTTAGCCCTGGCACCTTGCTCGCAGAAACCCCAAACGACGGATGGTATGTAAGAGTAAGGGCTGAAACCGGTGTGGTTGGATTGTATTTATATGTGGGATTTTTGATCTACATTGGACTGACCGGCTTATATAAAGCCATGAGGGTAAAGGACGAAAAGCTCCGCCAAAAACTACTCGCTTTGCTAGCCGGATATGTAGGAATTGCCGCTTCAAGTTTTGGGAATCCGCTGTTGGGGCAGATCCCCACCGGCGTCATTTTATATATGTCTTGGGCTTACCTGTTTCTTGCCCATGATCTTGACCAAGAAATTGATTCATCTAAAACTGACCTTTCAAAAACATGAAACAACCTCTTGTCTCAATTATAACCGTTAACTATAACGGCGTAAATTTGACTTTGGAGTTTTTGCACTCCCTCCGACAAGTTACCTATCCTAATTTTGAGCTGATTGTTGTGGATAACGGTTCTTTGGAGGACCCCTCCCCCATTATCGCTGCTTTCCCCGAAGTTAAATTAATTAAAAGCAAGAAAAATTTAGGCTTTGCAGGCGGAAACAATCTAGGAATAGCTGAGGCAAAGGGGAAATATTTGCTCTTTTTAAACAATGATACCGAAGTTGTTCCAGCCTTTATAGAGCCGCTGGTGGAAGTGTTTGAAAATAACCCAAATGCTGGGGTGGCATCCCCCAAAATATTGTTTTTCAATAGCCAAGACAAAAAAACAATCCAATATGCCGGATCTACCGGAATAAACCCCTACACCATCCGCGGAGAAACAATCGGCTCATTTGATATTGATCAAAATCAATATGCTGAGGTTAGAGAGACTTCTCTTGGCCACGGTGCAGCCATGATGGTCCCCATGAAGGTAGCATCAGAGGTCGGGTTAATCCCCGATATCTATTTTTTATATTATGAAGAACATGATTGGGTTGAAAGAATTAAAATGGCCGGTTACAAAGTCTATTACGTTGGAACTTCCACAGTCTATCACAAAGAATCCATGACAGTGGGACCCAATTCTGCATTACGTACCTACTATATGACCCGTGGCAGACTTTTATACACAAGAAGAATTACAAAGGGAATTCAGCGGTTTTCCAGTTTGTTGTTTTTCGTGTCTTTTTCATTTCCCAAAAATTTTTTGACACATCTTCTAAAAGGGGAATTTAGACTGCTAAAAGCGTTTTTAATGGGAGCCTTTTGGCACGTAAACAATCATGATATCGATAAAATGCCACGCCTTGTCGTGGATATTGACACATCTTCTAAAAGGGGAGTTTAGACTGCTAAAAGCGTTTTTAATGGGAGCCTTTTGGCACGTAAACAATCATGATATCGATAAAATGCCACGCCTTGTCGTGGATAAAGGAGAGAAACCGAGGGTGGTAAACACCAGCCCTCACACTCCCAAAAAATTTGCATGATGAGGATAATCCACACTATAAAAGAACGCGTTTCCCTTAAAAGAACACAACTAGAGAGCAATGGAGAGCCTTCGGGATTCATCCACCTGCTTGGTGCCGTTCTGGGAAGTGCCGGCCGAATTTTGCTGGCCAAATGGTATTTAAGGAAATGTACATCGACTGGCCAACTTGTATCCGTCAACCAAAAACCACTAATAGTCAATGCTGGTGCCATACATCTAGGCGATGAAGTTCGGATTTGGTCTAATATTAATAAAACAAAGATATTTGTAGATAAAGGTGCTACTTTGACAGTTGGTAAAAACACCAGGATCAACGGGGCTCATATATCTGTCAGTGACAGGATCGAGATAGGAAGTAATGTGCAGATTGCTCCCTATTGCATTTTTATAGACAATGACTACCATAAAATTGACGACCACTTTTCTGATGAGGGGACGAAAAGTCCAATTATTATTAAAGATTGGGCTTGGATCACGATGAATTGCATGATCATGAAAGGTGTGACGATTGGAGAAGGAGCGGTCATTGCGGCGGGTGCTGTGGTCACCAAGGATGTTGCTCCTTATACGCTCGTGGGTGGTGTGCCTGCAAAGCTGATTAGAAAACTGGAAGTAAAAGCTCACTAAGGTAACAGAAGATTAAACATGAGGATTGGAATAGAGGCTCAACGCATCTTCAGAAAAGAAAAGCATGGCATGGACATGATGGCCATTGAGCTGATTAAAAATCTTCAAAAGCTGGATGAGGTAAATGACTACTATATATTTGTCAACCCTGGTGAAGACGATTCGGTGATACAGCCGAGACGCAATTTTAAGATTGTGGCGCTTTCTAAAAGCCCCTACCCGATTTGGGAGCAGATTCTCCTGCCCAAAGCGATAAGAGACTACAAGGTGGATATCCTCCACTGTACGAGCAATACAGCCCCGCTAAATCTTCAAATTCCACTCATCTTGACACTTCATGATATCATTTATCTCGAAAAGATGGATTGGAAATCCGGTAGCTGGTATCAACGGCTGGGCAACCTATATAGAAAGTGGAATGTTCCCCGCATCGTCAATAAAGCGGCTAGAATACTTACTGTTTCAAAATTTGAGGAGAAAAGAATCCGAAGGCATTTTAATTTGGCTCAGGGAAAAGTTGACGTGGTCTATAATGGGATCGGCAAACACTTCCAGCTCTTGGATGCTGAACAGGTTGAGAAAAAAAGAAATAAAGTAGCCCTGCCTGATCAATACTTCCTGTTCTTAGGGAATACTGACCCGAAGAAAAACCTTTCCGGGCTAATCCAAGCGCTGAAAATCTTAAAGGAAGAGGGTGAATTAACAATTCCATGCGTCATTACAGATTTGAGTGATGACGTGTTATTGCCGATTCTTAAGGAAATGGATGCGGAGGATCTCCGCGACCACCTTTACTTAACAGGGTATATTCGGAATTCGAATATGCCGCTGCTTTATAATAATGCCTTGTTTTTCTTATACATCTCCCTGCGGGAGAGTTTTGGTCTTCCAATATTGGAGGCAATGGCCTGTGGTTGTCCTGTAATTACTTCAAATACTTCATCCATGCCGGAGATAGCGGGGGACGCTGCACTTTTGGTAGACCCAACTGATCCCGAAGCAATAGCTAACACCATCAGGATACTTATACGCAAAGAAGATGTAAGATCAAGCTTAAGAGAAAAAGGACTGGCCAGGCCCTCTCTTTTTAGCTATACGTCCAGGGTCAAAAGGATCATCAATATATACAAGGAAGTCTATCGGCAAGCCAATGAGTGAGCGTAAATACTGGTTGAAAAGCGGCTTTTATACCATGCTCCACCGGGGCACCAATTTTTTCTTGGGCTTTATAGGTTTTATGATTTTGGTAAGGATGCTGAGTCCTGCTGAGTTTGGTGTTTGGGTATTATCGATCTCCGTGATTGCCATTGTAGATATGGCTAGGAATGGATTTCTCCAGAATGGAATGATAAAGTTTCTGGTCAACCGATCACGGGACGAAGAACAAAAAATCCAAATGGCGGCATTGATTCTCAATGCTGCATTAACTGTCACGTTAATGAGCCTTCTATGGGGCTTTTCGCCCCTACTGGAAAGGGTCTTAAACGCACCGAAATTGGGCACGCTTCTGAGAATATACGTCCTTGTCTTACCTTTGCTGATCCTGCACACCCACAACCTGATTTTGATGCAGGCCAAATTTGACTTTAAGGCCTATTTTTATGCAGGAATTGCAAAGGGTCTGCCTTTCTTTTTAGTCATTATGTTCTACTATTTCACAAGTGAAACCGTCCCTTTGGTTGAGCTAGCGTGGATTCAAAACTTAACTTTTGCAATTGCCGCAGTGGTTTCTTACTACCAAGTCCGAGGAACTCTTGACATCCAATGGGGTTGGCACAGGGAAAAAATGGCGCAAATCTTCCACTTTGGAAAATTTGTCTTCGGTACCAATTTGGTTTCAATGCTTACAGGAAGCATGGACAAATTCCTGTTGGGTATCCTCCTATCCCCAGTTCAGGTGGCCATTGCCAATACCGCAGGAAGGGTGATGAACATGATCGACATTCCTGTAAGTTCAATTGCTTCTATCGCCTACCCCAAAGCCTCTGAGGCTTATGAAAAGGATAACATCAAGGAAGTGGGAATTATATTTGAAAAAACGATCGGCATGATGTTGAGCATCACCCTTCCTTTCTTCGTTGTAGTTACTTTATTCGCGGAGAATATTATAATTGTTATTGCAGGAAGTGATTACATAGAGGCAGCTCCATTTTTGAGAATCGTTGCTCTTATGTCCATATTGAGCCCTTTTGATAGACAATCAGGCGTTATTTTGGATGCGATAGGCAAACCGTCTATTAATATGTTTATGGTAATGGGGACTTTTGTTTATGGATTGGGGTTTTCCTGGTTTTTCATCAATGGCTTTGGATTATACGGAGCCGCCTACGGATTGGTCATGGCAGTTTGTGTGACAGCAGTCATCAAACAGATTTTTCTTCAACGCTATATTCCTATCCGATACTGGCAACCTTTCGTACAGAGCGTCACTTTTTATCCGGAACTTTTCAGGATGCTTTTAAAAAAGTTAAAAAAATGACTTAAAGTACTAATTCAACATTGATCAATCCGGATACTTCTCCCATAAGCGTGAAAGATGACGGAATTCTTCTTTTCTATTCTGCCAGACTTCATCGATCTCCACAATATGATCATGGCTGGTCGCCCTGAAATCTTTATTTGCTTTTCGAATATTAAGTAATCCGGAAATTTGTCCCCATACAAAAAGTGGAATGTGAGGAATGGCGTAGAGCACTCTAGAGGGAGCATGGTTAAGCAAAAGGATGATCAAAAATCCCGCTGAGAACACTCCTAGGCTCAAGCCTAATAGTAGTGTCATAGGAAGATTTACAAACAGAAAAAACACACCTAAAAAAAAGGATGTCAACACCAGAATAAATAAGGGGGGCATAAGCGTGGTGACACAAAACCAAATCCTATTCCAGTCACCTTTCAAAATCCCTTTGAATAGTGAATGTAGTGCCTCGCCACTGTGCTTGAAATAGCTATTCAGCCAGCGACTCCTCTGTCTGCTCACCTGATGAAAAGAAGTCACCTTTTCGTCAAAAATAATTGCCTCCTCTGCATAGGCAATCCTATGCCCCATGTTGACAAGCATCAACTGTAAGGATTTATCTTCTGCGATCACAACTCCATGCCTTTTTAATTCCTCCATTTCTTTAGAAATGCTCTTTCGATAAAGATCAAACTTAACCGACATGCCCGAACCGGCAATTACGGAAGAGGATCCTAGGCTAAAAGGAACTTTTCTCACCGTGTAGTCATAAAAATAATCGCCTAATGCGTCAAGGGCAGCATAAGTTGAGTTCATGTTTTTAGCAATTCTCCTTCCCTGAACTACTGGAAAACCGGAAGAATGATATGTGTCTAAGGCGCTTAAGAAGTGGGCGGGAACTAAATTATCAGGATCAAAAATAACGACATGGGTGGGCGTTTTGTCTATCCTGTTCAATGCATAGTCGATGGAGGCAACCTTGGATCTCAACCCTTTTGCAGGCTTCAAAAAACTTAGTTTTTCGTGAAAGAAAGGCGGCTGGACCATTTCAACCTCATCAGCCACCAGATAGATGTGAAAATGTGGATAATTTTGCGCTAATAACGACCGAACCAGAGGCCATGCGATATCCATTTCCTTGTACACCGTAATTATACAGGCGAAATCTGATTCCTTTTTCCCTTCAAATTCAGTCTTTTTACTCATTATTAAACTTAAAACAGAAGAGCCAAGCGGAAAAAGGAGGTAAAAACAGCAGATATAAACGATTATTTCAAGAATGATCAAGGTTTAAAAATTAATTTGTGAATCCCGTCACAAAAATACTCATGTTTTTACATTTAAATTCAATAAATTCTTAAAATCAACCGAAAAATAGCCTATTTTTAAAACTCATATTTACTCTATGGCCACATTCCATGAAATCCCCATTGTCATTGTTAGTATGTCCAGATGGGACGGGGACTTTTCTTCAGCTTCTTGGTCACTTGCAAAAACCTTCGCGAATAACCAGACTGTAATTTATGTGGACTATCCATATACTTGGACAGAATTTGTCAGAACAAGAAAAACACCGTCTGTTACTAAAAGAAAAAATGCGCTTCTAGGAAAGGAAAATGGTCTTGTTCAGCTTAAGGAATTTAATAGAAATCTTTATGCGCTGACGCCCCCTCTTGTATTTCCGATAAACTGGCTGCCGAAAGGGAAGATTTTTCAAAAGATGTCATCCCTTACGGATAAAATATTGTGGAGGAGCATTAAAAAGGCAATAAAACAACTTGGATATTCTGACTTGATCTTTTTTAATTCCTTCAATCCACTTTACCTAAGCGTCCCCCCACAAGATTCCGCAATTAAGGCAAAGGTGTACCAATCCCGGGACAATATTCGGGCTTTGGAAGCTTACCTGCAGAAACATGGTCCTGAGGCCGAAAAAATAGCCATACAACATGCTGATTTAAGCATTGTAACCTCCAAACAGCTGCAAAAGGATCTCACTGATTTATCTGGAAAGCAGGTCGAATATCTTCCGAATGCCGCTGATTTTGAGCTTTTCAAAACCGCCTTCACAGATAAGCTGGAAAAGCCCGAAGACCTTCAAAACATAGCCCATCCTATCATCGGCTATACCGGTAATATCTGCCACAGAGTTGACTATAATCTGATACAAGCCATCTGCCAGGCTCATCCAGACAAAAACCTGGTCATGGTGGGACCCCGCAACCATTATGGTCATACATCTATTGATTTGGATGCTATCCCTAATCTACATTTTCTTGGCCCCAAACGTCTGGAACAACTCCCATCGTATCTGGCCCATTTTGATGTGCTGATTCTCCCTTTTTTAATCAATGACGTCACCAAAAGCATTTATCCCTTAAAAATCAACGAATACCTCGCTTCGGGAAAGCCGATAGTTGCCACACCTTTTTCTGAAGATATCAAAGCGTTTGGCCACTTAATAAGTTTAGAAGCGGACCATTCGTTATTTTCTGACGGAATCGAAAGGGAATTGAAGGAGAATTCTATGGAAAAAAGTATTAGACGAAATGAAGAAGCTTCCAAAAACACGTGGGAGGCTCGAGTAAATTCTTTTTGGACCCTGCTTCAACAAGCCCTTAAATAATTATTTACCCAGCACGATTAAATCTCGATATATGTCAGTCTTAACTTTGTAAATATAAAAATCAAAACAGAAACAAGTAAGCGAACTGGGCGCCTGAAATAATACAGCAGCGTATCAAACATTCTCACTTTGAAACAGCGCAGGGATGGTCCGAAGAAGGATCTTCACATCAAACCAAATGTTAAAATTTTTAACATAATCGTTATCCAGGCTTAGCCTCTCGTCCTCGGACATAGCCCCTCTCCCCCGCTTCTCCACTTGCCATAAACCAGTAATGCCAGCCGGGCCTAAAAACCTCAACGCATATTTATCGGTAGTGATTTTTTCCGCCTCATAAAGAGGTAATGGTCTATTTCCCACCAATGACATGTCGCCAATCAAGACATTCCAAAGCTGAGGCAATTCGTCAATACTGGTATTCCGGATAAATTTACCTACCCTAGTTACCCTTGGATCATCAAGAATTTTAATAAAGGCAGATTCCCGTTTCGTTTTTCCTTCTGCGCCGTAGAGCTTCTCGCAGTACACGTCCTTGTCGTCGTATATAGGATGCAGGCAACCCCCACCTGCCTGTTCGCAAAATTCGCAAAGCTCTTTAACTGCACCCGGGTTCGCAGGGGAGTTACTCGTCTCAGAAACATATTGATTAAGATGTTTGAGATCTTTTAATTGGGCATCCGATCCAATGTGCATCGACCGGAACTTATAGAATTTAAAAATTTGGTACCCTGATCCTACCCGATAAGAATAATAAAACACCGGTCCGGGAGACTCAAGTCGTATAAGAATTGCTACAAGGAGGAAAATTGGGGATAAAAACAGCAAGGCTAAACCTGAAATGACAATATCAAAAACACGTTTGCCAAGTGGCATTTTGAAATCCCTAAGCGCTGTCTTAACTTTTTTATCCGCAGATGTTCCAGGGTGCCTTAAAAAGAAATCCAAACGAAATTTTACAGCCTTTGGCCTGAATGGAAGAGGAAAGATATCTATGATTCCGTGTTGTATACAATCCTGGATCACCTCTTTGTTGATGACATCAGTAATCAAAAAGAATGGGATATGCGCAAACCCCAATTTATCAATCGTTTTTTTTAGGCGGAACCCATGAAGGCCCTTCAAGTCAGAGACACTGATAATGAAGGTATAACGTTCCTTCTGACGCTGTAAGCTATTGTAAAGAACCACACCGTTCGAGAAAAAATCAAGTTCGTAATCTTCTTCAAGAGCGGCGCCAATTTCAGATTCAAGTTCTTTATCCTCCAAAATTATGGCGATTTTTGGTTTTAGGTTTTCCGCCATTTTTAATACTGGAAAGAATTTTTTCCTGTCCTTCTCAAAATCGAATTAATTCTTGCTTCAAGTTCTTTAGGATTGAAAGGCTTGACCATAAAATCATCCGCTCCAGCATTTAGGACAGCGATTTTCTGCTCGGACGATTCCGTCGCAGACAACATGATCAAAGGTATGCTTGAAAAAAAACCACTTGAACGAATCATTCTCACCAACTCCAGCCCATCAATATTCGGCATCGTCAAATCACAGATGATAATATCCGGAAGATACCCGGTCTGCATCAGTTTGATGCCATCTTCAGCATTGTCTTTAACCACCACCTCAAACTTTTCTTTGAAAAAATGCTGGATAATCATCAAAACTGACGGCTCATCGTCGATAGCCAAAATTCTGTTTTTTGTAGTATTGCTCATAGCCGATAGATAGGAAGATCAGTCAGTTCCAGTTATTGTGATGTTCTTTTAAAACTTAACCTGAAACAATTTAATAACAAACCGCAGGTGTATTCATGCATTTAGCCAAAGATATACTTGAATATTACAATAACCAAGCAAAAACAACAGTTGAACCGTCTATCAAAACTTAACACACCGTAAGAGCTCCTTTTATCAAAGAATATGACCAATCCTCCCCGATGTCTGATATAGCTTTTTTTCATATGGAAAGACAAATTCATCTGGCCGTTCCGGTATCTCAAGCGTAAAAAATTGTTGCTTGCTGCCTAGAAATCCTTTTCGCTTTATCAAAATAATTGTATTACCTTTCATACAATATAGCACCATCTATTGGGTCATAGAAATGCCAATCATTTCAAACATCCAAGCGGGAGCTTCTATCATTTAAATTCACACGGCCATGTCAAAGGAAAAGAGTATTAGAAAAGAAAACAACAAAAAGGAGCCTGCCAAAAATCTAAAGGAAAAAAGAGCCGAGAAAAAAGCAAAACAGGAAGATAAAAAAAGGAACAGTTGATCAGTTACTTTTGGTCAATAGTATGAATGGCTACAGGAAATCATATTCTGTAGCCATTTTTTTTTCCACTTATTAATACTTCCACTTATCTATATTTCTGGGTGTTTTATCACAATTGTCTCAAGGCATCAAGCCAATGCAGTATATTTGTTTTATTCACAACCTAAATAAAAAATGAAGTCAAAAAACTTTAGCACAACCCTTATGGCCGTTCTAGGATTTCTAATGATCCCCTTCGCCCATAGCCAGACCCAAAGTAGGGATATTTATGAATTAAAGATTTATCACATCGAAAGCCCTGAACAGGAGAAGCGGCTTGATAATTATTTGGCGAATGCTTACCTACCGGCTTTGCACAAGGCAGGAATAGCGAAGGTCGGCGTCTTTAAGCCACTCCTTTCTGACGAAAAAGAGGCAGGCACAAAGGTTTATGTCTTTGTTCCTTACACGGATCTTCAGCAGTTTGAAGAATTGCCAGGAAAATTGCAGAAAGATGCTCAATACTTGACAAAGGGAAAAGACTATATCGACGCCCCTCATGACAACCCTCCTTATAAGCGTATCGAAACTACCCTAATGAGGGCTTTCACGGGGATGCCCAACTTTCAAGAACCCAAATTAAATGGGCCGAAGAAGGACCGCGTTTACGAATTGAGAAGCTACGAAAGTGCCACTGAAAAACAATACCTTAACAAGGTAAAAATGTTCAATGACGGAGAGATTGAAATATTTGACCGTCTGGGATTCAATGCTGTTTTCTATGCGGAAGTAATTGCCGGTGCGCGAATGCCGAACTTGGTCTATCTAACCACCTTTGAAGATATGGAATCAGAAAAGGCTCATTGGAAAGCTTTTAGTACCGACCCTCAATGGGATAAAATGAAGGTGATGGAGGAGTACCAAAACAACATGAACCGAAATGACGCCAGACTGTTGTACCCTGCCGATTATTCTGATCTGTAACCGTTCTTTATTTTAACCTGCGTTGGCACAAGTGTCAGCATGATGCAAGCTATATTCTTCAGCCGTTAAGGAAGAACTTTTAGAGATACATAGAACCATTAAGGATTATGAAAATTAAGGATGTAAAAAAGCAAACCTTAAAGCCCTTCCATTCCTTAATGGTTTTTTATTATTCATTTATTACAGGAGGATTGATCATGATATGTGCCCTATGGGTACCCGGATCCATAATCCACGGCATGCCTGGAGCCTCCGGGCTTAACGGCAATCCGGTAGTTTCTTGAGTGGCATACGGAATGTAAACTACATAGCGGAAATTTCCCCCTTGAACTTCCCCAGTCTTTGGATCAAAGGCCGATTCATCGTTAGCATAGAAAACAAACAGCGTAGTGCCATCAACAGGCATTTCCAACTGCTTATTTTTCACTTCCTCCTCCCGCTGATCGAATATCTGCTTAAAGGATTTTCCTTCGTTCTTCAATTCCCTACCTCGCGCCATAAAAGGCTCCAGCTC
>Ga0209075_1002661_pt1 | contig 15555 bp, 12 predicted proteins | sample Stecom2011_FD_187523 | JGI IMG/M metagenome (GOLD analysis project Ga0209075, IMG submission 187523) | Agricultural soil microbial communities from Utah to study Nitrogen management - Steer compost 2011 (SPAdes) (version 2) | ecosystem: Environmental > Terrestrial > Soil > Agricultural land...
ACAACTTCTTTGTCTTCTTCATATTTATCCTTGATCTGTTTGGCTTTATCCGTCACAGGAAATAAGGCTGCAGGATATGGATCTATTCCATATTCACGTAATTTTGTCAACGTTTCTCTACGTTGTACTTCTTGATCAGACAATTCGAAATTGCTCATAGCTGTTTAATTAACCGTTTTAAATATTAACCGATAGCTTTCGGACTTAAACCGCAAAGATAGTTAATCCCCTTTAGTCAAAAGAAATATTTGCTTAAAAATGATATTCAAAAAAAAAGCGAACAACTTAATGTCCGCTTTTTTGTATTAATTATGAAAAAATCTATTTGATGATCAATCTTTTTGTTTGTTGAATACCGCCAATATTTACTTTTACAAAGTACACACCCGCTTCAACATTTTCAGTGTTTAACATTACAACATTTTCACCTTTTGATGCTTGAATTACATTCATTAGAATGTTTTGTCCCATCATATTTACCAAGGATACGTTTGCTTTTTGACTGTTTTGAACAGAGAAACTTACATTTGCAACGTTGTTTGTTGGGTTAGGATAAACACTAAAAGATTGAATTAATTCATTTTCTATAGTGTTTAGCGGCTCTTCATCAGAAGATCCAGAGTAGATGTTAATATCATCTAGATAGATGTTGTTTCCTCCATCTGATTCAAATTCAAACTTCATTAAGAAATTATCTACCCAAAATGATGAAGTAACGTTAGTCATGTGAACAGTTACCCAATCATCTTTCGATGCAGGTTTCCAAGTTGAGCTTGCAACGTCTGTACCTAAAAGGTTTCCTGTTAAAGTTTTACGTTGAGCCCATGTTTCACCACATGTACTTGAAAGGTATACAATGAGTTTTTCACTATTAGAAGCAGATCTTTTTCTGTATGCATATCTAAAGCTTAGTGTTACTTCATCCTGTATTGTTGAAAGGTCGATTGGTGCAGATACTATTGCATCAATATTTCCTTTAGGCTGACCAAAGTTTTTCAATCCAACGGCGTTATTTCCAGTGTGTGCTACATCTGTAACAACTTCAAATTTTGCGTTTCCACCTTTGTTTTCTACTCTCCATTCTGTATTAGCAAGGGTAGTCGCAGCCTCAAAACCTTCTATAAATGGTAATGTTATTCCGTCATTTAACACTTGTATAAACGATGTCTTTGTTTCTGTTTTTGAATTTGATCCATCAGATACAGTTAATTTTACTTCATAGATACCAGGAGCATCATAAGTTACACTTGGAGATTCATCAGTTGAAGTTGCTGGGTTTCCACCTTCGAAAGTCCATTGTCTTGATATTACTCCACTGTGAGATCTATCAGTATATGTTACAGGCTGTCCTTGACAAACTACTTTGTAATCAGCGTCAAAATCTGCTTCACATAATACTTCAGGAAGATTAACTCCTGTTGCAGTTAGGTTTGAAGCTTTGTGAATATGATTTCTTCCTCCCACTGAGCTTCCTAAAGCAGCATGCATACGTGCTTTCTGACCATTTGTAAACATTTTAGAGCAATATGAGTACTCCATAAAGTTTTCTACGTTGTCTAAAGAACCACAAGAAGTTCCTGATAAGTTACAAGTCTGCCACCCTATTGTGTTTGGCGTGTCTGATACTCCGTCATCCATCTCACAGTTACTTTGAGCTCCAGGTTCATTACTGCTGCCCCAAGGGTGTGATAAATTTAACCAATGACCTACTTCATGTGTTAAGGTGTGTGCACCTTGAGAACCTGCGGTTCCTATACTTCCAACATAGTTATGTATTAAATGGATACCATTTCCCATATCTGAACCAATCCAAGTATTTGGTGTATACGTATATCCAGCGGCTCCTGCAACATCCATTGTTTTAAAAACAAAAATATTTATGTACATGTCACCAGGCCAATCTCCATGTGCTGCTTTAACAGCTGCAACTCTTTGTTGACCATTTCCACCATCCGAAACAGGTGTTAAAGTACGAGTAATTCCATTTGTACAGTTACCGTTCTTGTCTAATTTAGCTAACTTAAATTCTATTTCTACATCAGCTACTATGTCTAAAAAAGCAGGATTAACATTTGCCCAATTAGAATTCAACTTTTGAAAGTCCTCATTCATGTGATTAAGGGCGTTGAGCACTTGTTCATCAGAAATGTTTTCTGGCCCACCAACGTGTAGAATGTGAAATACTACAGGAATAGTGTATGTGATTGTTCCTCTTGAGTTTGAGCTAGCTAATAGTTCTGGGTGATTTGAAATATATTCTTGTATTTCAGCCTCGTAACTCTGTCTATCAAGCTTAAACTGAATTTGCTCTTGAGGGCTTAAATTATCAAATAATTCTTTGTTTTTTTGATCTGTGTAGCATGGAAGCATGTCTTGAGCCTGTACTGTAGAGAACAGCCCAAATGCTAGTGCTAACGATAATAATATTTTTTTCATAATTGCGTTTTGAAGTTTTTTTAGCAACCGTAATATACTGATATTTTGAACGATTTCAAGTTTTTTTAATTTTAACTGTTCAATATATTGATTAAATGGGTGTGTTTTTTACTTATACTGACTTATTTATCTATTTATCTTGTGTTTTATAGTTTTCTTTAAGCTTTTTAAAATCACATTATTTTTTTCTAATTTAGAAAAGGCTGCTCTTATTCAGAACAGCCTCTCATTTGTTGTTTAACAGGGGATTAATGATTATCTCCAGTCATTTTCTTCGGATCTACCCATTCATCATATTCTTCAGAGGTTAGATGTCCAAGTGATAATGCAGATTCCTTTAATGTTATTCCTTTTTCATGCGCGTTTCCTGCAATTTCAGCTGCTTTATAGTAGCCAATTTTAGTGTTTAATGCTGTAACTAGCATCAATGAGTTATTTACTAATTCATCAATACGCTCATGATTTGGCTCTATTCCAATAGCACAGTTGTCAGCAAATGAAACACATGCTTCACCAATTAAGCGAGCAGATTGAAGTAGATTTGCTGCCATCATCGGCTTATATACGTTTAATTCGTAATGACCTTGCATTCCTCCAATTGTTACCGCTACATCATTCCCCATAACTTGAGCCGCAACCATTGTAATAGCTTCTGCTTGTGTTGGGTTAACTTTCCCTGGCATTATTGAAGAACCTGGTTCGTTTGATGGAATAATTATCTCTCCGATTCCTGAGCGTGGTCCAGAAGCCATCATACGGATATCATTTGCGATTTTATTGATGGAAACCGCTAATTGTTTTAAGGCTCCATGTGTTTCTACCAATGCATCATGCGCAGCCAGTGCTTCAAATTTGTTTTGAGCTGTAACAAAAGGTAGTCCTGTGAATTCAGCAATTTTTTTAGCTACTAATTCTGAATATCCTTTTGGAGTATTAATTCCTGTGCCAACAGCTGTTCCACCTAATGCGATTTCAGCAAGATGAGGCATTGTATTGTCTAATGCTTTTAATCCGTGGTCTAATTGAGCAACATATCCAGAGAACTCTTGACCTAATGTCAAAGGTGTTGCATCCATTAAATGCGTACGTCCAATCTTTACGATGTCTTTAAACGCTTTGGCTTTTTGGTCGAGTATATCGCGTAAGTGTTTAACTCCCGGAACCGTTGTTTCAACAATTCTTTTATAAATTGCAATGTGCATTCCTGTTGGGAAAGTATCATTTGATGATTGAGATTTATTAACATCATCATTAGGTTGAAGTGTTTTCTCACCCTCTCCTAATTTTTTTCCAGCAAGAACGTGAGCGCGATTAGCGATAACTTCGTTTGTATTCATATTGGATTGTGTTCCTGAACCTGTTTGCCAAATCACTAAAGGAAACTGATCATCTAGTTTTCCAGCAATAATTTCATCACATACTTGAGCAATCAAATCTCTTTTTGCTTCCTCCAAAACACCCAATTCACAGTTGGTATAGGCAGCCGCCTTCTTTAAGTAAGCAAAACCATGAATTATTTCTAGTGGCATAGATGCTTCTGAGCCAATCTTAAAGTTGTTTCTAGAACGCTCTGTTTGAGCTCCCCAATACTTGTCGGCAGGCACCTTTACCTCACCCATTGTGTCTTTTTCCACTCTATATTCCATAATATATCGTTTATTATTAATTATTTTTTTACTTTTACCGCATAATATAGTTTACAAAATTAATATATCATGAGTATTTTCGGTATTGTTATGTTTATTTTAATTGGAGGTATGGCTTTTTGGCTATTATTATTCCTAATGGCATTTGTTGTTCCTTATTGGATTACCCTAGGTGCTATTGAACAAATGCGTCCAAAGAAAGTTTTCGACGACGAGGAAGAAGCGGCTTAATTTCTTCTTTTTTATTGTAATATTACTGGGGATTCTAAAGAGTTCCCTTTTTTTGTTTACTAAAGGTTATTGGTTAATGTAGTTGACAATTATGCTTTTTAATCTTTTGTTTGACTGGGGTAAAAGAAACCCAAGACATCTTTTTTTGTTAGATGGAATCGGTGCTTTTTTCTCATTGTTTCTACTTGGAATACTATTGATTAGATTTGAACATTTTTTTGGAATACCTGTATCAACCTTATATTTTCTAGCCTTTTTTCCTTTATGTTTTTTATTATTTGATCTATTCTCCTTCTTTATTGTGAGGAGGAATTATCAGATATACCTGAGAATTATTGCTATCTTAAATATTGCGTATTGCCTTTTATCCATAGTGTTATCTTTATACCAGTATGACAATATAAGCAGTTTTGGATTGCTTTATATCTTCATTGAAGTGACAGTTATTGGTATAATAGCGGCTTTGGAATTAAATGTAGCTAAAGCAATCTCTCGTGTATGAGCTTCATGGTTAGGATAAAGTAAAAGTCTTAAATCTAGATTTATTTTGCGATCCAAAGGTTAGGGTTTAACTGACTTACAGTATTCCCTTTTACATGATGTACTTCAAAGTGAGCAACAGAAATATCGCCAGTAGGGTTAGGCAATAATGAACCAATGGGTGTTTTAGTTTCTACCATACTTCCTTTGGTAACATATACATCCTGCAAATTGGAATAAACCGTACGGTAATCACCATGTTTGATAATCACTACTTTTCCAGCACCAGGAATATTAATCACACTCGTGACCTCTCCTTTAAAAACAGCTAAAACGTTTGCGTTTTTAGGTGTACTGATATCTACTCCATTGTTTTGCGTGAAGACATTAGGAAGTGAAGGGTGTTTGTTTTTACCGTAGTTTTGAGTAATTGTACCTTTCTCCACTGGCCAAGGCAGCTTTCCTTTGTTTGAAGCGAAATTCTCACCTATTAATGCACTTTCTGCTGTTAGTGAAAAAGTAATCTCTTCCTTTTTGGGCTTTTCTACTGTTGGAGTACCCGCCGCTTTTTTTGCTTCCTCAGCTTTTCTTCTTGCTTCCGCTTCACGTCTTTCCTTTTCAATTCTAGCTCTTTCTGCAGCAATTTCTTTCTGAATAGCAGCGGCAATTTCTTGTTTTAAACGCTCTTTGTCTCTTTCTTGTTGTTCTAACTCTTTCAAAAGTTCATCTTCTTGATCTTTAAATCGTTTGTAGATTTCTTCCTTTGCTTTCTTTGTTTTGATGATTTCAGCTCGTTCAACTTTCTTTTGTCCTGCTAATTCAACTTGCTTCTTTTTTTCTTCGTCGAGTGCTTTGATCTCATCTTTTAATAAGACAGTGTTTTGTTGAATTAAGCGCATTTGCTTTTGTTGAATTTCAGCTAATTTTTCAAGGTATAGTTTTCTTTTTAATGCTTCTTCAACTGTTTTTGCGCTAAAAATGAACATTAAGTCCCCGTATTTATTTCTCTTTTTATAAGCATAAAGAAGCAGTTGAGCATATTGCTTTTTCAAGCGTTCTATCTCAGCATTTAGTTCTTGAATTCTTCCTTCTTTTTGTTCTATTTTTAATTCTGATGAACGAATTTGATTGTCTATGTTTCGCAATAAGCGCTCACGATACTCTAATTGACGTTCAATAAGGTTAACTTCCTCTAAAGAAAGTTGTGTGTTTTTTTGCGACTTTTCAAGTAGTGTTTTTGTAGTTGAAATTTGTTTTTCAAGTGCTAACTGCTCATTTTTTAAACGTTGAGATCCTGACTGTGACCACAAATTAGTGGACACAGTAAGTAACATTATAAAAAAGAATAGAGCAATTTTATTCACACCTTTCATATTTATTAGGTATCGCTAAATATAATGTTCTTGGATCATTTACACTTGATTTGTTGTATTTAAAATCAATATATATGTCTTCTCTTGGTGTTTTTACGTTAATGTCTCCTTCGATTGGTATGCTATAATTTTCAATCATTTCACGGTCATAGTAATTGATAGAAATTGTAGTTGTATCCTTCGGACTATCGATTATTACTTTGCGTAATGATTTAGCATCATTGCTCATATAATAACGAATAATGACTTCTTGATCTTCCGATTCTAACTTGCGAATATTTCTTTTAGTTTCAGATGAAATTATATAATTGTATGGGTCTTTTATTTGATGATACTCCATTTTATCATCCCAAGCGATCGGCATACCTAATATTAATTCTTCAACATTTTTATGCTGAAAGTCAACATTAAACGTATGTTTTAGATAAGCCATTCCCTCCTGAATATAGCAATTGTTACGTTTGTCAACAATTGTTAATGTATCTGGCGTTACCATTGTATTGTAAATTGGGATACGCGCAAAAGTAATTAAAGCATGAAAAGCACTGTCTGTTCGCATGCGAATAGAGGTTTTAAAAGAAACATTATATTGACTATCAGTATAGCGAGAGCTTAGTTTAGTGTAAAAATGTTGAGGTCTTTGCTTTGATAAACTGTCTAATCTATCAATAAGAACTTCTTCTTTTATTTTTGGTAACCTTTCATTGGTTTCATCATCAGCATTTCTTTTTGCACCGCAAGATGCAAGAGAAGTCAAAAGAACCGATAGAAAAATAAGTTTAGTTATAATGCGGAGCATAGTATTTTACTTCTTTAATTTTTTTTGGTAGTACTTTGTTTCTTGATTCATTAATTAGTGCATTTCTCCATGCTTCTAGTGCTTTATCTGTAGCTTGATTTTTGAGCTGGAAATCACCTAGTAAATCGTATAGTTCAGCATTGTTAAAGGTTTTTTCAATTCCTTCTTCTAGAATAGAAATACCTTCTTTAATTCGTTTTTTATTTGACTCCAAGATTGCTTTTGCTAGATAGAAACTTGAGTTTTTATCTTTGTTATCGATCTTATTTAATAATTCTTCTGCAATATCGAGTGCAATATTAGCATTAACTAAAGCCAAAGCATAATTAATTTGTATAATAGAATTATCATCTGTGCTTAGTGCTTTTTCAAAGGCAACGATTCCTTTCTTATAATCCTTTGTATGAAAATAGATTTGACCTTTACGCATATTAAATTGAGCAGCTTGTTTATTATCACCTAAGATATAAAGCTCACCTGCGGCAATAAGTTGCATTGCTTCCTCTGCTTTGTTTAAACGTAAAGCACCTTCGGAAGCGGCAAAATACACATAAGGCATCGTCGGGAACAAAGTTACAGCTTCGTTTCCATCTTCGTATAGCGCTTTATACTCTAGGTATTTACTTTCGAATGAAAGAACGCTTATCCACGCCTCAAAATTATTGGGGTTGTTTTTTATCACCTTTCTAAAAACAGTTAGTGCTTCTTTTGTTTTCTTTTGGATAACAAGGGCGTTTCCATAATTAAGTAATACATATTCATCTTCTGGATGTTCTGAATACATTTGTTTAATTGCATTTAGAAGAATGGGGTCATCAGCTTTCTTATGCGTTTTCAATTGGTCAAAAATAAATAGCTTTTGTTGAAGCTCGACTCCTTTTAATTGATATATTTTTGGTGCAACCTCTAAAAATTTGTCTATCTCTTTTCGTTCTAGATAATTATTCGCTAATACAAAATAAGCAATTCCATTTTCCGGATCACTTTCAACAAGTTCTTCGATAAGGCGTATTGCTTTTTCATTCTCACCTTGTTGTTCGTAATAACCGATTACATTTTTAAGCACATCCAAGTCATCTGGAAACTCTTTCTTTAATTCAAGAAGTGTTTCTTCTGCTTTCTGCGGGTTTTTTAATTCGGAATATAAATCAGCCTTCATCATCATTAATTCAGGAACCATTCCTGCTTGGTCTTGAAGCTTGTCGAGTTGTTCAATAGCTAGCTTATACTTCTTGTTGTATATTAAAACCTTACTGTACCCATAAATAAAATCTACATTTCTCGGTTCGCGTTCGCACATCTCTTTGAACAAAGTTTCTGCTTCTTCAAAATTTGCTTTTTCAGCGTGCATAAATGCTAATTCTTGAAGGTAAACATTGTTGTTTGGATCAATTGTATACGCTCTCTTGAAATATTCAAGCGCTGCGGTAATGTTGTTTTCTGTTTTAGCGATCTCCGCTAGTGCAAAATAAACAGCATCATCGTCTTGTTTTTCCTTCAAACAATCGTTGAAGAGTTTTTTGGCTTCGGTAAAGTTGCCAGACATTTTTTCACGAACCGCTTGATGGAAGAGTTCAATGTAGGGATAGTTTTTTGATGAAAGTACTTCAATATCATCTAACGCTTCTTCTTGAAGCTTTTTATTCTTCCCCTTTTGACCCAACAAAGTCAACGAGAAGAACATTAAAGTTGTTATGATGATGAGTTTTTTCATTAAATATCTAGGGTTGTATAATCTCCAACACTTAAATTATGTTGAGTTTTTCTAACAGTTGAATGATTTCCGATCATTGAATCTTTAATATTTACATTTTCAATTGTTGCATTCTCTTGAATAATTGAGTTTTTGATTACACTACCGCTTACATTTGTGCCAGCACCTAAAGAAACGTGTGGACCGATGATGCTATTATTTAGAACAACATCCTTGCCAATAAAACAAGGCGGAATAATTACACTGTTGTTGATTTTTACCGAAGTATCTACCAGCTCTATATTTTTTGCTCTGTCAAATTCCAAGACACGCTGATTAGCATTAACAGTGACTACTTTATTTCCACAATCGAGCCATTCTGTAACTTTACCAGGTTTGAAAATCTTTCCTTTTTCAGTTAATCTTCTTAAAGCATCTGGCAATTGATACTCTCCGCCTTTTATAACATCGTTATCTATTAAATAGTTTAGCTCTGTTCTTAAATCCTTACCTTCTTTAAAGTAGTATATACCAATCATTGCTAGGTCCGATACAAAAGTCTGTGGTTTTTCTACAAAATCAATTATTTCATCTTTTTCATTCATTTTAACCACTCCAAAAGCACTTGGATCTTCAATCTGTTTTACCCATAAAATTCCATCATCATTTGGATCAATCTTAAAGTCTGCTTTAAATAAGGTGTCAGCAAAAGCAACAACAACAGGTCCATCTAGTTTTTCTTCAGCACATAAAACTGCGTGCGCTGTTCCTAATGGTTCGTTTTGATAATGTATGCTTCCTTTAGCGCCTAGACTTTCAGCTACTTTAATTAATTCTTCTTCAACTTCTTTTCCAAAATCACCAATTACAAAAGCGATTTCATCAATTGGCTCGCTGCAAACTCCAGCAATATCTTCTACAAGTCTATGTACAATTGGTTTTCCACCTACAGGTACAAGTGGTTTTGGTACTGTTAAGGTGTGTGGTCTTAAACGAGAACCTCTTCCCGCCATTGGTACGATTATCTTCATGATTTATTTTTTTCCAGTGCTTCCAAAACCTCCTGTTCCGCGGTCTGTTTCAGATAACTCTTCAGTTAGTTTCCATTCTGCTTGTTTTACTTTAGAAAAAACAAGTTGCGCAATTCTATCTCCATCTTCAATAACAAAAGGATCTTTTGATAAGTTGATTAATATAACTCCTATTTCCCCTCTGTAGTCTGCATCAATTGTGCCAGGACTATTTAATACAGTGATTCCATGTTTTATTGCTAATCCACTTCTTGGTCTTACTTGCGCTTCATATCCTTCTGGAATTTCTAAAAATAATCCAGTTTTAATTATGTTACGCTCTAAAGATTGAAGTGTAAACGGTTCAGATATATTTGCACGCAAATCTACGCCAGCAGAAGCTTCTGTCTCATACTGAGGTAAATCGTGTTTCGAACGATTAATAACTTTAACTTTCATTCTTTCCTTTCTGTTAGTTGTTAAATACTTGATGCGATATATTTCTATGTAAATCACATTTTTTTACAGGGTTCAAAAATAGCTTTTTTTCCTGAGAAACTCTGAAGATAATGGTTAATTGTCGTCCGATATGGGTCGGATTGTAAATTGTTTATGTGTTTGTAGTAGACTGTTTTTTGAATGGTTAATGGTTAACGGGTTGTCTATGCTTAAATAACGTTGACCGTTTTTTTATAATTAACCATTGTTTTGCTTTTTCCAGAAAAACAATTTGTGATAATACTTTTGAAATAATTCGATGTACTTAACGAAATAGACAAACACCATAATAAAACCTATTGCGCCAACGATTGCGAACCAAGGCGAAAGATTTTTATCGATGTAACTACTGAGTCCAAATCCGAAGAGTCCGTTATAGAGGATAATCACGTGCACGATATAGATCGACAATGTGTTTTGTCCTATTTTGATAAATAAATCATAATTCCAGTTAATGAGTTTTGCAGTGGTAATAATGACAGCTATAAACAACAGTAAATGTCCTAAAGCATACACGGTAAATGTTGGGAATAGATAATATTCAACGCCTGTTATTAAGTTGTAAATGATCAGGGTAAAAGAAGTTAGGTATAGTGCTATCGGGATTATCCAACTTTTTAAGAAGCTCATTTTTCTGTGGTAAACAATGCGCAAATAGCGTTTATGTTTTCCGATGAAGATAATGATTGCTAAAACCCAAAGTACTTGTCCAAAACGAGCAAACAAATATCCCAATCCAAGAAATGGTTTTACACCTGATACTTTTAAAAGTACAGGTTGAATTAATCCTAAGAAATAGTCTGCGTATAGGTTGAGAATTAACCCAACAATAAAAAGGATGAAAGGAAACTTATTGGTGTATACTTTGTCAGGATTCTTACTTACATAAGCACCTAACATCGCTCCAAAAGCCACAAAACCAACCCATGGGAAAAGAGCAAATATTGATTTAAACGGACGGTCTTCTGACGTTACAACAAAAATGTTTTCAATAATATCAGGAACAGAAGAGAAGTCTAAGGCGTATATGGTTGGACGTAAAATGAATGCTAAAGTTCCAAATATTCCAAACCACCAGGTGAGTGGGACTACCTTTATCAATCGATTGAGACCATACAATAAAATCACAATAATCAAGGAGGCACCAATACATTGTAAAACATGGAATATATATAAATAACCACTAAAAGTATAGGTTCCGTTGTTGAGTAGTCCTTTAAATAAAAAGAATAAATTTAACTGCAGAGCATATCCCCAAAAAATAAGTTTCATTCCTCGGCTAAGCCCTTTTTTCACCCTTTTGTTTTTCAAGAAGGGTTCTTTATTGCGTACCAAAAGATAAGTAAAAACTAAACCAGAAACGGTGAAGAACAATGGGGCAGTTAACCCACGTGTAAAACGCCAAATGTCATAGAGGAAAATATCATTTCCACGGTGGCTTTCAGTTAGCGACATCACGATGAAGTGTCCTTCTAACATCATTAATATTGCAATTGATCTTGCAACATCAATAAATACTAATCGATTATGGGCCTTACTTTGTGCTAACATTTAATACAAATAAGATGCGAAGATAAAGTGAATTAAATTGATTTCGAACTTACTTTTGGTTTTTCCATCCAAAAGACTAGTCCTACGTATAGAAGTATGAAAAAATTATGGATTACAAACTGTAAAACACCCGCTTCTATATTAATCCAAGTCAATATAAAATAGAGAGATACAGCGATAATACTATACAGTGCAAACTTCCTTAGATTGTATGGAATTGGATAATTTTTTTGACCTAACCAATAGGAAACTACCATTTGACCGCCGTAAACAATAAAAGTAGCCCAAGCACAAGCCATATAGCCATAAATTGGAATGAAAACAAAGTTTAAAGTCAAGGTTAATGCTGCTCCACCCATAGCGATATAGGCTCCAAACTTTGTTTGTCCACTGAGTTTATACCAAATACTTTGATTGATGTAAATTCCTGAAAAAACGTTCGCCAATAAGAGAATAGGCACAATTCTTAATCCTTCCCAATAAGCAGGGTTAGGAATGAAGTATTTAAAGATATCGAGGTTTAATGCCACTCCAAGAAAGCTTAAGAATACTGCTCCTACAAAGTAATTCATGACTTTTACGTAAGTTTTATTGCGGTCCTTACTTTTTGCTTGTGCAAAGAAAAAGGGTTCAGCAGCATAGCGATAAGCTTGAAGAAATATCGTTACCATCATAGCTAATTTATAACTGGCACTGTAAATTCCAACCTGTGATTCAGCTAGAGTTAATGCAGCTTCTGTTGTAAATTCTCCAATCGAATTTTGATAGGTGAGGTGCTTAAGTAAAATACGGTCAACTGTTTCGTTAATAATAAACGCAAAACCAGCCAATGCAAGCGGAAAACTGTATTTCACCATGGAGCGAATGAGTTGAGTGTCCCAAATCCATTTTAATTGTAAAAAATCTTTATAAAGAATAGCTGGTTTAGCCAATGAAGCGATCAGATTAGCAATTAAAATAAATCGTATTCCAACTGCAGCATCTTGAGATTCTGGTTGAAAAATCAATAACATAAAGATCAGATTCAGTCCAATATTCAAACCTATCCCAGTCAGTTGAACAGCCACAAACTTTTTTGCTCTTTCTTCTGCTCGTAACTTTGCTAATGGAAGTGCTGAAGTAGCATCAATGACTACAATAATACCTAAAAGGATTATGTATTCAGGATTATTAGGAAAAAGTAATTTGTCGGCGATAACTCCGTTAAAAAGAATTATGAGTAACAGAAATATAAGATTAACTGCTATTACACTCAACATTGAATTTCGGAAAATCTTCTCTTTATTTTCAGGATTATCAGAAAGAAATTTGAAGAATGCTGTTTCCATCCCAAATGTTAGCAAAACCATTAAGAAAGCAATCCACGCATAAAGTTCGGAAATTACACCATAATCTGAAGTGTGTACAAAAACACTAACATATAGAGGAACCAATAGGTAATTCAACAAACGTCCTACGATGCTTGATAAGCCGTAAACCGCTGTTTGCCCTGCTAATTTCTTTAATGGATTGCTCATTCCGCTATAATCTTAGCGCTAAGATAAATGGATTCTTTGAAATGTGCATTTTCTCTTTGTTGTTTTGTGTTTTTTATACTTTTTGAGAGAGGTTGTGGGTTTAAGATGCTGTTAGTTGGATATGTTACTCATTTCATGGGTTTGGGTAGATTTTTATGGTAGATCTTTTATTAATGTTCCACCCACATTCGTGGGTTTCAGTAATTATGTGCAAAGTCCCGTAGGGATGATATATATAAAAAACGTTTGGATGATTGAGGACGTAAACCCGGCTTTGCCGTGGTGACATATAATGAGTTTATTACCCGCATATTAGAGAAGTATTTTGTTTTGATAAGTCAACAGTTTTAACCTTAAAATGGTATTTTGTATGCAAATAATCATCAAAGAATTACTCTCCTTTCATGATCTCTGCAAAAATCTTCAACGATTCCAAACGGTCTTCTTGATGGTATAAATAGGAAGTAGTGATTAATTCATCGACTCCTGTTTCTTTGATGAATTTTTCTGTTTGTTCTTTTACCTCTTCCTTGTCTCCAATAAAAGTATAGTTCAGCATTTGTTGAAGAGCTGGGTGACTTCTCAATTGACGAATTTCATCGTTCATGTCAATCGGTGCTCTCATATAGTCCAATTGTTGCGTGAGGACTCCCAACATCATTCGGTACATGCTTGTAGAACGTTTTTCAGCTTCTTCAGAAGTTGCAGCAGCAATTACGTTTATTCCTGCAATTGTATAAGGTTTATCCAAATACTTTGACGGTTGGAATTCATTATGATAAATGGCCAAAGCACTATGTAGTTGAGCAGGAGCGAAGTGACTAGCAAAAACATAAGGCAATCCTTTTTTGGCAGCAAGATGTGCACTATCTGTACTCGATCCTAAAATGTAAATAGGAACATCAACCCCTTCTGCAACGGTCGCTCGAACTTTTGTATCAGTTGAAGTATTTTCAAAATAACTTTGAATTTCACTCACCTCATTTGGGAAATTGTGAACCGATTGCATTCTATCACTTCGAATAGCATGTGCAGTAATCTGGTCAGTTCCTGGAGCTCTTCCTAAACCTAAGTCAATGCGATTTGGAAACAGATTTCCAAGTGTTCCTAACTGCTCTGCAACCAATAAAGGCGAATGATTAGGCAACATAATTCCACCCGAACCCACACGAATTGTATTGGTTTTCGCAGCAATGTGACCCATTAAAACCACAGTCGCAGAACTGGCAATACTCACCATATTATGGTGTTCGGCTAACCAAAACCTATGATAACCCAATTCTTCAGCGGTTTGAGCCACTTCAACACTGTTTTTAAACACCGTTTCATGCGTGGTGTTGTCGTTGACCATCGCCAGTTCGAGTAAAGAATATTTTGTCTTTTTCATAGTTTACTTTGTTAACTATTGATACTACAATTTAGAAGAAGAATTGTTTAAATGAAAGAAAGCATCACACACAGTTCATCCTCCCCTCAAAAAAGGAAGAGAAATCGGTTTTACCATAACTTTGTGTGGATAAATTTTAAATCAAAACAGATTCTCTGAAAAGATTTCTCGTCGCCATGCTCTGTCATTTCGATCAAGTGTCAATCCGCGGATTGACAGGAATGACAAATCTTGTCGACAAAATCTAACTTGATTTTGCCTCATGACTCCCTATTCTCCCTCAATATTAAATAATACTTCAGCCTTATTTATAGTTTGGTTTTCTTTTCTCCACAAAAGCAGTAGTCCCTTCCACAAACTCCTCTGTACCAAAGCAATTTCCAAATTCAGCAACCTCAACAGCAAATCCATCTACACCATCAGTGTAATTTGCATTTACCGCTTTCATTGCGGATTTAATTGCATTTCCAGAGTTATTACAAATCTTACTTGCGATTTTTTCTGCTAATCCCATCAATTCCTCTTGAGCAACTACATGGTTTACTAATCCCCATTGTTGAGCCTCTTCTGCTGAAATCATTCCTGCAGTAGTAATCATTTCCATTGCTTTTCCACGCCCAACCAATTGCGCTAAACGTTGTGTCCCTCCATATCCTGGAATTACACCCAAAGAAACCTCAGGCAAACCCAGTTTTGCGTTATCTGAAGCCACACGAATGTGCGAAGCCATTGCGAGTTCTAATCCACCACCCAAAGCAAAACCATTAACTGCTGCAATTACTGGCTTAGATAAATTTTCAATAAAATCAAATAATTTCTTTTGACCTTCAGCTGCTAAAGCTTTTCCGTCTTCAGTTCCAAAGTCAGCAAATTCTTTAATATCAGCACCCGCAACAAAAGCTTTGTCTCCACTACCTGTCAAGATAATTGCACG
>Ga0209075_1002662_pt1 | contig 15555 bp, 13 predicted proteins | sample Stecom2011_FD_187523 | JGI IMG/M metagenome (GOLD analysis project Ga0209075, IMG submission 187523) | Agricultural soil microbial communities from Utah to study Nitrogen management - Steer compost 2011 (SPAdes) (version 2) | ecosystem: Environmental > Terrestrial > Soil > Agricultural land...
ACCTTATCGCTGAAGATGGGAATCGCGATCTTCAGGGCCACGGTATAGACCAAAAGTCCGAGCGCCCAGATGCCGATGGTCACCTTCCATTCGACCAGGCTTGGCGAGTATTCGACGATCTCGTGCAGCGTACTCGGGATAAATCCCGGCACGACCAGGCCCATGCCCTTCTCGATCCAGACGCCGATAAATGTCAGCACACACGCGATATTGAGCACCGACCAACTCGTGCGCGAGGCGGGGTGCAAAAACATCAGCGCGGCGATGATATTCAGGGCAAGCGCGCTCCAGGTCCACACGACCAACCCGTTATAGCCGTGCAGGCCAAAGAATAGATATTCAGCCGCAGCGGTGTGGGAGCCGCCGGTATAAAACTCGGTAAAGAGTTCCGCGCCGAAGAGAAAGAGGTTGATAAGCACCGTCACCCGAAGCACCGCCGTCAGCGTGCGGATCGGCCCGCTGCCAAACTGAAAATCGGTGAAGCGTCGCACCAATTGAAGCGTCAGGATGATAAATGCCGGCCCCGCCACAAAGGCCGACACCAGAAAGCGCGGCGCCAGGATCGCGCTATTCCAGAACGGGCGCCCGCCCAGGCCAGAGTATAGGAATGCGGTCACGGTGTGGATCGAGATGGCCCAGATGATCGAAACAAAAACGAACGGGATATACCAGCGCTTATCGGGTTTTTCGCCCAAGAACTTCTTATAGAGCAGGTACCCGCAAATATGCAGATTGATGACCAGATAGCCGTTTAGAACCAGCACGTCCCAGGTCAACATCGAAATTGGCCAGTTAAACCGCCCGATTAGCGGCATCATATGAAGGAGGCGGTCGGGGCGTCCCATATCGGCCACCACAAACCCCACCGACATCACGATGGCGGCGATGGCGAGCAGCTCACCGATGATCACCACATCGTGCATCTGCTCGTCATCGTAGATATAGGCGGGGATCACCATCATCACACCCCCGGCCGCCAGGCCCACCATAAAGGTGAAGTTGGCGATATAAAGCCCCCAGGAGACATGGTCGCTCATCCCTGTGAGGCTCATGCCAGTGGCGACCTGATGCGCCCAGGCGTTTAGCCCGACCAGGGCCAGCGCGGTCAAAAAGGTCATCCAGGCGTAAAAAAGCAGGCTGCCGTCGGTGGCAAGGACCAGCGAGCGCCACAAGAACTTGGGATACCCGATCAGATGCTTCGGTTTTTCGGCCATCGCTTTGCTGCTCATATCGCGCCCACTCCCTCAGCCGGGGGTTAGTTATCGAAGAAATAGAAGAAGCTCGGCACGGTCCCCAGATCCTGCTTGAGCACAAAGATGCGCTTATTTTCCAGAACGTAGCGAATCTCGCTATCGGGGTCGAGCATATTTCCGAAGACCCGCGCGCCGGTCGGGCATGCGTCCAGACACGCCGGATTTTTGCCCTTTCGGGTGCGGTGCAGGCAATAGGTGCACTTTTCCATCGTCCCCTTCTGGCGGATCCGATTGGATAGATACGCCTGAACGGGGTTGATTTCGTCGGCGGGAATTTCGGGTTTTTTCCAGTTAAAGCGCCGCGCGTGGTACGGGCACGCCGCCTCGCAGTAGCGGCACCCGATGCACCAGTTATAGTCAATCACGACGATGCCGTCTTTTTCCTTCCACGTCGCCTCAACCGGGCAGACCTTCACACACGGCGGATTATCGCATTGCTGGCATTGCACCGGCATATAATATTTGCCGTCCGCCGGCACTTCGTGGTCGTAATTCGCATTCCCCTTCTCAAAGTCGATGGAGCCCTGCTCCATCTCGAAGACCCGGATATAGGAGTTATTGGTCGAGCGGTCGTGGTTATTCTCCTCGTGACAGGCTTCGGCGCATTTTCGGCAGCCGATGCACACGCTCAGGTTGAGCGCATAGCCAAACTTCACCCCGTCCTGGGGGCGCACATCTTCGATATGCACCTGGGCGCCGTATTGCTCGGCGGTCTCGGCCTCCAGGCGGCGCAGCACCTTCTGCATCGCCTCCGGGGTGAGCTCCTTATAATGTTTTTGCAGAAACTCATCGACCGAAGTCTCCCGGGTGAGTTCGGTCATCGGCGCGATCGCCTTGGCGAATGCGGCCGCTCCCAGCGTCGCGCCGACGCCCTTGAGCACCGTGCGCCGCGTCACGCCGCTCTTCTTGGGGGGCGGGTTCACCTGGGTGATATAGCTCATCGGGATTTCCTCTTTTTACGGCAGGGGATCGAATGGACTTTCTGGGCGTCCGGGCGGCTCGGGCTAGTGATTGTTGGGGCCGCCAAAGAATCGGTCCCGCGGCGGCGGTGCGGGCATCATCTTGGGGAAAACCGGGGCGTGCGGATCGTGGCAATTCACGCAATTATTCCTGGTGCGCGGGCCCTGATCGAGGTCCCAATACCCGTTCATCCCGCCGTGGGCGCCGCGGTGATAGTCGCGCAACTTCGGGCCGTGGCACTGGCCACAAAGCTCCATGGTATCCGCGAATTCGACCACCTTGCCGTTGGCCGCGCGCAGCGTGTTGCGGTCATCGGGGTTATGGCAGGAATTGCAGGTGAGCGTCCCGTGGGTGAACTTCATGCCGGTATGAAAATCTTCGAGCTCGCCGGGATACTCGGCCGGTGTCTTGTCGATATCAAGGGTGTGGCAGGTCGAGCACATGACCCCGGCGAACTGCTCCTCGCCCACGCGTGTGGCGAGTGTCCCGAGCTCGCGCGAGGCAATGATGGTGGTGCCAAAGCGTTTGGGGGCAGCGTCGGAGGGCGCAAGATTCGCGCCCTCCGAGGGCGCTTCGCTCGGGGGGCTATCGCACCCCAAGAGGCCCGTTGCCAGCAAAAGCGCTGCCACGATCGCGCGCCCTGTCGATACTGATATTGGCATTCTTTTAACTACCTTTATGTTCGGGTCTGAAACATACACAAATACCACGACAGCCCAAAGCAATCTCTATTCCATGCCTCTATGATCCGGATCACGGCCTGCGCAATGCACCCGAGCGCCCCCTTTTGGGGCTGCGTTGAGGCTGCGAGCATGATGGCTTCATGACTTGCCATATCAGCGCGCAAATCCTGCACCAACCCGTCCATCACGAGCAATTACTGCAGCCTTTGACCCCGCACGCCGGCGCGCCGCGCGCTTCGATATTGGCTTGTGATTTTATCAAATAATTCCCCTCCACGCGCAGACCGCTGCTCAGTGGAGTCGGCGGGTGATTCGGACTTCCCCAAACCACCGTTCATGACGTATATCATCTGTGTTCTAACGATGGAACGCAACTTGAAACATCCCGGCCCACCCGGGGCGCATGATTGGACCCGAAGATTAAGCGTTCCTTGCCCCACAAAATCGCGCCAACCTTAATAAAGCGCGGACTTATCGCCTCATATGCCCCTGATTCGTAGGAGAGCCGCATGCCCATCAGCGCCGTCGTCGTCACCTTAAAGGCGGACGCCTCTCAGCGCGAAATCGCGCTGAGCAAGTTGCGCGCCCACCCGCGCCTGATCCTCGGCGAGCTTCAGAAATGCCAATTGCCGGTGGTCATCGATACCGAGACGATCGTCGAGGGGATCAATATCGTGGACGACGAACTTCCCAATATGGTTGGCGTGGAGTTTGTACATGTGGTCTGCGTGGATTTTTCCGACGTCGAAGATTTTGACGAAAAGCTGCCGCCCAGAAGACGCCCGCGGGCCTGAATGGTCGTGCCCCTGCTAAATACGAGGTAGGTCGATGGATCGCCGTAAATTTTTAAAAATAGCCGCACTCACCACCGCAACCGCCGCGGCGAATAAATTGGCCTACGCCCAGGAGTCCGCCGGGCTTGCCCCGCAGGGCGCCGATATCGTGACCATGGGCTCGGATTCGGTCGTCTGGGATAAGGCGCCCTGCCGCTTCTGCGGCACAGGGTGCCACCTGCAGGTTGGCGTCGACAAAAAGAAGGGCAAGATCGTCGCCATTGCCGGGGACCGCAAAGCCGAGGTCAATAAGGGCCTGGCCTGCGTCAAGGGCTATCACGTCGGGCTGATCCTCTATGGCAAAGATCGCCTGACCACCCCGATGCTCAAAAAGGGCGACACGCATGTGCCCATTAGCTGGGATGAGGCGCTTTCCATCATCGCCGGGCGCGTCATGAAGGACGCCGCCGGCTTCGCATTTTACGGCAGCGGGCAGTGGACCATCCCGGAGGGCTACGCGGCCCAGAAGTTCATGAAGGGCGGGCTCGGGTGCAATCATATCGACCCGAACGCGCGCCTTTGCATGTCCAGCGCGGTCACCGGCTTCGAGAGCACCTACGGCGTCGACGAGCCGGCGGGAAGCTTCACCGATCTGGACAAAGCCGACGTCATCATCTGCTGGGGCAATAACCCCGCCGAGATGCACCCGGTCCTGTTTAGCCGCGTCATCGACCGTCGCTCGCGCGGCGAGCAGGTCACCCTGATCGATATCGGCACGCGCCGCACGCGCACGACCGATCACGCCGATCACTATATGGAGTTCACCCCGCAGACCGACCTGGCGATCGCCAACTGCATCGCCCAGCAGCTCATCGCAAATAACACCTACGATCGCGACTTCGTCGAGAATTACTGCAATTTCCGCAAGGATAACGACCCGAGCAAGCCGACCTTAAAGGGCGACGCGACGAGCTTCGAAGACTATAAAAAGTTGGTCGCCCCCTATACCCCCGACATGGTCTCCAAGCTCTCGGGCGTGTCGGTCGAGCACCTAAAATATCTCGGCAAGATCTTCGGCGACCCCAAGCTCAAGATCACGAGTTTGTGGTGCATGGGGATGAACCAGCACACCCGCGGCACCGATATCAACCGCCTGGTGCACGGGATTCACCTGCTCAGCGGCAAATTCGGCGTGCCGGGCAGCGCCCCGACCAGCCTCACCGGCCAACCCTCGGCGTGTGGGACCGCGCGCGAAGTCGGCACCCTGGCGCATTTGCTCCCCGGCGGGCGGCTGGTGGCGAACCCGGAGCATCGCAAGCACGCCGAGACCTTCTGGAATCTGCCCGCCGGGCGCATCAACGCGCAGCCCGGCTATCATACCGTGAAGATGTGGGAGAAGTTCTGCACGCCCACCGACAAAGGCGGCGATATCCACACCATCTGGGTGCAGGTGACCAACCCGGGCCAGTCGCTTCCCAACCTTGAAAAACTTTTTTACCCGAGCCGCAAGCTCGACGATAAGTTTCTCATCGTCTCCGACGGCTACCCCACCGCGACCACCCGGTATGCCGACCTTATTTTGCCCAGCGCGATGTGGGTGGAGAAGAACGGCATGGTCGGCAACTCGGAGCGGCGCACCCAGCAGTGGTTTCGCATGGTCGAGCCGCCCCGGGGGGCGCGCGACGACTGCTGGCAGACCATCGCAGTCGCCCGCAAACTCTATGACCTCGGCTTTGAGGGCATGAAGGACAAAGACGGCAAATTCCTCTTTGGCATGCAGGACGACAAGGGCAAGGAAGTGGCGGTGTGGAAGTGGGAAAATTACTACGATATCAACGTCGATAAACAGCTCTTTGAGGAGTACCGCCTCTTCTCGCGCATGAAGCATAAAAACCTGGCGCCCTATGATGAATACGTCAAAGCGCGCGGGCTTCGCTGGCCGGTGGTCGAGCAACAGGACGGCAGCTGGCGCGAGACCCAATTTCGCTTTGCCGGCTTCGACGACCCCTTTGTCGAGAAGGGCAAGAAGATCGATTTTTATCATTCGACCACCGACGACGGGCGCGCCCAGATCTGGTTTGCCCCCTATACCGCGCCGCCGGAGGAGCCCGACAAGCAATACCCCTTCTGGCTTTGCACCGGGCGGGTGCTGGAGCATTGGCATTCCGGCACGATGACGATGCGCGTGCCGCAACTTCGGCGCGCCATGCCCCAGGCCTACGTGGAGCTTAACCCTGCAGACGCCAAGGCGCTCGGGGTCACCAGCGGGGATAAGGTCCGCCTGGAGTCGCGCCGCGGCCAGCTCGAGCTGCCCGCCTGGATCGACGGGCGCGGAAAGCCGCCCAAAGGCAGCGTATTTGTGCCCTGGTTCGACGAACGCCTGCTCATCAACCTGGTCACGCTCGAGGCGCATTGTCCGATCTCCAAGCAGCCGGACTATAAAAAGTGCGCGATTAAGATCACCAAAGTCGTCGATTAAGCCGCTTTCAGGAGTTGCGATGTCCCCCCAAACGGGCAGCCATAAACCGATCCAGATTTTTCTCGTCATCGGGATTGCCGTCGCCTTTATCGGCTTCTTCGTCGGCACTCGCTCCAGCGGCCAGGTGCACCATACCGGCTATCACGACCCGCCCGCCGAGCGCCCCGGCGGCGCAGCGATCGCGGCGCGCACTTATACCGAGATCCTGAGCAACCCACTCAGCCAGAACGAGCACTGGAAGTCGAGCATCGCCGCGCTGGCGGCCGAGCGCCCGGAGCTCTACGAGGAGGTCAAGAAGTCCCCGGAATTGATTCAAAAAGCGCTGGCCGAGCGCGCCGATAATCGCGCCTATGCGGGCGCGCCGCCCACCGTGCCGCACCCGGTCAAGCAGACCGGCGACCTGGCCTGCGCGGCGTGTCATACCGACGGGCTGCAGGTGCGCGGGCGCACCGCCTCGCCGATGAGTCACCCCTTTATGGCCAATTGCACCCAATGCCATGTTCCCAGCGGCGCCGCCGGCCCCAGCGACCCCGAATTGCGCGGCCCTATGTCCGAAGAAAATGCCTTCGTCGGCATGGCGGAGCCCACCGGCGGAGCCCTCGCCTGGGCGGGCGCGCCCCCCCAGATCCCGCATCAGACCTGGATGCGAAATGAGTGCGCGAGTTGCCACGGAAGTCTCGGCAAGGAGGGCATGAAGTCGACCCATCCCTGGCGCCAGAACTGCATGCAATGCCACGCACCCTCCTCCCACTTCGACCAGGATATGCCCCCGGCGACGCTTCTGCCCGCGATGCCGCTGGCCACCCCCTGAAGGTGAACCAGGACTCTAAAAGATGTTTGATTGGTTCAAAAAAAAGCGCGCGGCCAAAGACAGCGCCCCCCAGGAGCACGACGAAGCGCGTCGCTATAATCGCCGGCAATTTTTGCGCGCAAGCTTCGTGCGCGACGCGCTCGACCGCGCCGTCGACGCGGCCGCAGATGCGCCGGCGCATCATAATACCCCAGGCGCTGCGCCCGGGTACAAACCCGTCGACCTGCTTGCGATTCTGGGCCAGCTCGACCCGCATAGCTCCGAGCGCCAACTTCCCCCGGGCGTCGACGAGTTCAACCCGCGCCCGCGCGGCACCATCCCGGTGGTGCGCCCGCCAGGCGCGGTCGCCGAGCAGGATTTCCTGCAATTATGCACCCGCTGCGATGCCTGCCTCGACGCCTGCCCGCACGCGTCGATCATCCTGGCGCCGGCGCGCTTTCGCGAGGCCGCGCGCACCCCGATGATCGACGTCCTCGATAACCCCTGCCTGATGTGCGCCGACACGCCCTGCATCAGCGCCTGTGAGACCGGCGCCCTGGCCGCGCCGGACCCCGAAACGCTCGCCCCGGACCAGGTGCCCACCTATAAGATCGGCCTTGCCCTGCTCCAGCAATATAATTGCCTGGCCTATAACCAGAGCTTTTGCACCATCTGCGCCGAGCACTGCCCCCACCAAGGGGCCATTGAGCTCAATCAGGGAAAACCCCTTATCATCGCCCAGAATTGCACCGGATGCGGCATCTGCCACAGCGTCTGCCCGGCCCCCATGAACGCCATCATGATCATGCCCAACCCGAACCGACCGCCCGCAAAAAGACCCGACTGAAATTTCAGGAATTCAAGATGTCCGAAGACCAAGCGTTTGACCTGCCCGATATCAACCAGGGCATCCTCGACGAGGCCACCCTTGCCCAGTATTACCAGGATCTTGAGCTCACTCGGATCTTCGCGATCATGGTGAAGGGCGGCCCGGAGCGCTATACCCCTGAGGAGAGCGTGACGCTTGCAACCGCCCGCGAACTCCTCGCCGCTAGACTCTGCCACGGCATTCAAATCCGCTATATCTGGCAGCAAGAAGAGTGGTGGGACACCCTCATCACCACGAGCGAAGGCGTGCGATTGGTCCGCATCAAACATGCGTGGGAGGGAGAATAAAGAGGAGCTTATTCAGATCTTTTTTTCGTTCCGTGCGTTCCGATTATAGACTGTTGAATGGCTTCCTTCCCCGTCCCATATAATCGTGAGCACGACGATGCCATTGCGAGCGCACCTTCCAGTTATTTTCATCGTATTCGCCACACTTTTATTGAGCGTATTGAGTACGTCCGCTATTTGCCAAACACCCACGCGCCCAGCCGAAGCGCCCGCCACACACCCTGCCGGGACGCTCGCTGACCGCTATGCATGGCTCGCCGACAAGCCTTTCGCAAACGACTCATTTGTCCCGCTTGACGCGCGCTTCCCCCCGCCCGCGGGTTATACGCGGGTCGCGGCTGGCGAAGACACCTTCGCAGCCTTCCTGCGCGGCCTGCCGATTCGCACCGACCGCAAGACCGTGCTCTCTCACACCGGCCGACGGCTCTCGAGCCCCTCTGCGGCGGTCATCGCCATGGACGTCGGCGCGCGCAACCTGCAGCAGTGCGCCGACACCATCATCCGCCTGCATGCCGAGTACCTGTGGTCTGCCGGTCAGCGCGCCCATCTGGCCTATCACTTCACCAGTGGCGACGAAACGCGCTGGAGTGATTGGAAGAACGGTGAGCGCTTCAAGGTTAATGGGTCGAAAGTGGCGCGTGTGCGCAGCGCGAGCGCCAATAATTCACGCGCGGAGTTTCGTCGCTGGCTCGACACGGTTTTTATGTATGCCGGCACACGTTCTCTGCGCCTGGACAGCCGCACGGTTTCGGCGCGCGAAATTCAGCCCGGCGATTTCTTCGTCGCCCCCGGCTCTCCGGGCCACGCCGTTTTGGTGCTCGATATCGCCGTGAATTCCGAAGGTCGGCGCGTCGCATTGCTCGGCCAGGGATTTATGCCCGCCCAGGAGCTCCACGTGATCCAGGCGAGCGGCTCACGGGTGCTCGACCAGGTCTGGTTTATGCTGCCCGACCAAGCGCAGCCCCTCGACACGCCCTCATGGCAGGCATTCACAAGTGAGCAGATTCGCCGATTCAATGCGCCCTAGCGCAGCGATATGGCGCGCGGCGGGCCGGCATGATTTATCGTCCTCTTTGACAGCTTAGGTGGCTGGTCAATTGGGGTTGGTCGCAGTACAGTGCGTGCGGAAAGCAACTATTATTTCGGCGCGTCTGAGGCGCCGAGGGGCCTGCTGGAGCGACTTCTATGCAACAATCGATAGCAGATGGCTGGGATGAATTTGAGCGTGGCCATGACGGTGAGGCTCGCCGAATTTTTGAGAACCTCGTCAAAGACGGGCGCCAGGTCGATGAGGCGCTGCTGGGATTGGCGCGCATCGACTTTCGAAACGGTGACCTCGATCGCGCCGCCGCCCGTGTTCAGCAGGGTCTGGCCATTCGGGTGAGCGACGAACTGACCATCCTCGCCGCGCAGATCCTCGGGGAGCGTGGACAGCGCCCCAATGCGGAAGCGCAGTTGCGCAGTGTGGTTTCGAGCAATCCGGACGATGCGTTCGCGCGCGCGCTTTATGCCGAGCAGATTATCCGCCAGGGGCGCTGGGAAGACGGGACCAACCAGTTTATCGCAGCCCTGAGCTCGGACCCCCAGGGGCGCGCATTTGAGCATTTCCGCAAGGTTACCGCTGACCTGGTCGATGCGTTGATCGCCGGGCGGATGCCCGAGAAGACCGCCATGCAGTTTATTAATCGCGTGGCGTATTCGATTTCAACGCCCACCCAGGAGATGAACTTCTTCTTTGGCGAGGCCCGGCGCGCTGTCACCGGACGCCAGGCGCTCAATCGCAAACCCTCGTCGGGCGGCGCGCCGTCGGGCGCTCAGGAGCGGCTAAGTCGCCCAGATCTTTCGCCCCAGGCGCATGCGCCGGAGCCGGTTCGCACGCCACCATCTCAGGCGCAGCCGCGGGCTACTCAAGCACGCCCGACCCGACAGCGTCAGGTGCCCGCACAGCCCACGCCGGCGCGCCCGGCGCGCTCGGCGCGCCCGCCAAATGTCGACGCGAATATCAAGAATGTCCGCGAGCTCATTCTCGAGGAAAAGCGGCTCAACCAGGATCTTCTCGGCGGCATTCCCGCTCCCGACCCGCTGCAGTGGCCCTCCGAAATGGGGTACTCGACCATCGATACGGTTCCCGCAATCGCGCTCGGGCGCGACTCTCTGCTGGGAGTTTCCTCGCAGATCGACACCCGTGATTTTCGGGTCAGCACCGGAAGCCTGGACTCGGAGATCTTTTTAGAAAGATGTCTGCGCAACCTGATCGTGGCCAGCCAGGAAGATAAGGCGGTCGCCCTGGATGCGCGCCCCGACAGCGTCTGGCAGATGGAGATGAATTGCCGCGATGGGCTGCTGGAGCGAGTCCAGCCCCCGAGCACGCTTTACGAGGAACTGGAAGGTTTTGAGAATTACGCCGCCTACTCGCTCGCCATGTTCCTCGGGCACGCACTGGCCACCACCCACGACGCAACCTGGACCTTCGGGACTCCGGCCTCCGAGAGCTTTCTTGAGCTCGGCGAGACGGTGCTCAAGCCGTTTGAGCTGGTAGAGCGCTGGATCAATGACGAAGACAAAGAATCGGTCAACCTCGATCTATTGTCGCGCCTTGCCCGGCGCGCCACCGCGCGCAGCACCTCGATGGGCACCCGGCGCGACTATATCGACCCGACACGCGGGGTGCACCCGGACTCATTGCCGGCAACCCTGACGACCCTGTGGACGAGTTATCTTTTCTCGCTGCCCGACGCCGCGTTTTCGACGGTGACGGAATCGATGCATATCGATCATATCGCCGACGGATCGATTCGCTTTACGCTGCCGCGAAAGTGGGCGCCTGCGTATGCTGCAGGCCCGGGGGATGCGGCGATCCGCGATGGCGATCGCATCTCACTGGCGTATATCCGCCACACCGGCGAATTCGTCGCGCTCGCCACGCGCAAGGGTTTTGCCGCGTATCTGGAGGCGACCTCCACCGAACTCGACGCCGAAACCGCGCGGCTCGCGCTCATGCTCCTGGCCAAATCACATCGCCCCCAATGGCATATCGCCAGCGATAAATCGACGGCAAACGCGCTCAACCAACGCGTCCCCCAGACGATATCTGCGCCGCATTTGCAAACCGGCCGCGGGTTTGTCTCCCTCGAAGTTCACGCAGTCGCCCCGCACGGAGTGGTGCGATGGGAGCTTAGATATGCGCCCGCCGAACTCTTCCCCTGGCAGCTCAATCTGCGCAGCTGATCGAGGCTACTTTTACAAAGATATCGCCTTAGTTCAGGCCGCCCTGGGCTGATTTGGTATCCAGCCATTCGCGGATCGTCTCGTCGAACTCCTCGACGAAGTCGATCGGCGCGTGCACACGCACGTCGGGGATCATGCCGAGCACGAAGCTGCGAAACTCCGGGCAGATCCCAAGCCTTAAATGCACATGGAGCCCGCCGGTTTCCGGGTCCTCCTCGATGCGCTGCGACGGGTGCACCCGGTAGCGGCGAAGGTAATTCGCCCAGGAGTTTCGAACCTCCAGATGGATGTCGGCCACGGGGTAATTTTGGGCGTAAATCCCGAAGGCGGTCTCAAAATATTTGTCCAAATCGATCTCTGAGTCCTCGACCAGACTGCCCTCGCCATTCGCCTGGGCCGCGCTATCCTCGCCGGCTGCCGGGTCTTCACTTTTTTCGGCCGGCGGCGCGGCGCGCAGTTTATCCAACGACACAATGCCCGCGACATCAAAGAGTTTGGTGTGCGTCTCGTGGTCGGCCAGTAGCCACAAACGCCCCTCATACCAGACCAGCTTGCGCGGGTTGACGATATAGTGGCGCAGCGCCCCGTCGGCGCGCGAATACTGCATCGCCAGGCGCTTGCCCAAAAAGACCGCGTCGAGGATCATTTCGGTATGCTCGGTCATCCCCTCTTCGTCCACCGGCAGCCAGCTTCGGCGCAGATGCAACGCGTGCGAGACGCGCTCCAGGCGCACCCGCTGCTTCGACTCCGGTGAACCCACCCGGTCGCGGCAATGCTCGGCGAGTCGCTCGATCTCCTGGAAATACGGCGTATTCTGGAAGAGATCGAGCGCAATCGCGCCCAGCTCCAGCGCCGCAGCGGTCGCCACCGAGATATACTGCGGATTAAACCCTGCCCAGCGCCACACCTTGGTGCGCCCCTGACGGTGGGTTTCCAGCAGGTACAGCTCCTCCAATAATTTCAGGTCTTCGCGCGCCTGCGGATATTTGATCCCGAAATTCTCAACCACCCGGAGAATCGTGACATCCTCGCCATTCTGCAACCACTTCATAATGGCGTGCGAGCGCCTCGTTGCGGCGAAGGTATTGCGTGCAGACATAGAACGATACTCCTTTGAAATCACAGAAAACAAATTTAATGGCAGGGCCGCCATCTTACCTTACACAAGATGAAGCTCTTATCAACCACGTTTCTCATAAATGAGTCGCAGACCGGTCAGTGTCAGAAAAGGGTCGACCTCGTCGATAATATCGGTCTCACGGGCGATAAATCCGGCCAACCCACCGGTGGCGACCACCCGGGTATTCTCCCCCAACTCGGCCTTCATTCTTGTGACAATCTCGCGCACCAGGCCGGTATATCCATAAAGAAGGCCGGCCTGAATCGAGTGCACGGTGGTCCTGCCAATGACCGACGGAGGCCGGGCGATCTCAACGCGGGGCAATTTGCTGGCGTATTGGAAGAGCGCCTCGCTCGAAATGGTCACTCCCGGCGAAATCGCGCCCCCCAGATACTCGCCGTCGGCCGAGATCGCGTCGAAGGTCGTCGCGGTGCCAAAATCCACCACCACCAGGCTGGTGCGGTGGCGCGCCCAGGCGGCGACCGCGTTGACCAGCCGGTCCGCCCCGACCTCGCTGGGATTATCGTAGCGCACCGGCATCGACGCCGAGATGCTCTGGCCGACCACCAGCGGTTCGACCTCAAAATAGGCCTTGACCATCGCCACCAGCGAGCGCTCCATCGGCGGCACCACGCAGCTGATAATCGCGGCGCTCACCGCCTTGGGGTCGACGCCCGCAAAATAAAAGAGCTCGCGCACCAGGATTCCGTGCTCATCGCTGGTACTGCGGTGGCGGGTTTGCACGCGCCAATGTTTGACCAGCTCCTCGCCGTCGTAGACGCCAAGCACGGTATTGCTATTTCCAACATCGATGACAAAAAGCATAGGGACTCGTTTGGGGGCTGAATTTTTGAAAATCTGAACTGATTTCACCGAGTTAGGCCGTCTCATAAATGATCCGGGCTAGACAGCACTCGCGCCCAAACACTATATTCAGCCGAACGCTGGAGCAATACGCGTCCAAATCAGCGCTCGCTCACTGAAGCGCTTCCACCCTTATTCAACGCAACTCCTTTCGGCAGTCCATGACGACGTTTCTACTTCGCCGCCTTCTGGCATCGATCATCGTGATCTTCGGAGTGGTAACACTCGTTTTTTTCGTGCTTCGCGCGGTCCCCGGCGACCCGATCGCCTCGATCCTGGGCGAGCAGGCGCTGGCGGTGGACAAACAGGCCATGCGCGAGTGCCTCAACCTGGATAAGTCGCTGTGGCAGCAATATGTCCTCTTCTGGGCGGACGTCGCCAACGGCACGCTCGGCGAGCTGTGCGATGAGCGCGGGGTCACCGTCAGCGATAAATTGATCGCCAATATCCCGGCGACCTTCCAGCTCGCCCTGGCGAGCCTTGCGATCGCGCTGATCATCTCGCTGCCGCTGGGGATCGCGTCCGCGCTGCGCCCCGGCTCCTGGGTCGACAATAGCTCGGCGGTGATCGCGCTTTTGGGGATCTCGGTGCCGAGCTTCTGGCTGGGGCCGATGCTACTTATTTTATTTAGCATCACCCTGCAGGCGCTGCCAAATCCTGGCAGCGGGGTCACCGGGCTATCAACTCTGATCCTGCCGGCCGTCACGCTGGGGAGCGCTCTGGCGGCCAAGCTCACGCGCATGACCCGCTCCAGCATGATGGAAGTCTTGAGCCAGGACTACGTGCGCACCGCCAAGGCCAAGGGGAATCCGGCCTGGCGGGTGACCGTCAAGCACGCGCTTCGAAACGCGCTGATCCCGGTGATTACCATCCTGGGGCTGCAATTCGGGGCGCTTTTGGGCGGGGCGATCATCGTCGAGAAGGTCTTCGCGCGCCCCGGGCTCGGCACGCTTTTGCTCGACGCGATCAACTCGCGAAACTATCTTATCGTGCAGGGCTGCGTGATCTTCATCGCCTTCGCCTACGTGGTCGTCAACCTGATCACCGACCTCATCTATGGCTGGGTCGACCCGCGGATTCGCTATGATTAACCCTGGCAGCACCCGCCCGATTTCGTCGCACTCACGCCTTCCTCTCACCCCGAAGTCTTCGCGCCCATGTGGTTATTAAAACTCATATTTAGCCGGCGCGATCGCCTGGGACCGCTGGTCCTGGGCAGCCTGGCCATCTTGTTCGGGGTATTCTTTGTCGCGATTTTTGCGCCCTGGATTGCCCCCTATGAGCTCACCCAGATCGACGTCACCCAGCAGCTGGCCGCCCCGTCGTTTGCCCACTGGCTGGGCACCGACGAGAACGGCGTGGACGTGCTCACGCAGATTATTTTTGGCACCCGCGTGGCGGTCTTGGTCGGGGTATCGACGGTCGCAATTTGCTCAACGGTCGGGATCAGCCTCGGGGCGGTGAGCGGGTATTTTGGCGGGTGGGTCGACGAAGTCATCATGCGCATCACCGAGATCCTGATGGCCTTTCCGGGTATCCTCTTGGCCATTTTGCTCATCTTTATCACCCAGCGCCCCAGCCTTTTAGCGGTGATCGGCGCGCTGTCGGTGTCGGGGTGGGCGGGCTACGCGCGCCTGGTGCGCGGGCAGGTGCTCTCCGAGCGCGAGCGCGCGTATGTGGAGGCCTCGATCGCGCTGGGATTTCCGACCCGGCGCATCCTCTTTCGCGAGATCATCCCCAATATTTTGGGCCCGGTCATCGTCCAGGCAACCTTCGGGGTGGCCGGGGCAATCCTGGCCGAAGCCGCGCTGAGCTTTCTGGGACTTGGCCCCCAGGATCTGCCAAGCTGGGGGGCACTGCTCGACCAGGGCGCGACCTATTTTCTGCTCACCCCCCACCTGGCGATCGTCCCGGGCCTGGCGATCATGATCACCGTATTAAGCATCAACTTCGTGGGCGACGGGCTGCGCGATATCCTCGACCCGCGCGCGATGACGCGCGCGCCTTGATCCAAACCGGGGACTCCCTGCTTGGCAAAGGTATTTGGCGTCGCGATAAGCCCTTGCTTTTCAGGGGCTTATGGCGTTTTGAGAACGCACCCCCGGCCACAGAGGTGTGGTTCATGCGAACCGGGGACTCCCTGCTTTGCGAAGGTATTTGGCGTCTCGATATACCTTTGCTTTTCAATGGCTTCTGGTCTTATGAGAAGTCACCCCCGGCGACAGAGGT